>Ga0209653_1000506_pt1 | contig 34950 bp, 34 predicted proteins | sample SaaInl6LU_22_DNA_FD_184644 | JGI IMG/M metagenome (GOLD analysis project Ga0209653, IMG submission 184644) | Marine microbial communities from expanding oxygen minimum zones in the Saanich Inlet - ESP_116LU_22_DNA (SPAdes) (version 2) | ecosystem: Environmental > Aquatic > Marine > Intertidal...
CAGAGGTATTTTTAATATACTGAGCAGCTTTTTGTTTTTCTACATCTGTATACGCTTCTTCAGCACCAGGTCTTTTTAATAAATACAGTTCGAAAGCAGCAAATGCAGCCGCTTCAAAACGTAAAGCGGTGGATTGATCATCTACTTCATAGTCTAAATTAGTTCGTGTCCAATCTAACACTGGCATAAAATTATAACACACGATATCAATACCGCATTCGCCTAAATTTAAAAGTGTTTGCTTATAATTATCAATATACAATTGATAATCTCCTGACTTCGTTTTGATATTTTCGTGAATGGGTACAGATTCTACCACAGACCATGTTAAGCCAACGCCTTCTATAATCTCTTTTCTTTTGTTGATTTCTTCAACAGTCCAAATTTCACCATTTGGAATATGATGTAACGCAGAAACAATTCCTGTTGCTCCTGATTGTTTGATATCTGATAATGATACGGGATCGTTTGGTCCATACCAACGCCAAGTTTGTTCTAAATTTTGTGTCATTTTTTATTTTTTATACGCCGCTATAAGCCGAAAAGCCACCATCAATTGGAATTACAATTCCTGTTACAAATGCAGAAGCATCGTCACATAAATATAAGGTAGAACTAATCAAGTCATCTGGTGTTCCATAACGCCCCATTGGGGTTTGATCTATAATTTGTTGCCCTCTTTGTGTTAAACTGCCATCTTCGTTAGTTAATAGAGCACGGTTTTGATCTGTTAAGAAAAAACCTGGTGCTAAAGCGTTTACACGAATCCCAACTTTTGAAAAGTGCACTGCTAACCATTGCGTAAAGTTAGATATGGCTGCCTTTGCCCCACTGTATGCTGGTATTTTTGTTAGTGGTGTATAGGCGTTCATAGAAGATATATTTAAAATGGAACAACCTTCGCGACCAACCATATCCGTAGCAAAAACTTGGGTAGGAATTAACGTTCCTAAGAAGTTTAAATTGAATGTAAATTCAATTCCTTTGGGATCTAAATCGAAAAAAGTTTTAAACCCTTCAGCTGCATTTTGTAGATCTTCCATTGCAAAAAATGGATTAGAAGTTGTTCCTAAAGGATGGTTACCTCCTGCTCCATTGACTAATATATCTACTTTACCAAAAGCATTGTTTACAACTTTTTTTGCCTTTTCTAAAGAATCTTTTTCTAATACATTAGCAGCAACACCTATGGCTTCTCCTCCTGCATCTTTAATTTCTTGTGCTATACTGTTTGCTGCTGCTTCTCTTAAATCTAATACAGCTATTTGATTTCCTTTTTTGGCAAGTGCTTTAGCCATTGTGCTACACAACACACCACCTGCACCTGTTAGTACGATTGTTTTACTCATAATTGGATTAAAATCTGCTTAAACGTTTAAGCAACAAAAATAGAAAAGTATCTGTAAAATTTTGCAAATTAATCGAATAAAATCAAGACTATTTAATTCTTTTCAGTAATAATATATAAACTAACGCAAAAGAAAAGTCAATTTTTAGTGATTCTTACCTTATTATTTTCTAAAACTAGTTGAACCCTTTCGTTATCATAAAATTACAGAGCTTACTGATACTAAGGAATTATTTTTGAAATTAAGAATACAATTGATTTAAATTCTTTTTTACACCAAGCAATACTATTTAGAATAAAAAGATTTGGAAGTTCTGTAAACAAAAAATAGAGAATACAAAATGTATTCTCTATTATGCTTTCTTTTAATATTTTTTAAGCTTCTATCTTAAAATCTTCCATAAATTTTGTAGTATAATCACCAGCAACATAGTCTGGATTATCCATTAATTGCCTATGAAAAGGAATTGTTGTTTTTACTCCTTCAATTACAAATTCATCTAAAGCGCGTTTCATTTTACTAATTGCTTCTTCTCTAGTTTGCGCAGTTGTAATAAGCTTTGCAATCATAGAATCGTAATTTGGTGGAATCATATAACCCGCATAAACATGAGTATCTATTCGAACGCCATGACCTCCTGGTGCATGAAAAGTAGTAATCTTACCTGGAGCAGGTCTAAAATTATTAAAAGGGTCTTCTGCGTTAATTCTACATTCTATAGAATGCATTTGTGGATAATAATTTTTACCTGAAATTGGCACCCCTGCAGCCACCAATATTTGTTCTCTTATCAAATCGTAGTTAACAACTTCTTCGGTTATGGGATGTTCTACTTGAATACGGGTATTCATTTCCATAAAATAGAAATTTCTGTGCTTATCAACCAAGAATTCGACGGTTCCGGCTCCTTCATATTTGATATACTCTGCAGCTTTTACAGCAGCCTCTCCCATTTTTTCGCGTAACTCCGCTGTCATGAAAGGTGAAGGCGTTTCTTCTGTTAGTTTTTGGTGACGACGCTGAACAGAACAGTCTCTTTCAGACAAATGACAGGCTTTTCCAAAGGCATCTCCAACAATTTGAATTTCAATATGCCTAGGCTCTTCAATGAGTTTTTCCATGTACATATCATTGTTCCCAAAAGCAGCTTTTGATTCTTGTCTAGCAGAATCCCATGCATCTTTCAAATTTTCTTCTTTCCAAACCGCACGCATTCCTTTTCCACCACCTCCAGCAGAGGCTTTTAACATTACTGGATATCCAACTTCTAAGGCTAATTGCTTACACTCTTCAAAATTTTCAATCACACCTTCACTTCCTGGAACACAAGGTACGCCTGCAGCAATCATAGTAGATTTTGCATTGGCTTTGTCTCCCATTTGGTTAATCATCTCTCCTGTTGCACCAATAAATTTAATTTGGTGCTCTTCACAAAGTTTAGAGAATTTTGCATTTTCTGACAAGAATCCGTAACCCGGATGAATTGCGTCCGCATTTGTAATTTCTGCAGCAGCGATTATGTTAGGCATTTTTAAATACGATTCAGAACTGGCTGCGGGTCCTATACAAACAGCCTCATCTGCAAAACGAATATGCAAACTATCTTCATCTGCCTTAGAGTATACAGCTACGGTCTTTATTCCCATTTCTTTACATGTCCTAATAACACGCAAAGCAATTTCACCTCTATTGGCAACAAGTATCTTTTTGAACATCTCTTTAATTTTAACTATTAAAAATTAGATGTAAGAAGTTTAATTATTGGCATATAACAAGTTAAAAAAATAACTTATGCCATTTAACTTCAAACTTATTTATGATGGGTCTACTAAAAATAATGGTTGATCAAATTCAACTGGTGAAGAATCGTCTACCAACACCTTAACTATTTTACCAGAAACTTCAGATTCTATTTCATTAAATAACTTCATAGCTTCGATAACACATACAGTGCTGCCTGAAGAAATTTCAGAACCAACTTCAACAAAATTTGGTTTGTCTGGAGCTGGTTTTCTATAAAATGTTCCTATTATTGGAGACTTTACGGTTACATATTTTGAATCATCACTTTCTTTTTCAGCTGATTCTGCTTTTTGAGGCTCAACTTGTGGAACAACTGTAGGCGCAGTAATTTGTGGAACAGTTGCCACAGGAGAAGCCTGCACAATTGTTGTTTCTGTTTTACCAGTACCTGTTCTGATAGTGATTTTTACATCTTCCATTTCTAACTTTACCTCACTAGCGCCAGATTTAGCAACAAATTTGATAAGATTTTGAATTTCTTTAATATCCATTATTATTACTGTTTGGTTTTTATTGTTTATCGTATGCCCATTTTAAGTAAATGGCTCCCCAAGTGAAGCCTCCACCAAATGCTGCAAAAATTAAATTATCTCCTTTTTTAAGTTTTTCTTCGTAATCTGCTAGTAATAAGGGTAGTGTCGCAGAGGTTGTATTTCCATATTTTTGGATATTTATCATCACTTTATCTAGAGGAACCCCCGCTCTTTTGGCAGTTGCTTCAATAATTCTAGTATTTGCTTGATGAGGCACTAACCATTGAATATCGGCTTCTTTTAAATTATTTCTTTTGATAAGTTTATCTGAAACATCAGCCATATTAGAAACGGCATATTTAAAAACAGTTCTTCCTTCTTGTTTTATGAAATGATGTCCGTTTTGAACAGTTTCAATAGAGGGAGGAGTAATTGATCCTCCTGCTTCCATCTTTAAAAAGTCTCTTCCGACTGCATCACTACGAAGGTATTCATCTTGTAAACCTAAACCTTCTTGATTTGGCTCAAATAGAGCTGCACCAGCGCCATCTCCAAAAATGATACAAGTGGTTCTATCCGTATAATCGACTATAGATGACATTTTATCTGCTCCTATGAGTAGTACTTTTTTATACCTACCAGATTCTATATAGCTAGCTGCTGTAGACATTCCATATAAGAAACTAGAACATGCAGCTTGTAAATCGTAACCAAAAGCATTCACTGCACCTATTTCCGTAGCCACATAAACAGCTGTAGAGGCTACCATTAAATCTGGTGTTGCAGTTGCCATTAATATCAAATCGATCTCCTCTGGCTTTGTGTCTGACTTTGCTAATAAATCTTGTGCTGCTTTTATTGCTAAAAAAGAGGTTCCTAACCCTTTTTCTTTTAAGATTCTTCTTTCTTTGATTCCCGTTCTGGTAGTGATCCACTCGTCGTTTGTTTCTACCATTGTTTCTAACTCTTGGTTAGTTAAAACGTAATCAGGAAGATATTTCCCTACTGCTGTAATTGCTGCAGTGATTTTTGCCATATAATTTAATTGCTGTTTTAAAACAAGTTTATAAAATCAAAAGTAGTGAAATTTATTTCATCATTTCACCAAAAAACATTCAGAAAAGTGAATTTTCTGACTAAAAACACGAAAAAACCCTCAAAAATGAGGGTTTTTCCATACTTTCTGTATAGTTTATTTTAAGCTTCGGCTACCGCAGTTTCTAGAACTATTTGACCACGGTAATACAATTTACCTTCATGCCAGTGTGCTCTGTGGTACAAGTGCGCTTCTCCTGTTGTAGGATCTTTTGCAATTTGTTGTGAAGCTGCTTTATAATGTGTTCTCCTTTTGTCTCTTCTAGTTTTAGAAATTTTTCTCTTAGGATGTGCCATTTTATGTCTTTTTTTCTGTTATTAAATTCTTTAATTTATCCCACCTAGGGTCTGTATCTATAGTTTTTTTTTCTTCAATTTTCAACGCTGCGAGTTTATCTAATGCTTCAGACTTCATTGTACCATCTTTAACTTTTGGATGAACTCTTTTTAACGGAACCGATAATACAATCATTTCGTATATAAATTGAGCGATGCTAAATTCATATTCTCCGTGAGGAAGTATTAACATTTCTTCATTTTCATCATTAAACTCATCCCCAAACTTTACAACTAAAGGAAGTGTTGCTTGTATTTCTTGATCATACAATTCATTTGTCACATCACAAGGAACAGTTACAAAACCTTTCGCAATAAAATTAAGCTCGAATACTGTTGTTTTTTTTTCAAACGCCAAATCTACTTGAATTGATACGCATGAAAATTCTTTATAATTAAAAAAACCAAAGAACTTATTGTCAATCTGATATTCAAATGTATGTTTTCCTAACTTTAATCCTACAAACTGTATGTTGTATTGTTTTAGGTCTTTCATAATCAAACATCAATTGAGCGTGCAAAGATAAGAAAAAATCTTATTCTTAATATTTTTATTTAAAAAATATACTATTTAATTGGTAATGGGTCTTTTACAATCTCTTGGTAATTTTTTCTTTTTTTAAATATCTCAATACTAGCAAACAAAGCTTCCTTAAATGATGATTCATTTGCCAAGTCTTTTCCTGCAATATTGAAACCCGTTCCATGATCTGGAGAAGTTCTAACTTCGTTTAATCCTGCAGTAAAATTAACCCCAATTCCAAAAGATAGCGCTTTAAAAGGCGCCAAACCTTGGTCGTGATACATCGCTAATACTCCATCAAATTGTTTGTATGTTTTTGACCCAAAAAAGCCATCTGCTGCATATGGTCCATAAACCAGTTTTCCAGTTTTCTGAATTTTTTGAACAGCTGGTAATATCACCTCATCATCTTCAGAGCCCATAACTCCATTGTCTCCACAATGAGGATTAAGAGACAATACAGCTATTTTAGGTTTAAGAATTCCAAAATCCTGAATTAAAGATTGGTGCATTGTGTTTACCTTATTTGTAATAAGTTCTTCGGTAATTGTTTCTGAAATTTTTGATACTGGAATATGACCTGTTATCAATCCAATTCTTAACTGAGAAGTCATTAGAATCATTAAACTTTCACCCTTTAATTTAGACTGTAAAAATTCTGTATGTCCAGGAAATTTAAAATCTTCTGACTGAATATTTTCTTTGTTAATAGGAGCAGTTACCAAAACATCAATCTCTTTAGCTCTTAGCTTTTCTGTTGCTGTTTCTAAAGATTTCAAAGCGTATTTACCTGATACGTCTGTTAAATTACCAATACTAATTTCAACATCTTCTTTCGAAATATTCAGAATATTTATTTTATTGTGATTTATTTGCGCTAATGAAGTTATTCCATGAACAGGTATTTCTAAATTAAGCTCTTTTTTATGATATGAAATTACCTTCGTAGAACCAAAGATAACTGGAGTACAAAACTCTAGCATCCGCTTATCTTTAAATGTTTTTAAGATGACTTCAATACCGATTCCGTTTATATCTCCGATAGAAATTCCAACTATAATTTTATTTGGATTGCTCATAGTATCTCTATAAATATTAGTATTTTTGAGTGACTACAAAAGTAACTAAATTTATAGAGAAAATGTTTACAGGAATTATAGAAACCTTAGGAATTATTACAAATTTAATCAAAGACAAAGACAACCTTAATATTACTGTAAGAAGTAATTTTACCAAAGAACTTAAAATTGATCAAAGTGTAGCTCATAACGGGGTTTGCTTGACTGTTGTTGACATCAACAAAGATGAATACACAGTTACAGCTATTAAAGAGACCTTAGAAAAAACAAATATTAGTAATTTAACGATAGCGGACGCCGTTAATTTAGAAAGAGGCATGAAGTTAGGTGATCGTTTAGATGGTCATATTGTACAAGGCCATGTTGATGAAACTGCAGTTTGTACAAATATCAAAAAAGAAAAAGGCAGCACCGTTTTTACCTTCTCTTACAAAGAGCATAGTAAAAATATGACTATCGAGAAAGGCTCTATAACTGTTAATGGCGTAAGTTTAACTGTGATAAATTCACAGAAAAATGAATTTAGTGTAGCTATAATACCATACACTTATGAAAACACTGTTTTTAAATACATTAAAGTAAATAATGAAGTAAATCTAGAATTTGATGTTATTGGGAAATACGTTGCCAGAATAGCTACCCTTTAATTCTTTTGTAACCATAGAATAGTCCCGCGATAAATAACACTACTTCTAAGCCCCCGTTTAATGGCAATCCTGGTGGTGGTGGTGGTGGTGGTGGTGGTGTTTGTCCTTTTACTGTAAGGCATATCATTAAAAAAAGCAGTATAGCCTCCCACTTTATCTTTTTCATTTATTTATAAATCTTTTCATTAAACTTAAAAGACAGGTTATAACAAACGTACAATATATTTATTTACTAAAAAAACAAACTTTACTTTTTTATGTAAAAAAACACAAAAAATACTATTTACTGCTTTTCTCTTTCTTTTTTAAGCAGTGCTTTTTTGGTAATCACATCAATTTTAGAGGCATCCGAAGCTATACCATCTAAGTTAACATTTATTAAATTTTCTAAACGTTCTTCCTCTAAAACTGAATTTATTTTTGTAATGACAGCATTATATGTTGCAATAACTTTATGAATTTGAGTACTTACTTCGTGTATTGTAACATCTTCTATTGTATTGATATCTGCCAAATGTAAAGTTTCATTGTAAAAAACATTAACTCTTGCCTTAAAAGATGCTTTATCAAATTTACTAGGAATTTCACTATTTTTCAGTGATTTTGCTAGATCAGATAAATCTGAGGCACTTGCTAAAGCCTCGTTTGCTGATATATTTTCGAATCGACTCAACTCTTTTCCTAAAGCTCTTAATTCTTCCCAATGTTCGACATCTTTTTTAAATATATCTTGAATTGACGTAATCGAATGACGCCTTACAGCAATACTAAACTCAGATTTTTTTACTTTTTTTTGTGGTTGAATAACAGCTTCCTTACCACAAGAAAAACCAATAAAAAGAAAGAAAATGTAATGGTAGAATTTCAAAAAAAATATAATTTTGTTAATGCAAAAGTAATTAAAACTTGTCACTATTTTTTTCAGAAACTTCTTTTTGTAAGAAACAAAATTAATCTTTACTTAATGCAACTAAGAGATATTTATGAGAGAAATATCAAAAAAAAGTAGACAAAACACAATATCTTATAAAAACATAAGACTTTAGTTAAAAAATTATTAGCTAAAGAGAATCTACTGAACCAGAACAAACAGAAACACTAATCAAATAAAGCTTTTTAAACAATCCGTAAATGAAACGTCTAGGTTAGACGATTACAATTTTTAAACACGTTAAAACATCCTTTGAAAAAACAAAAATAGTTAGTCTTTAGCGAAGGTTAGTGACGGAATGGAGCACAAAACTTACCTATTATAAATAAATTAGCTGAGTTGAATGAAAATATTGAACTACAATTGGTTTTAGAAGATGAGAATTTAGAGCTTATGGATTTATCTCTAACAAATAAAGGAAGAACTAAACCTAAATTAATTGTTTTAAAATAAAGAAGATGAAATTCTTGCTACGTTGGGCCCTAAACCAACAACAGCAAATAAATAGTTTTAAATCAAAAGAAAAGATAGAAATACTAACCCTTGAATTTAAAAAAAGATTTGCAAATATAGTACGGTAAAAAAAAGGGGTAAACGTACAAAGAGATTTTTTAGAAATAATTAAAAAAATTAGTGTAATCAAATCATTTGCATTTATTTCGCGTTTATGATAGTAGAGTACTCTAAAATTTCTGATTCGGCAAAAGTTTTTATATATCCCTCTAGTAGAAAATTTTACACTACAGAAATTGAAGAACTAAAAGAAAAAATTCAGCAATTTTTAGAAAACTGGAGTCTACATAATACCCCTAACATAAGTCATAAATTTTTACACAATAGATTTATTGTTTTTTTTGTAGACGACAGTGAAGCTCCTCTTGAAAATAATGCTATCGATACTATTGTTTCATTTATACTTACACTAGAAACTACCCATAAAATATCTCTTTTAGATAAAATGAATGTTTGTTTTAAACAGGGAAAATATGTGCAATACAAAGAATTAAAAGATTTTAAAAAACTTTTAAAAAATAGAGCTTTAACCGAAAAAAGTATTGTTTTTGATAATTTGGTTAGCTCAAAATTGGATTTTGATAATTACTGGGAAACTACCATTGCTGATAGCTGGTATAACCGATTTATAAAATAAAAAAATCCAGAGTTTTCCAACTCTGGATTTTTAAAATCTTCTTATCCTAAAACGGTAAATCATCTGGTTCTTCATCGGATATTCCTGATGCTGGCTGAAACTGATCTACAGGTGGCAAATTATCGCTTTGTGGTACTTGACTCAAACTTTCAACTCTCCAACCTTGTATTGAATTAAAGTACTTAGCCTCTCCTTGTGGATTAATCCATTCTCTTCCTCTTAAATTGATAGATACTTTTACATCTTGACCAACGTTATAATTATTCAGTAAGTCTGTTTTATCTTGTATAAATTCTATCATTATCATTTGCGGGTACTGCTCATCTGTAGTAACTACAAGCTCTCTTTTTCTAAAGCCATTACTACCAAATGTTTGCATATCTCCAATTAACTTTATTTTACCTATAACTTCCATACTATTACTATTTTAAAAAATAAAATTACACTGTATTTTACAGTGTTTTTAATTCAGAATTAAAAAACAAATGTATGTTTTTTTATCTTTTTTAAGTAAAAAAACAAACGTTGTTATCGCGTAAAGTTATTAACAGTAAACACTAACTGTTTAACATCATAAAAAATAAATACTATCGTTTTGGTAAAAAGCTATCTTTGTTTTTATGAAAATCTTTAAAAACACTTTTTTATTAAAAGGTATTTCCATTTTATCTTCTTTATTATTTGTTATTCTTATCTTATGGAATACCTATATTTTCTTTCAAAATTTCAAGAAAGAAGAGCGTTTAAAAATGGAAATTTTTGCTGCTGCAATAAAAGAATTTGCTACCAACCAAAATTTAGATGACAATTTTTTTATTGAGGGTAAGATTATTGAAAGCAACACCAATATCCCTACAATTCTAGTTGATGAAAACAACGAAATTAGCTCATGGGAAAATCTAGATACTGTAAAGGCTAAGAACCCTAGATATTTGCAAAAACAATTGGAATTAATGAAAAATGAGAACGCCCCTATTCTTATTAATTTTTCTGAAAACAAAACCAATAAAATATACTATAAAGACTCAGAAACACTAAATAAGCTTACCTACTATCCTTTTGCATTAATCTTAATTTTAATATTGTTTTTAGCGGTTATTTATTTGTTTTATAACTCAAATAAAATTGCTGAATCCAACAAACTTTGGACAGGTATGGCCAAGGAAACAGCACATCAAATAGGAACTCCTTTATCATCTCTGTTAGGTTGGATAACCATTTTGAAAACTGAAAATGTCAAGGAAAGTTATATTCAAGAAATTGAAAAAGACGTGGATAGACTAAATATTATTGCCAATCGGTTTTCTAAAATTGGCTCTATCCCTGAGCTAAAAAATGAAAATATTGTTTTGGTTGCAAACAATGCTTTTACGTATCTAAAAACTAGAAGTTCTAAACAAATTGACTTCCAATTTTCAAGCTCATCAAACACGATTACAATAAAACTAAACAAAGAACTATTCGGTTGGGTGATCGAAAACTTAATTAAAAATGCAATTGACGCCATGTCTGGAAAAGGACAATTATCTTTTTCTATTAAAGAAAAAACGAAGAGCATTGAAATTTTAGTTTCAGACTCTGGAAAAGGCATCCCAAAAAATAAATTCAAAAAAATTTTTAGACCTGGTTACACAAGTAAAGCAAGAGGTTGGGGATTAGGACTTTCTTTATCAAAAAGAATTATTGAAGATTACCATAATGGAAAAATTTTTGTTAAATCTTCTGAAGTTGGTAATGGTGCTACTTTTCAAATAAACCTACCTAAAGCTGTATAAATTTATTGATTTTTTTAATCTCTTCTCGATAGCGCTTTCTATATCAAAAATAAAAAAAGTAGCAGTAATTAATATTGCTTGAACTACAAGTGCTGTTAGAATATAAAACTCAATAATTTAATTACTAGAGATGCAATTAACAAATAAACTCCAGTTATAGATACTCTTTTTGATGAATACCGTTGTGCAAAACCCCAACATTATTATGACTTTATAGAATTTCCTGTACTGTATCCATAAAAGTGATTGATTTCTCTTATTGGAAACTTTAAACTTATTGCTCCACCAAACATAAAAAGGAATCCTACAACTAAAGTTAGCAACATGATTAAATTTTATGCTAAAGTTGTATCCAATGCTTTAGCAATACTTTTAGCAATAGTTTTAAATTCTGAATCAGAAAAACTTTCTTTTTTTGTAAACTGCATGTCTGCCATAACATTTGTTGGTACCAGATGCACGTGAACATGAGGCACTTCTAACCCAATAACACTTATCCCTACTCTTTCACAAGAAATAGCTTTCTCTAAAGCTTTAGCAACATCGTACGAAAAATCTAATAATTCCAAATAATCTTCTTTAGATAAATCGAAAATTTTATTTTCTTCTTGTTTTGGTACAACTAGTGTATGCCCTTTTGCATTTGGATTTATATCCAAAAAAGCAAAAAACTTTTCGCTTTCTGCAACTTTATAAGATGGTAATTCATTATTGATAATTTTAGTGAAAATACTCATAAATGGGTTTTAACTGATGATAATTATATGTAAGTAAATATATTTTAAAAAAAAATCGGATTTTGACATTGTCAGAACCCGAAATATCATTTCACGACCTATTTGATATTATCTAGAAATATCTATAATTTCAAACTTCATAATACCACTGGGCACCTTTATTTCTGCAATTCCACCAACTTCTTTTCCTAAGAGACCCTTTCCTATGGGGGAGTTTACTGATAATTTTCCGTTGCTAACATCTGTTTCAGAATCTGCCACTAGTGTGTACGTAAATTCCATTCCGTTAGCAACATTTTTAATTTTTGCTTTAGAATGGATTAAAATTTTAGAAGTATCTAACTGGCTTTCATCTAAAATACGGGCATTAGCAACTACATTCTTTAATTTTGCAATTTTAGTTTCTAAATGAGACTGCTCTTCTTTTGCTGCATGATATTCTGCGTTTTCACTTAAATCTCCTTTATCTCTAGCATCCGCAATTTCTTGAGTTACTCTAGGTCGTTCAACCTGTTCTAGATGAACTAATTCATCTTTTAATTTTTTTAATCCTTCCTCAGAATAGTATGATATATTACTCATTTTCTTCTTTTTTTAATCTGTGTAAAAGATAAAAACAATACCATTTTACAACGCTATGAATTCCGTATCTTCTTCCTCTTTTAAATTAAAAATCCCATTATCCTAAATGGAGAATGAGAATGGTACAAATGTACAAAATATTTGTAAATTGACATCGTTTTAATTGAGACAACGATTTTTAGAATGATACAAAAAATAGTTTGCATTTTTCTTGTAACTGCTCTTTTTTCTTGCGACAGAAGAGAACTAGTTAATGAGTGTTTTCCTGAAGTTACTGTATTTAGTATTTTAAATACTAGACTCCCAGTATACCAAGATTTAAATTTTGATGGTGGAACAACTAATATTTACAATATACAAGGACGAAATATCGCCATTATTAGAAATAGTTCATCTAATATTATAGCTTTTGATTTAGAATGCCCAGAGAGAATCTGTGACCAGCCATTAGATGTTACAAATCCTCCAAGAATAATATGCGTTTGCAATAATAAAGAGTACAATTATTTACAAGGTGGAAGATTAGTTGGTGAAGAGGGATGTGGATTATTGATGTATACAGCAACTTTAATTAATAATGGTAGCATTCAAATATCTAATTAGTTTTAGTTTTCTTAAAATAGTTACTTATTTTTGCAACAAAGTAAACAGACGTGAATAACTTTTTTTCTTCAGATTTTAAATTAGGTGTTTTAGGAGGTGGTCAATTGGGTAGAATGCTTTTGACAGAAACACAGAAACTTGACATTCATACTTCTATATTAGACAGCAGTACAAATGCTCCTTGTGCTGAAATTTGCAACAAATTTGTTGTTGGCAATTTACTAGACTTTGATGCTGTCTATGCTTTTGGTAAAACAGTTGATTTATTAACCATTGAAATAGAAAACGTAAACTTAGATGCTTTAGATAAATTAGAAGAAGAAGGACTTTCAATTTATCCGAAACCAAAAAATTTACGAGTTATTCAAAGTAAGGCTAAACAAAAAAAGTTTTACAAAGAACATCAAATTCCGACAGCTTCTTTTTCTCATTATGCTTTTTTAGAAGAGCTTCAACATTCTTACGAAGCTGGCATTATTAGTTTCCCTTTTGTTTGGAAAGCTGCTCGTTTTGGCTATGATGGAAATGGAGTTAAAATCGTTAGAAACATTGCCGATTTAAACAGCTTACCCAATGTAGAATGTATTACAGAACAATTAATTCCTTTTAAAAATGAATTGGCCGTTATTGTGGCTAGAAATTTACATGGAGAAACAACTACATATCCTGTTGTAGAAATGGAATTTCATAAAGAAGCAAATCAAGTAGAATATGTGATTTGCCCTGCCAGAATAGACAACGACGTAGCAGAAAAAGCAAGAGATATTGCTTTAAAAGTGGTTAAAGAACTAGATTTTGTAGGGTTATTGGCCGTTGAAATGTTTCAAACAGAGAATGATGAAATTCTTGTTAATGAAGTAGCTCCAAGACCACACAATTCTGGACACTATTCTATTGAAGCTAGTTACACCAACCAATTTGAGCAACATTTGCGAAGTATTTTGAATCTTCCTTTGGGTAACACTGAGAGTAAAGTTGCAGGAATTATGTTAAATTTAGTTGGATCTGAAGGTTTTTCTGGCGATGTTGTTTATGAAAACATAAACGAAATTTTAAAGATTAAAGGAGTTACACCCCATATTTACGGAAAAAAACAAACACGCCCTTTTCGAAAAATGGGTCATGTTACAGTTGTAAATAAAGATATCGCAAAAGCTAGAGCAATTGCACAAAAAGTAAAAGAAACAATTAAAGTTGTTAGTAAATAATCGTCATTACGAACGCAAGTGGCGTGATCTCAATATCTCAAAAAGGATTACTTCGTCATAAATTCCACGCAATGACAAAACTAAAAAATATGGTAGGAATAATAATGGGAAGTGATTCTGATCTTCCAATAATGCAAGAAGCAATAGATATTCTAGAAGGAATGGATATTCAAATCGAAGTAGATATTGTATCTGCTCATAGAACTCCAGAAAAATTGGTAAACTATTCAAAAAACGCACATACCCGAGGGATCAAAGTGATTATTGCTGGTGCAGGTGGTGCAGCGCATTTACCTGGCATGGTTGCTAGTATGAGTCCGTTACCAGTAATAGGTGTTCCTGTAAAGAGCAGTAATTCAATAGATGGATGGGACTCTGTTTTATCTATTTTACAAATGCCAGGTGGTGTTCCTGTAGCTACTGTAGCTCTAAATGGAGCTAAAAATGCTGGTATTTTAGCTGCTCAAATTATTGGTGCTTCAGATAAGTGTATTTTGGATAAAATTGTTACTTATAAAGAAGGCTTAAAACTAAAAGTAGAAAAAGCTTCCGAACGTGTGAAGAGATAAAATATGGACTTGAATATCTTGGTATAAACTACTTAATATCAACATATTTCTGAACCTGAAATTGATATGTTTTATACGCCTTATGCTTGAAAGCTTCGAGACAACAAATAATTGACCAAGAAGTGACATTTCCTGGAGTAAAACGAAAATCAATAGTGTAATTTCTTATATACCGTAAGCTTATGACTGTTGTTTTAGTTATGCTTAATAATAACCAAAACCATTTGCCATTAAAATAAATAGCATTTCCACCATTATTAAGATAGCTACTAGATTAAATAATGATAAGTATATTATACTTGGTAATAGTTAGGTGAATAAAGTACTGGTATGGTTACATAGATATTTAAGATGATTAAACATAAATCTGTACTATTACAATTACTTTTAAATTTTATTATTAAAAAAAATGAATCCACTTTTAGACAACTTTAATACAGCTCCTTTTTTGAATATTCAAAACGAGCATTATAGCACTGCAATTAAAAAAGCTATTAAAATTGCAAAAAAAGAGATTGATGCAATTGTTACTAATATTGAAATACCAACTTTTGAAAATACCATTGTTGCTTTAGATTTTTCCGGAGAAAAATTAAATAGAATTACTGCGATATTCTTTAATTTAAATTCTGCTGAAACCAATGAAAAAATTCAAAAAATAGCTCAAGAAGTTTCTCCATGGTTGAGTGAGTTTAAAAATGACGTTACTTTAAACGAAGCGCTTTTTTATCGAGTAAAAACAATTTACAGTACTAAAGAAGATTTAAAATTAAATGCAGAGCAAAGGATGTTGTTGGAAAAACAATATAAAAGTTTTGCTAGAAATGGTGCCAATTTAAATACTGAAGACAAAAAAAAACTTCGTGAAATTGACACGAAACTCTCAAAATTGTCTTTACAATTTGGTGAAAATATTTTGGCTGAAACCAATGCTTTTGAATTACACTTAAAAAGTGAGACAGATTTGATAGGTTTACCCGAATCCGCTAAAGAAGCAGCAAGTCAATTAGCAAAAGAAAAGAGAAAAGAAGGTTGGGTATTTACTTTAGATTATCCAAGTTATATCCCTTTTATGACCTATGCTAAAAACAGACAACTTCGAAAAAAAATGGCGTTGGCTTTTGGAGCCAAAGGTTTTCAAAAAAACGAAAACAATAATGAGCAAATCGTTTTGAAAATTGTAAACCTCAGGCATAACAGAGCAAATTTGCTAGGCTATAACACTCACGCAGATTTTGTATTAGAAGAAAGAATGGCTGAGACACCAGAAACAGTAATGTCTTTTTCTAACAATTTATTAAGCAAGGCTAAACCAGCAGCCCTAAGAGAATTTACCAACTTAAAAGCTTTCGCAAAAAAGTTAGATGGAATTGAAACATTACAAAAATGGGATAGTGCTTATTACACTGAAAAGCTAAAAAAAGAAATTTTTAATTTAGATCAAGAATTGCTTAAGCCTTATTTTCAATTAGAAAACGTAATTGATGGTGTTTTTCAAATCTCTAATCGTTTATATGATTTAACTTTTCAAGAAACTGATGCTATAGACAAGTACCATGAGGATGTTAAAACATATAAAGTAACTGATCATAACAAGAAATTTATCGCTTATCTCTACGCAGATTTTCACCCAAGACCAGGTAAAAGAAATGGTGCTTGGATGACAAGTTATAAATCGCAATATATAAAAAATGGAATTAACGAGAGACCACATATCTCTATTGTATGTAATTTCACAAAACCTACACCAACAAAACCTTCCTTATTAACTTTTAACGAAGTTACTACACTATTTCATGAGTTTGGCCATGCCTTACATGGTATGTTAGCCAACACAACATATACGAGTCTGTCTGGAACTTCAGTTTCTTGGGATTTTGTAGAATTGCCAAGCCAAGTTTTAGAAAATTGGTGTTACGAAAAAGAAGCTTTAGAACTCTTTGCAAAACATTACAAAACTGGCGAAATTATCCCTATGAAATACGTAAAAAAAATTAAAGCGTCTGCAAATTTTCACGAAGGAATGCAAACGTTACGTCAATTAAGTTTTGGAATTTTAGATATGAAATGGCATAGCCAAGATCCATCACAAATTGACTCTGTCAAAGATTTTGAAACCGCCGCTTTTTCGGAAACACAGTTATACCCAGATGCTATCGAAAATTGTATGAGTACTGCTTTTTCTCATATCTTTCAAGGAGGATATTCTTCTGGTTACTATTCATACAAATGGGCTGAGGTTTTAGATGCAGATGCTTTTGAGTATTTCTTAGAAAAAGGTATTTTTAACAAAGAGGTAGCAACAAAATTTAAAGAATCTGTTTTATCTAGAGGAGGTACAGTAAAACCTATGGAATTGTACAAGCGTTTCAGGGGCAAAGAGCCTAAACCAGATGCACTGCTAAAAAGAGCAGGATTATTGTAATCTTATATTTTTATTCTTTTCTTCAATCCATTTACTCATAAACTTTGAAGCTTGTAAGGTATGGTATTGCAATAAACTTCCTAAAAAATTGTGCGTTCTATGCGCCTCTAAGTGCTGTTGAATTGTTATGATTTTATCAATAAAAAGTTTGCTTAAGTTTTCTTTGTCGTAATTTGCATTAATCATTGTTACACCATTCAATTGTGCATTATTCCATACAGACTTATTTTGATACAATTGGCCTGCAAGATTAGAAAAAATAGTAAAATCGTCTTCTACAAACCCATTCCATAAGTCTTCTTTAGACATGCCTTCTGCACCTATTTTTGTAGTTACACTTGGAGTACCGCAAAGCATTGCATCAGTAAGTTTTCCTTTTATTCCTGCTCCGAAACGTATTGGTGCTAAAACCACTTTTGCACTACCAATAACCTTTTTAGCATCTTCGGCAAAACCTTTTACTATAAAACCCTCTTTTTCGTTGTGCAGTTCTTGTATCTGTTGATTTATATAAGCTCCGTAAATGTAAAGTTTTACATTAGGTAGTTGATTTCTAATACCACTCCAAACCTTCCTTTTCAGAGTAATTACAGCATCAACGTTAGGTTTATGAAAAAAATTTCCAATAAAAACAAAGTCAGAACGCTCTTCAAAGAGTTTCCATTTTTTAGTGTGATGTTCGTCTATCTTATCTAAAAGAAAGGGCAAATAAAAAAGAATATTTTGATCAACTTTAAAAATATTTTGAAGTAAATTCATTTCGTAAATAGAAATGATTAAAGACACATCACAGCGTAAAATAGAGGCTATTTCTCTCTTTGTATTGTCTGACGTTAGCAAAGCCTTATCAGCAAATACTTCACCCCTTTTTAGTTGCTCATGCCTAACTTTTCTAAGAAAATGTAAGTCTTCAGTATCTAAAATTCGTAAAGCCTTTGGACAATGCTCAGCGACTCTCCATCCAAATTGCTCTTCCGTCATAAATCGATCAAAAACAACAATGGTTGGCTGTAGATTTTTGATGAAAATATTAAAAGATGATGAATTCAATTCAATTGAAACTTCATCAACACCTAAAGAGTTTAAATCAACGACATTTCTATTTTTTTGTGCTGTAGTAGCAAATGTAATTTTACAATGGTTTTTTAAAAAAAATTCAATTAATTGAAGCATTCTACTCCCTGCAGCAGAAGAATTAGGTGCTACCCAAACCGAACCAATAATTAAAACTTGTTGTGTACGCAATTATTCTGTAATCATTTGTTGTTTATAATCAGCTTGTACTTGTTTACCCCAAGTTACAATAGCTTCAATTTGCTCTTTCGATAAATTGGCTTCAGCATGTGTAAATGTGTAGGATTTTAATGGCATCTCTCCCTCTTCTACCTCTTCATACAACTCTTCCATTTTATGTGCTTTCTTTTTTAAAGAATAAGAACTCCATGTAGAAAAATTCAAGTGTTTTTTTCCATCTTCGATATGATGATTCAACCAATAATTTACTGGAGTTATCGAATTATACCAAGGATAAACTGTATGATTACTATGACAATCGAAACAAGTAGCTGCTATTATTTTTTTTACATTTTCTGGTGGTTTTGTCTCTACAAAAAAAGCTGCTAATGTAGCTACATCACCTTCATTTTTTTCTGGCGAAAAAAACTGAGCTATAATTACAATAGCCAATACTATAAACCCTATTTTTTTAAAATTTTTCATAAAAATACATTTCTGTTTGATTCTTGTAAAACTAAAAAATTCTAGTAAAAATATATGTATTTTTGTGGTATAATAAAAAAATCAATCATGAAATACGACATCGTTGTTATAGGTTCTGGTCCTGGAGGGTACATTGCTGCAGTAAGAGCCTCGCAATTAGGCAAAAAAGTAGCTTTAGTAGAAAAATATGCCACACTTGGTGGAACCTGTTTAAATGTTGGTTGTATCCCTTCTAAAGCCTTGTTAGATTCTTCTCATCATTACTACGATGCAGTGCATCATTTTGAAGAACATGGAATTTCTATAGAAAAGCCAAGTTTTGATTTTGAAAAGATGATTGAACGTAAAGCCAAAGTGGTAGAAACGACAACTGGAGGAATCAAATATCTAATGGACAAAAATAATATAGCTGTTTATGAAGGTTTGGGCTCTTTTGAAGACGCTACTCATGTTAAAATCACTAAAAATGATAATTCTTCAGAAATTATCGAAGGAACAAACATTATTATTGCAACAGGCTCTAAACCATCTAGCTTACCTTTTATTACTATAGATAAAGAACGCATTATAACTTCTACAGAAGCACTAAAGCTTCATGAAGTTCCAAAACATTTAATCGTCATTGGTGGTGGTGTTATTGGTTTAGAATTAGGTTCGGTTTATGCTCGTTTAGGCGCTCAGGTTTCTGTTATTGAATATGCTCCTAAAATTACACCTTCAATGGATGCAGATGTTTCTAAAGAACTACAAAAAGTTCTAAAGAAACAAGGCATTAAATTTCATGTAAGTCATGGAGTTACAGGTGTAGAGCGCAATGGAAATGAAATTACAGTTAAAGCCAACAATAAAAAGGGGGAGGAAGTTGTATTTAAAGGAGATTATTGTTTAGTTTCCGTTGGAAGAAAAGCCTACACCGAAGGATTAGGACTAGAAAAAATAGGTATTGAAGTTAACGAACGTGGACAAATAGCTACCAATGCTCATTTGCAAACCAATGTAGCTAATATTTATGCAATTGGTGATGTTGTTAAAGGTGCAATGTTAGCTCATAAAGCTGAAGAGGAAGGTGTTGTTGTTGCAGAATATTTAGCTGGAGAAAAACCTCATATTGATTACAATCTAATTCCTGGAATTGTGTATACTTGGCCAGAAGTTGCTGCGGTTGGTAAAACTGAGCAAGAATTGAAAGAAACTGGCGTAGATTATAAGTCAGGAAAATTCTCTATGCGTGCCTTAGGTAGATCTCGTGCAAGCGGAGATATTGATGGATTTATCAAAGTATTGGCAGACAAAAATACTGATGAAATCTTAGGAGTTCATATGGTTGGTGCAAGGGTTGCAGATTTAATAATGGAAGCAGCTGTAGCTATGGAATTTAGAGCTTCTGCTGAAGATTTAGCAAGAATTTGTCACGGTCATCCAACATATTCTGAAGCCATGAAAGAGGCTGCTAAAGCTGCTTGGGATGGTAAACCCTTAAATGCATAATTTCAAAAAAAATTAGTTTAAATAATAATAAAGACCTCATCAAAAGAACCGATGAGGTCTTTTTTTTACTACTGAATATAGCGTTTTTTTAAAAGTCTATAAAAAGCTTTGTTAAAGTCGATTACCACTCGTTTTAAAATATTATTTTTATCAAATGAAACGAAAGTGTTCTCTAATTCTACTGTTTTGTTCTATCTGTATTTTTGCTCAAAAAAAAGATTCGTTAGTTTTTAAAAACGGAATTGACAAACCAAGTATGTTACCCATTCATCATTTTGGAATATTTTCGGCAAGAATAAATCAAAATTTCAAAAAACACCCTGTAAAAAACACAAAACTTCAATTTACCTTCGCTAGCGCCAATATATTTCATCCTTTTGTAGAACTATTTTTACCAGAAGATGAAGCTATTCGAAATAAATTTAAAGAAACCATCTGGTTTAACAGACATTTTTTCATTGATCAAGAGACAACACCTGCAACGTACGAAAACATTACTATTGACGGTGTTTTTAAAAATTTAAGAGTTGACTACATGAAAAAAATTAATTCAAAGCATGAGCTTCAATTGACACTGCGTTCTTATTTAATAACTACAGGAAAATACCCGTTTTCAACAATTACTAGTGATGAATTTATTGAATGGTTTCATAGCAATATCGCAGGAGGAGAAGATCCTTTTGGGAGAAAATATTATGGAATTAATCAAGTAAACATAAAATATCAGGATAGAAATGGTACCTCTTTGTCTCTAAGAGAAGGACAGTTTTTTGTTGCAGGTTTAGAAATAAATCATTTTTATTACCCTAGTATTTCCTCTCTTAAAGAAAAAAACATAGCACTAAATTTTGGCACACACTTTGGAATAAATACCACGAAATACAATCCATCTATAGATCTAGGTTTGTCAGGAAATATACTGAAAGAGTGGTTTTTTAACAATAACAATCAATTTAGAGCAGGTTTAGGTTTAGCGGTACTTAGAAAGAATACAATTAATTTTGACAATATTGTAAATTTAGGTAATAATCGGTTTTTAGGAAGTTTAGAAGCTATGATTGAGTTTACTAAATATTCATCTAAAAAAAACTACCATTCTTTTGGAGTCAATTATCAAGTTCAATCCTCGTTTCATAAAAGAGATGAGGCTAATTATTACCAATTGGTCGGATTATGGAAAGAAATTCACTCGGGTTGGCAAAATGGTTTTCAAAAGTTGTACGAATACCAATCTGCTTGGAGTTTTTTATATACTTATGGGCATAAAAAATACAAATTATTAATCTATGCAAAGCAAGATTTGTATTTAAATAACTCTCCTGATATACAAACAGGATTCTCTTTAAATATTCCGATATTTAATAATTAAGTATCGTATTTTTGCAACACCTTATGCAAAGAACTGTTCGAACTTTTTCTGTTGACGATATTGCTGTATTCAATAATCAATTACTGCAATGGTCGCAACAATTTGAAACCATTATTTGGCTAGACTCTAATGATTACAATCAAAAACACACCAGTTTTAATTGTGCTTTAGCTGTTGAAGAATTTACATGTATACAAACAGATTATTACAATGGTTTTGAAAAGCTAGAAGAATACCAAAGTAATGTAAACGATTATATTTTCGGATATATTTCTTACGATGTTAAGAATGATGTAGAACTGCTATCTTCTAATAATTTTGATGGATTACAATTTCCTGACTTATATTTTTTTCAACCTCAAAAGTTAATTTTTATTAAAGATGAGGTAATCGAATTTCATTATCTAAAAATGGTAGATAACGAAATAGCAAAGGATTTTGAGACCATTTGTACTATTGACCTCTCTTGTAAAACAAGAATTAAAGAAAGGTCCAGTAATCTTGAAATAAAATCGCGAATTTCTAAAGAAAGTTATATTAAAAAAGTAACAGAAGTTCTTGTTAATATTAAAAGAGGAAACATTTACGAAGCTAATTTTTGTCAAGAATTTTATGCTGAAAATAGCACAATTCGACCTTTTGAGGTTTACCAACATTTGAATGAAATTTCTAAACCTCCTTTTGCTGCTTTTCTAAAAACAGCTGACAAATATGCCTTATGTGCATCACCTGAAAGATACCTAAAAAAAGAGCACCAAACTATCATTTCTCAACCCATAAAAGGAACTGCTAAACGATTAAAACACGTTCAAGAAGATAAAAAAATAGCTCAAGAGTTGTCTCAAAACACCAAAGAAATTGCTGAAAATGTGATGATTGTAGATTTGGTTAGAAACGACCTATCAAAATCTGCCATAAAAGGAAGTGTAGTTGTAGAAGAGTTATGTAAAGTGTATCCTTTTAAGCAAGTACATCAAATGATATCTTCAGTAATTTCAAAAATACCGGAAAATATGGCTACAACTAGTATTCTAAAAGACACTTTTCCTATGGGAAGCATGACCGGGGCACCAAAAATAAAAGCAATGGAAATTATTGAGCGCTTAGAAGAAACAAAACGTGGGCTATATTCAGGGGCTATTGGTTATTTTACACCAGAAAACGATTTTGACTTTAATGTGGTTATTAGAAGTATTCTATATAACGAAAACAAACAATATATTTCTTATTCTGTAGGAAGTGCAATTACAGCTAAAGCAATTCCAGAAAAAGAGTATGAAGAATGTCTGGTAAAAGCAGAAGCGTTAAAATATGTACTTTTGAATACTTGTTAATGTAAAAATGCTTCAAAAATTTTGTATTCATATTGATAATGAGTTTTCTTTTTTAAAAGATAAAAAACTCTTAATTGCTATTTCTGGTGGAATAGATTCTGTTGTTATTACGCATTTGTTTGATCAACTTCATTTTTCAATTGGTTTAGCACACTGCAACTTTAAGTTAAGAGGAAAAGCAAGTGATGGTGATGAAGAGTTTGTAAAAAATTTGGGAGTACAATTGCAAATTCCCGTTTTTACAAACAGTTTTGACACTACATCGATCGCAACCAATCAAAAGAAATCCATTCAAATAACGGCTAGAGAATTGCGTTACATTTGGTTTGAAAAACTATTACAAAAACATGGATTCGACTATGTTGTTACAGCACATCATGCAGACGATAATCTAGAAACCTTTTTAATCAATTTAACTAGAGCTACTGGTTTAAAAGGTTTTTCAGGAATTCCCAAAAAGAACAAAAACATTGTAAGACCTTTGTTAACTTTTTCAAGAGATTGTATCGTAGACTTTGCAATGCAAAACAATATCAGTTGGAGAGAAGACCAAAGCAACACTTCCACAAAATATGTAAGAAATAAAATTAGGCATAAAATTATTCCAATCTTAAAAGAAATCAATCCTTCTTTGTTGAATTCTTTTTCAAATACGGTGAAGCATATAGAAGAAAGTCAAATTATTATTGACGCTAAAATTACAGCTGTTAAAAGAGAAATATTTCAAGAGAAAAATATTTCCGGTAAAAAGTATTTTTCTCTTTCAATTGCAAAAATCAGTAATTTAGAAAACCCAAAGACCTATTTATATCAATTATTAAAAGAGTATCATTTTACAGAATGGAATGATATTGTTGGTTTGTTAACTGCTCAATCAGGTAAAAAAATACATTCAAAAACACATACCTTATTAAAAGATAGAGTAACACTCTTACTTTATAAAATTTCAGATTTTCAACTCACAGATACTGTTTTTCAAATAAGTGAACATCAAAAAAAGCTTACAGAACCAATTCATTTACGCATTGAAAAAACAACACAGCAAACTAACGAAGCAGGTACAATTTATATCGATAAAAATTTAATTTCTTTTCCATTACAAATAAGAAAATGGCAAACAGGGGATGTTTTTTTTCCTTTAGGAATGAAAGGTAAAAAGAAGCTAAGTAAATTTTTTAAAGATGAAAAGATGTCGCTACTTGAAAAAGAAAATACATGGCTTTTATGCACCTCTAAGAACGAAATTATCTGGGTTGTAAATCGAAGAAAAGACAGGAGATTTATCTTATCTCAAAACGACACTAATGGATTAAAAATAACATCTGTACAGTAGTCTCTTTTTGCATTTGTCAAATGACATTTATCGTATATTTTTCAACATCCTTTAAAAGATTGTAAAATTCTACCTTTTTTGTAATTTTTAGACTATTATTTAAAAAATAGTAGCTTTTATAAAATCCTATTTTGTAATTTTAAGGCTTTAAAAAAATAGATAATGCCTGCATTACCAAAATTAAAACGTTTCAATGAAAACGTTCTTTCTAAATATCAAATTTATAACAGTATATTTAGCACATTACCTTTTGATGGAGTTGATAATACCGGTGTATTGCTTCCCTTATTTCATAAAGTATGTGAGAAGGGATTTAAAATCGGAAAGAATCCTTCTGAAATAGTTGAACGTTTTTTTCATAAATATCAAGACAACCCTTCTGAAACAGATAAGACAGATTTATTATTTCGTTTCATTCAATTTATAGAACGTCAAGTTGTACTTTTTGATGCTATTGAAGATGCTGCTTTCCCTGTAGTCAACAATATGGATGGTATCGGAACCTTACGAAACTCTAAAGAAAAAGCTGTCCAAAATGATAAGAAAAAACAATTACAAGAATATTTAAAAGACTTTAAAGTTCGTATTGTTTTAACTGCGCATCCAACTCAGTTTTACCCAGGTACTGTTTTAGGTATTTTGAATGATTTAGACAAAGCCATACAGGAAGACAATTTATTACATATTAGAAAATTATTAGCTCAATTAGGAAAAACTCCTTTTTACAACAAAGAAAAACCTTCTCCTTTTGATGAAGCTGTTAGTTTGATATGGTATTTAGAGCACGTATTTTATCACTCAATCAGTAATATTTACAATTATGTACAGCAGGATATTTACGATGGAAAATTTAACGATAATGAGATTATTGATTTAGGGTTTTGGCCTGGAGGAGATAGAGACGGAAATCCATTTGTTACGGCTGAAATCACCTTAAATGTTGCAGAACGTCTGCGTCAAACAATCCTAAGAAATTACTACAGAGATGTAAGACGTTTAAAAAGGCGTTTTACGTTTGATGGTGTGCAAGAAGTTTTACTTCGTATAGAAAAACGGTTGTATAAACACGTTGTAAGAAGTTATGCGAAGGTAAACTTTTCACAAAAAATTCTTCTTGAAGATTTAGAAGCAGTAAGAACAATCATACAAGAACAACATCAATCGTTATTTATTGATGAGTTGAATGATTTTATTAATAAGGTTAGAATCTTCGGGTTTCATTTTGCAACGTTAGATATTAGACAAGACAGTAGAGTGCATCACCAAGCTTTTACTCAAATTGTAAAAGATTTACATGCTATTGGAGATACTACTTTTCCAAAAAATTACAACACTCTTTCTGAAGAAGAACAAATTAAAATTCTCTCTACTGTAAAAGGAAGCATAGACCCAAGCTCTTTAACAGACGACATGTCTATTAAAACCATAGAGTCCATTTATGCTTTAAAAGAAATACAAAATAGAAATGGAGAACGTGGAGCACATCGTTACATTATCAGTAACAACCAAACTGCTTTAAACGTTATGGAAACCTTTGCCATGTTAAACTTATGTGGCTTTGAAAACGAGTTAACTGTAGATGTTATTCCTCTTTTCGAAACTGTAGAAGATTTAGAAAATGCAGAAAACGTAATGCGCCAATTATATTCTGATGTTTCTTACAGGAACCACTTATCTAAAAGGTGGAATAAACAAACCGTTATGCTTGGTTTTTCTGACGGAACAAAAGATGGTGGATATTTGATGGCAAACTGGGGAATCTTCAAAGCAAAAGAAGCTTTAACTAAAGTTTCTAGAGAATTTGATATTGAAGTAATTTTCTTTGACGGACGTGGTGGACCACCAGCTCGTGGAGGAGGAAAAACACATCAATTTTATGCTTCTTTAGGTCCAACAATTGAAGATAAAGAAATTCAATTAACTATTCAAGGACAAACCATTAGTTCTAATTTTGGAACATTAAATTCGTCTCAATATAATTTAGAACAATTGTTAAGCTCTGGCATTAAAAACGATATTTTTACAAAAAATCAATTGACAGAAAAGCATCGTGAGTTGATGAATGATTTGGCCGAGACGAGTTACCAAGCTTATGTTGATTTTAAAAATCATCCTAAATTTTTACCGTATTTAGAAAAAATGAGCACGTTAAAATATTATGCAAAAACTAATATTGGAAGTAGACCGAGTAAACGTGGGACTTCAGATAAGTTAGATTTTTCTGCACTTCGTGCGATCCCTTTTGTAGGAAGTTGGAGTCAGTTAAAACAGAATGTTCCTGGTTTCTTTGGTGTGGGTACTGCATTTAAAAAATACGAAGACGAAGGTAGATTTGATGAAATTGTAGATTTTTACAGCAATTCTGATTTCTTTAAAACACTTTTAGAAAACAGTATGATGAGTTTAACAAAATCATTCTTCGATTTAACTTCTTATATGGCAGATGACCCAGAATTTGGAGCGTTTTGGAAGCTAATTTATACTGAATATAAAACTACAAAACGCCTATTACTAAAGCTTTCTGGTTATACAGAATTGATGGAAAATTCTCCCGTAGGAAAAGCCTCTATTTCAATTAGAGAAAACATTGTATTGCCTTTATTAACTATACAACAATACGCATTGCGTAAAATACAGGAATTACAAAAAGCTGGAAATACTGCAGAAGATATAGAAGTATATGAAAATATGGTCATGCGTTCTTTATTTGGTAATATTAATGCAAGTAGAAACTCTGCTTAAAATTATTTAAAAATTTATTTTCACAAAGTGCAACTCTACAAAGTTGCACTTTTTTGTTGCTATATTTTAATTACTTTTATAGTAAAAGAAAAAATATGCTAGTTAAAGTTTACGGCTCTGCCGTTTTTGGTGTAGATGCTACAACAATAATTATAGAAGTTAATGTAGACAAGGGCATTGGTTACCATTTGGTAGGGCTACCTGACAAAGCTGTTAGTGAAAGTTCTTTTCGAATTTCAGCTGCTTTAAACAACAATTCTTATAAACTACCTGGCAAAAAAATTATCATTAATATGGCTCCAGCTGACATTAGAAAAGAAGGAGCAGCTTACGATTTACCAATAGCAATAGGAATTTTAGCAGCCTCTAATCAAATTCAGTACCAAAACATTAAAGATTATGTAATTATGGGTGAGTTATCTCTAGATGGGAGTTTACAACCCATTAAAGGTGCTTTATCTATTGCTATAAAAGCATTAAAAGAAGGGTTTAAATATCTAATCTTACCCAAAGAAAACGCCAAAGAAGCAGCAATTGTAAATCACTTAAATGTACTAGGAGCGTCAAGTATTTTAGATGTAATAAATCATTTTGAAAAAGTAACTCCCATTACACCTACTATTGTCGATACCAGAGCAGAATTCTTTAAAAATATAGATTTCCCTCAATTTGATTTTTCAGATGTAAAAGGACAAGAATCCATCAAACGTTGTATGGAAATTGCAGCAGCAGGTGGCCACAATATTATTTTAATAGGTCCTCCTGGTTCAGGAAAAACGATGCTTGCCAAACGTTTGCCTTCTATTTTGCCTCCAATGACTTTGCGTGAAGCTTTAGAAACTACTAAAATTCATTCTGTTGTAGGTAAGACAAAAAGTGAAGGATTAATGTATCAACGTCCTTTTCGTTCTCCACACCATACCATTTCTAACATTGCTCTTATTGGTGGAGGAAATAATTTACCTCAACCAGGAGAAATTTCTTTATCCCATAATGGTGTTTTATTTTTAGATGAATTGCCAGAATTTCAACGAAGTGTTTTAGAAGTAATGAGACAACCCCTAGAGGATAGAGAAGTTACCATTTCTAGAGCAAAATTTACTGTAACTTATCCTAGTAGCTTTATGCTAGTGGCTAGCATGAATCCTAGTCCATCAGGTTTCTTTAATGACCCCAATTCACCAATGACTTCTACGCCTCAAGAAATGCAACGTTATTTGAACAAAATTTCTGGTCCTTTATTAGATAGAATTGACATTCATATAGAAGTTACTTCTGTACCTTTTTCAAAATTATCTAATGAAGATAAAGGCGAATCTAGTAAGGTAATTAGACAACGTGTTACTAAGGCTAGAAAAATACAAGCTTCCCGTTTTAAAGATACAGAAAGTATTCACTACAACGCACAAATGAATATCAAACAAATTCGTGTATTTTGTAAACTTTCCGAAAAGAGCAAATGCTTGTTAAAAAATGCTATGGAAAAACTCAACCTTTCTGCTAGAGCTTATGATAGAATCTTAAAAGTCGCAAGGACTATTGCAGATTTAGCACATTCGACAGAAATCTTAACAGATCATATTGCAGAAGCTATTCAATACAGAAGCTTAGATAGAGAAGGTTGGTTAAAGTAATTTACTTTCTTTTCTGTTTCAAATAAATATTAACTAAGAGCCCAAAAATAATCAAGAAAACACCAAATAAAGTCCAAATCGTATAAATTTCTTTAAACCAGAAAGCACCAATAATTATTACGAAAATAGCTTCCAAATACTTTACTGGAGCTACAAGTGTTGTTTCTTGTGCTTGTAGGGCTTTAGTCATATACAATTGCCCAAAATAACCAAAAAAACCTAAACTTAGTAACAACAACCATTCTGTTAAATTTTCAGGACTTTGCCAGTATTTTATAGATAAAACTCCTCCAAAAACAAAAGCCATTACCATAAAGTAATTGATAATAACTAATGGATGTTCTGTACTACCTATCTTGCGAATTACAACAAAAATTAATCCTAAAAAAATAGCTGAAAGTATTACAAATAGTAATCCAATAGAATTTACCTGCCCATCAAAACCTTTAATAATAACAACACCCCCAAAAGCCACCAGAAATAATACCCATTGGATTGGTTTTATCTTTTCTTTTAAAAAAAATAACGCAAAAATTGCTGCAAATATCGGTGAAGTATATCTTAAAGAAACAGCTGTACCAACTGCTAAATAATCTAAGGCTTGAAAAAAACAGGTTAATGAGATAACGCCATAAACTCCTCTTAAAAATAATAACTTTTTATTATTCCCTAAAACCGGAACTTTTGATTTAATAACTAAAGGAATCGTAAAAAACAATGTACCAATTGAACGAAAGAAGACTACTTGATATGCGTTAAAACCACTTAAATATTTTGCTACTGCATTCATGAAAGAAAAAGCAATCGCACTAAAAATCATGTAAGTAATAGCCGTAGAAACTTTCATCGTAATTTGTATTTAAAAAAGTCACAAATGTAACCAAAAAAGAATCAATTGTCTTTAAAAAGACAAACATATCTTTTGATAAGTAAGATTAAAAAAAACCTTACGAACCTATCGTTAGCAGCTCATCCCACTGTGTCGTAAAACGGTTACTTCTATGTTCTGTGATTAAAGCCCATTGTTTTTCTCGGTTACCTACTGTAGCTAATTTCACTTTGTTCTTTCCGTATTTACTATTTAGCTCGTCTATTACTTTGGTAAGTTTTGGAGATTCAATCTTTTCTTCTTTATAAAATAGATTCGTTTGAATATCCGTATCAGGTACAAGCCCTATTAAATTAACACCTACTTTTTTATATCGATAACCAGGTTTGTAGATTTTTTTTAATCCTTTCAATGCTTCTTTAGTTAGTTTTGCAGTACTATTTGTAGGGATTTCTAATGTAATTACTATTTTTTGATAGTGTTGTTTATCTATATTGCTATGGTGGTTGGTCTGTAAAAAAACTTCTAAGTAACGTGCAGCAGACTGTTGTTGTCGCAATAAGTCTGTAACTTCTGCAATATAGGAACTAGTAGCTTCTTCTATTAGGCCATAATCATCTAACTTATAACCAAAAGATTTTGCAGTACCTATGCCTTTTTTAGGTTCAACTACACTAACCATTTCATGACAGGGCATATCGTTCAATTCGCGCCACAAACGCTCACCAACAACTGTCATTTCTTTACGAACCCAAGCTAAGGGTAATTTTGTGAAATCTAATGCACTTTTTGCTCCTGTATTTTCCACGCGAGCTTTGTGCTTTTTACCGATTCCCCAAATATCTTTAACTTTTGCTTTAGCTAGCATTGCTGTTCGTTTCTGATTAGAATCAATTACCAAAACACCATTGTTTTCTGCATACTTTTTGGCAAACTTATTTGCCATTTTAGAAAGTGATTTTGTCTTGGCAGTACCTACACCAACTGGAATTCCTGTATGTTTATGTATGCGCTCTTTTATTTGATGTGCTATATTTTCTAATTGGCTACTTGGATAATGAGACAGATCTACAAAACTTTCGTCTATACTGTACTCTTCTACCAAAGGTGAAAATTCTCGTAAGGTATCCATAACACGCTGTGACATATCTGCATACAAGGTGTAATTAGACGAAAAACAAGTAACATTATTAGCTTTTAGCACCTCTTTTATTTTAAAAACAGGTTCAAACATTGGGATGTGTGTTAATGCCTTTGCTTCTTTATTCGCAGCAATAATGCAACCATCGTTATTACTTAACACTACAACAGGTTTGCCTTGTAAGTCAGGACGAAAAACCTGTTCGCAAGAAGCATAAAAACTATTACAATCTACTAAAGCAATCATAATGTAGATTTAATAATATAAGTAATTACTCCCCACAATTGAAATGTTTCTTTTGTATCTGCTACACCAATTCTTTCTATCTGAAAAGCCCCTTCTTTAGTAACTAACGCTAGCTGATTATGTTTTGGCATTAATGACTTATCTATAATTAAAACATCGTTTTTAAAAATAGTATACTCACTGAAACTATCGTCTGAAACTCGAACATAAAACGTAGCAGAGGGGTTACTGATTAACTCAGAATTTAAATCAATTCTTGGTTCTGTATAATGCGTAGCAGGACTAGAAAAACCTGTCTGATTAGGACGTGCTACTCTATGACTTTTTTTGGACTTTTTAACTAAATTTACCTTACCTAAACTCACTCTATAAAATTACTACAAAAAGAAATAGACTACTATTAAATTAGAAAGAACTAATTAACAAAATTCAAAAACAGCTAATTTTTATTATTTTGAATTAACAAGAAATATAGTAGAATTACAAACTGGTAACACAAAATTAATAAAACAACTGCTATACCATTAAAATAACTCCTGCTCTAATTGTTTGAATTACTTTTACCTAATTACTTACAAATACAATTGTATTTGGTAGAATCGCTATCAGTAACATAAAATCGTAACTACTTACAATAGTAAAAGTCAAAAGAGCGTAACCTTTCATTTTCAGTAGAATCAATACCAGCTAGTTAAAAAAACTCCTAAATTAGTCAACCTCTTAAAAAGAATTGCAATGCTAGTTGTTTATTTGCAGCAGAAAAGCTTGTTTACAATAACAGAAAATAAAACACTCTCTCAAATGAATGAGAGAGTGTTTTCTATAATAGGTACTCAATAGAATTAAGAATGATAAACTTTTAATCAATTAGTGAAATACTGGAACGAGTTTTAAAACAACGTTTCACTAGTATCTGTAATGTTCTGGTTTATAAGGTCCTTCTACAGTAACTCCAATATAATTTGCTTGGTCTTTCTTTAGTTCGGTAAGCTCTACACCAATTTTTTCTAAATGTAATTTTGCGACTTTTTCATCTAAATATTTTGGCAACATATACACTTTATTTTCGTAAGCATTAGCATTGGTCCACAATTCAATTTGTGCTAAAGTCTGATTTGTAAAGGAGTTAGACATTACAAAACTTGGATGACCTGTTGCACAGCCTAAGTTGACCAAACGACCTTCTGCTAGTAAAATAATATCGTTTCCGTTAATATTATATTTGTCTACCTGAGGTTTAATTTCAACTTTTTCGCTATTTGTATTTAACCAGGCTACATCAATTTCGTTATCAAAGTGTCCGATATTACAAACAATAGTCTTGTCTTTCATTGCTTGAAAATGCTCAGCTCGAACAATGTCTTTGTTTCCTGTAGTTGTAATCACTACATCTGCATTACCAATAACAGTTTCTAATTTCTTTACCTCAAAACCATCCATCGCTGCTTGTAACGCACAAATTGGATCGATTTCTGTAACAGTAACAATAGAACCAGCACCTGCAAAAGAAGCAGCTGTCCCCTTACCTACATCTCCATAACCACACACTACAACTCTTTTTCCTGCTAGCATTACGTCTGTAGCTCTACGAATTGCATCTACAGCAGATTCTTTACAACCGTACTTGTTATCAAATTTCGATTTTGTAACAGAGTCGTTGATGTTTATTGCTGGTAATGGTAAGGTTCCATTTTTAACACGCTCGTACAATCTATGAACTCCAGTTGTTGTTTCTTCGGATAAACCATTGATTCCTTCAGCTAATTCTGGGTATTTATCTAAGACCATATTGGTTAAATCTCCACCATCATCTAAAATCATGTTTAATGGTTTTTTTTCTTCACCAAAAAATAAAGTTTGTTCTATACACCAATCAAACTCTTCTTCATTCATTCCTTTCCAGGCATAAACAGGTGTTCCTACAGCAGCAATTGCTGCAGCAGCTTGGTCTTGAGTAGAAAAAATATTACAAGAACTCCAAGTAACTTCTGCTCCAAGTGCCTGTAAGGTTTCAATCAATACTGCAGTTTGAATAGTCATGTGCAAACATCCTGCAATTCTAGCACCTTTTAGAGGTTGAGACTCTCCATACTCTTCTCTTAAAGACATTAACCCTGGCATCTCCGCTTCTGCTAATTCAATTTCTTTTCTTCCCCAATCTGCCAAAGAAATATCTTTAACTTTATACGGAATGTAAGCCGTTTTTGTGCTCATAATATGTATTTTTATTTTTTGTATATTCTATCCCAAAATTTCGGAAGCAAATTTACGACATCCTTTTTAAAAAAATGGCACTTTATAAAACCATAACTGTTAATAATTTCACTAAAGTATTGATTTGGAAGATTGAAGAAACAATCGACTCCTTAAAAGAGGGACTTTTTTTAACCTCAAATAGTGAATCTAGATTACAAGCGATGAAATCTGAAATTCACCAAAAAGGATTTTTAAGTATTCGCCAGCTACTAAAAGAAGTTGGCTTACAGGATGCTGATTTACAATATGACGAATTTGGCAAACCGCATTTAGATAAAGGAAGGTTTATTTCAATTACACACTCTTTTGAATTTACAGGTATTATTTTTTCTTACACTGATATCGTTGGTATAGATATTGAGAAACAGAGAGATAAAATTTTAAAAATAGCTCATAAATTTACTCCTATTAAAGAATACAATACACTAGCAAATACAGAAGCAATTATTAGAAAATTAACCATTGTTTGGGGAGCAAAAGAAAGCTTATACAAAATTTATGGGAAGAAAAAATTACGTTTCCTAGAAAACATATATGTAGAAGATTTTTCGTTTGATGATGCTAAAACAACTGCACGGATTAGTTATACTGATTTTTCTAAAGATTACAATATTGAGTTTTTAGAATTTGAAGGATTTACTTGTGTATTTGGGTACGAATAGTAAAGTTGGCCTTTACAGATTATAAAACTGTCAATTCGACGATTTTTATATCAAATACAGAAAAATATATCGAGAACTTCTTATTTTCGTATTTGTGAATATCTATCAAAACATTTTACAAGCAAGAACTAAAAATAAAAAATTAGTAGCCGTTTTAATTGATCCTGAGAAAATCAAGCCTAAAAATATTCCATCTTTTTTCAAAAAAATACATCAATCAATAATAACACATGTTTTTGTTGGAGGCAGCACAGATAAAAAGAGACAAATTGGTATAATTGTTAGTGCTATAAAAAAAGAAACCAAATTACCGATACTTCTTTTTCCTGGACATATAGATCAAATTACTCCAAAAGCAGATGGTATTTTATTTTTAAGTTTACTTTCTGGTAGAAATCCAGAATACTTAATTGAACAACAGGTGCAATCAGTTCCTTTTTTACAAAAAACAGCACTCGAAATTATTCCAACAGGTTATGTTTTGATTGATGGTGGAAAACACACTGCTACTCAAAAAGTAAGCAATACTGAACCTATTGATCAACAAGATGAGCATCTTATTTTAAACACTTCTTTAGCTGGTGAATATTCAGGAAAAAAACTAATCTATTTAGAAGCTGGTTCTGGAGCAAAAGTACCTGTTAACTCAAGTGTAATTAAAAAAGTAAAACATCACTTATCAATTCCTTTGATTGTTGGTGGAGGAATTAAAACGAGAGTCCACCTTGAAAATGCTTTTAGCGCTGGAGCTGATTTGGTCGTTATTGGAACTGCTTTTGAAGAAAATGAAAATTTCTTTGAAGAACTAAAAAAATAAAATATGAAAATTTCAGTAGAGCTAACATATACACCACTTAAAGATGATTATGAGCCTCATATTATAGCGTTTATTAAAGCACTTCGAGCTTCGGA
>Ga0209653_1000512_pt1 | contig 34639 bp, 32 predicted proteins | sample SaaInl6LU_22_DNA_FD_184644 | JGI IMG/M metagenome (GOLD analysis project Ga0209653, IMG submission 184644) | Marine microbial communities from expanding oxygen minimum zones in the Saanich Inlet - ESP_116LU_22_DNA (SPAdes) (version 2) | ecosystem: Environmental > Aquatic > Marine > Intertidal...
CTTACTTTCAAGAAAAGAAAAAATTAAGGCCAATGAAGGCGTAAATAAAATGATTAATGTGCCTCCAACCAGCGGAATAGGTCTAAAATTACTCTTGCGCCAATCATCTTGGTCTAAAAAATTGAACTCAATAAATAATGTTCTTAAGATTGGAGCGCAGACATTGACTATCAACCCAGATACAAGAATATAAATTAGTGGCTCCACCAAATATTTTTTCCAAAACTAAACTTTTTAAGCTAAGATGAAATTTTAATTGACAGAAATAAGTAGATCCACTACTTTACCCGGAAGTATAAGGTGTTTAGTTTAAGAAATTTAATTCTCTTATCTTCTTGACTAGATGATGTTATGAAGTAATTCAGCGGTTCTGAACTGTTGAAAATGCCGTCAAGTTTGGCATGTAACATTCTCATAGTTTTCTCCCTTTTTTTCACACGCACATCTTGCGAATCAGTTTCTTCAGAACATAGATCCTCTATTTTTGAATAGCTAATATTCTGCTCTAATGCCATGGTCAATAGAATGAGCTTTTCGGCGCGCGAAAAAATTTTGATGACTTTGATGCGGTAAGTAAATATTACAGATTTGGTCTTTATACTGACCTTATTCTCTATCGACAATTCGTCCATGAAAGTAATCGAGACGATCAATATTAGAATGCCGACCAAGACAATACCGTAAGACTTATAAAAGCGTTCTGAGGAGGATTCATAAAATATGGCCTTGCTCTGTCTGGCCTTGGTCAACTCGGATTTGCTAATTTGAAACTCTTCAAAATTGCGCATCGCATCACAACTTTGAAAGTAGAGGTAGTTTTCATCGGACCGCAGAAAATTGATGTAATTGTGTCCTGAGATTTGCCAGCCATCATTAGCTTCAATGAAGCTAATTTGATTGTTTAGAAGGTCGACTTCCACTAATTTCTTTTGTCCTATAAAATAATATTTACCATCCGTAGTGAAAGATGTGAATGAACTGTTATCTGTTGATGAAATATACTGGTGATATTCCGAATCATAAAGTGTTCCTATGTTTTTCCACACCCAAGTTTTTAAATTCAACTGATAAACATTATTATCGGGTGTTTCAATGTCATTGTCCAGATGAGAGGCACCCAGAAAAATATAAAAATGATCATTTAATACCAACCCCGAATAGTGATGTCCAGGAGGAGGTAGTTCTCCCGAAACAGCTACCTTAAACCATTCCTTGGCTTCAAAGTTATATTTGATAATGAAATTTTTAGCTTGAAATAGGCCCGTCCCAGCGAAGAGATAAATGGCGCCTTCATAGCTAAAGGGTGTGGATCTGTATTGGTTGTGATGTAAAAATGACCGATCAATTCTCTTAAAGCCGTCCTTGGAATACTCTATTATTTCACCACCGCCGTCGTGAATAAGGTATACATTTTGTCCATTAGAAACTATATTTCTATACCGTAATATATTGTCACTTATATTTAAATCCTCTGGAAGTGAAGCATTTATTTGATCGGGATAAATAGTGTAACCGTTTTCACTGGTGATAACAACAAATTCATCGGTGTTTGGAATCCCAAAGACTATTTTATTCTCATCGCATAATTTGTTAAAACCCTGTGCAAAACTTGGACTACTCCACATGAGCATTAGGCCAAATAGAAAAAGATATATTGAATAGAACCTATTTTTCATTAGGATGCGCGCGTTAATTGAATTATTCAGTTGACAGAATAAATTAAAAATAAATATTTTCTTTATCAAATAAACGAATAACCAGTGATTTATCCTAAAGTAAGGCATTTTATCGTTTGGGGAAATGCGGGTAGATCTTCCCTACATCATTTGTCTTATGAGGACAGAAGAGGAATTTTTTTATTTTTTCTTATTGTTCTCTGACTCGGCAATATTTTGTCTCAACCCTGAGGAAGAAAACCGATGTTCGCGTCTGTTGAAGTAAAATTTAATACCTTTTTCTTCGCAATAGTCACGGCCTGTGAATGCCTTGTCTTTGTATTCTTCACCGATAATCCTGACGTCCAGTTTAAAGCTATGCAGTATATCTTGAAGGTCTTGTTCAGTGACATAAGGGACAATTTCATCGACATATTTGCAGGCTTTTAATTGAATGTAGCGCTCTACTATAGCCTGAACAGGTTTGTTTTTTTCTGGTCTATCGATAGAAGGATCGAGTTGTAATCCCACAATCAGGTAATCGCATTGTGTCTTAGCTTCTTCAAGCATTTTGACATGTCCTGCGTGGAACAAATCGAATGTCGAAAAGGTGATGCCTACTGTCATAGAAGATTTGATTTACATGGTAAAGATATGAACTTAAAATTTTACCAAAGAATCCCTTGGAAATCGTTGGGGTTAAAAAGTGGTAATTCTCGGTCTTTCGGTGATAAAATCACCCCCTCAGTCTCACCCCAGTCAATATTTAAAATGGGGTCGTCAAATCGCAAACCTCTTTCCTGCTCCGGACGATAAGGGGCATCTATCTTATAATTCACCGTAGCGTTTTGGCTTAATACTCTAAAACCGTGGGCGCAGCCTTTGGGCACTAATAATTGATATTTATGGTCACTATTCAAGGTGACTGAACAGAACTGTCCAAACGTAGGCGAGTGATATCTCAAATCTACAACGATGTCTAAAATCTCACCTGATGTGACACGAATGAGCTTGGTTTGAGCAAAAGGAGGCATCTGAAAGTGCAAGCCTCTTAAAACACCCTTTCTTGACTTAGACTCATTGTCTTGAATGAAAGTAGTTTCCGAAAAATCAGAAGATTTGAAACTTTCCATAAAATACCCTCTTTCGTCCGAAAATACATGGGGTTTAATAATTTTAAGACCCGAAATAGTTGTTTCTATGATATTCATCGCTTAACTAATTGAAAAAGGTATTGCCCGTAACTGGTGCTTCTTAGTGATTCCGCCAATTTCAAAATTTGGTTGGCATCAATGTAGCCATTTTTAAAGGCGATTTCTTCCAGACATGCTACTTTTAGGCCTTGACGATTTTCGATAGCTTGAATATAGTTCGATGCCTCTAAAAGTGACTGGTGTGTGCCAGTATCAAGCCAAGCATAACCTTTCCCCATTATTTGAACATATAGATCGCCTTTGTCGAGATACGCGGCGTTAACGGCCGTAATTTCTAATTCTCCTCTTGTCGAAGGTCTGATTTTTTTGGCCATATCAATCACACTATTGGGATAGAAATAAAGACCTGTCACAGCGTAATTGGATTGTGGCTCTGTGGGTTTCTCTTCGATATTAATGGCCTGTTGGTTTTTGTCAAAAGAAACAACGCCATAGCGCTGAGGGTCTGAAACCCAATAGCCAAATACAGTGGCCTCTTTGGAGGATTTAACCCTTTCTATTGCTGCTGTAGTCATTTCTTTCAATCCTTCGCCATGAAAAATATTATCCCCCAAAACGAGACAAACATCATCGGAGCCAATGAAATCTTCACCTATCAAAAACGCCTGCGCTAGGCCGTCAGGGGAGTGCTGTTCTTTAAAAAAAAAGTTCACCCCTAAGTCAGATCCGTCACCCAACAATTTCTTGAAACTAGGCAAGTCATCAGGGGTGGAAATGATCAATATATCTCTAATACCAGCTTCGAGAAGTACAGCAATGGGATAGTAAATCATGGGTTTGTCGTGTATGGGCAGCAATTGCTTTGACACGCCTTTTGTTATGGGATATAGCCTGGTTCCCGACCCTCCGGCTAGTACAATGCCTTTCATGAGTTTTGATATTGATGTTTGTAATATTCAAGGTATGCTCCTGAAGTTACATTGTTGAGCCATGGCCCATTGTTCATGTACCAGTTGATCGTGCGCTCAATACCCTCTTCAAAAGTGAGACTTGGTTTCCAGTCCAGTTCTCGTTCTATTTTGTTGGCATCAATGGCGTATCGCTTATCATGTCCGGGGCGGTCGGTCACAAATTGAATCAATTGTTCCGAATCGCCTTTTTTGCGCCCTAACTTGTCATCCATCGTGCGACATATGAGTTTAACCAAGTCAATGTTTTGCCATTCATTGTGGCCTCCAATATTGTAGGTTGACCCCTTTTTTCCATGATGAAACACCCGATCAATAGCCTCGGCATGATCGACAACATACAGCCAGTCTCTGGTGTATTTGCCATCGCCGTAAATAGGCAAAGCCATATTATTTTGAATATTATTGATGCATAGGGGAATCAGTTTTTCTGGAAATTGATTGGGGCCATAATTGTTAGAGCAATTGGAAATCACATAGGGCAATCCATAGGTTTCTCCATAGGCTCTGACCAAATGGTCTGAACTGGCTTTGGAAGCAGAATAAGGGGAATTGGGATCGTAGGCGGTCTTTTCAGTAAATAGTCCTGTTGCTCCCAAACTGCCATAGACTTCATCCGTGCTAATATGATAGAAAAGTTTGTTTTCCCATTGGTCTTGCCAAAGCGATTTAAATGCATTTAGCAAATTAACAGTGCCCAAGATGTTGGTTTTAACAAAGGCGAGGGGGTCAGCAATCGATCGGTCAACATGCGACTCAGCGGCCAAATGAATAACACTGTCAAAAGAAAATAATTTAAAAAGCCGTTCAATATAGTTAGGATCACAAATATCCCCGTGTAAAAAAGTGTAGTTCGAAAAAGTTGAAATATCCGCAATATTGCCAAGATTTCCTGCGTAAGTCAGTTTGTCCAGATTAAAAATATGGTAATTGGGGTACTTTTGGACCATGAGTCTTACAACATGACCCCCAATAAAACCAGCCCCTCCAGTAATTAAAATATTTTTCAAATCTAAAGTTTAGAATTACAAATATCGCTTAATCAATCACAACCACAAAACCTTTAAAATTAGGAGGCTTTCAGAACGTTTGGCTTTTTTTTGAAAGATTTGACACTTGCTTTAGAATTGAATTTTGTTTTGTGGATTTTTACAGGCGTTAAAGCCAATCCCAAAGCAAGAGCTGCCATTACAAGGATGTGAGCGTGGATATTCAATCCAGAAGTCAGATAGGTTACGAGGACGAGAAAAAGGGTGTAGACTAGTATTAAACATGTTGCTTGAACATGCGTCAAGCCCAGATCAATCAGTTTGTGGTGAATGTGGTTTCTGTCGGGTAAAAAAGGACTTTTCTTTCTGAGAAGTCTAGAAATGATAACGCGCATGACATCAATTAAAGGATAAGCCAAAAGACCCAAGATATAAACTGGTCCATGGTTGATGCTGCTCGAAGTTTCAAATAACGGACTCAATGTCAGAAACTGCACAGTCTGGAAGGCAATGCAAAGGCCGACTACCATTGAGCCTGAGTCGCCTAAAAACAATTTTTTTGTTTTTGAAAAATTAGAAATTAGAAACCCTGCTAGGGCTCCAAAAAGCGAAAAATTCAACACCACCAGGTCAAATCTGCCTATCCAAGCAAAATAAATTCCAAAAAATAGGCTGACTAAAATCCCTATACTTGAGGCCAGACCGTCAATGCCGTCAATAAGATTAAAAGAGTTGATAATTAGCAGGTAAACAAAAAAAGTAAAAGGAATTGCAGTAGCCATTGGGAGTGTTTCAGTTCCAAAAATGCCGTAAAAGACATCGATATAGCCGTTGATTGGAATGATAATAATGGCAATACTGACCAATTGAAAGAGACATTTGAGACGTGCTTTCATGTCAATCAAATCATCCACAAGACCAGTATAAAAAATTAGGGTTAAACCTGATATGAATGCCAAAACACTACCGGGCTTATCAATAGTGTCATAAAACCCTTCAAAATTGTTGAAAACTAAAAGGGCAATAAAAACTGATGAAGTCATGCAAGTGGCGAAGTAGAGTCCAACACCACCAAACTGAGGAACGGGCGTAGAATGACTACTCCGCGAATTGGGAGAGGCAAATAACCTTTTCGATATGCCGATAAAGTGAATGATGCGATAAGCTTGTCGAGACGCAAAAAAACTAACAATAACGACTAACGTAATCAGCATGTAAGGGTTTTGACTAAGTAAATAAATTAATCGATCCATTGTGTAAGTTAGTTCAGTAATTAGGGCCTCCTCAAAGGTAATAATTTCTTTTAAAATAGATTCATTCCAAAGAGCTTTTCAAGTATCTGGTGTTAACAAAGCCCAGAGTCTTTTGACGCCATGATTTATAAAATCAGCTAGATGTTAACCTTAACACATAAATTGTGCCAATAATGACTAGGCCCTGTCGCCGATTGAAATTTATATTTTAATGGGAATGAATTGATTTGAAACGAAACAATTGAAATGCGGCGATCCGCTTCATATTTACTTTTTTTTGTTCTAATCTGAGCTACTGTCTCTATTGTTAAAAAGCGGTTCATCTGGCACATCGGGTGTTGCTAGGATAGAATAGGTTAATGTAGCGGGCGAAATCCTGTTCGTGTGCCATGAAGCCTTTATCCTTTGGCGATAAGCAGTAGATCAAGAAGTGGGTTAGTGCACTTGATATCAATGAAATTCATCGAAATCATTTTATTTATTGAGGTATGTAACGAAAATACATGAGTAAAAAAGTTTAGAGCGCATCTATATGCCGCAACTTACATTAACATGTTGGTTGAGGTTTTTTATGTTGTTCGAATTTTGAAAGTTTAACCCAGCTATTTCCCTATATTTACAACAAAAGAGCTGAAAACAATTTTCTCACTTCTGATAAATATTTAACCATAGATTTTCCCACAAACTTGTCGGCTATTGAGCGCAGAATTAAAGCAATTGACGCTTTGCGATATGCCTCTACCCGGAATTATGTTGACGGAGCAGTTACCTATTTAAGTCCGTATATTTCAAGAGGGGTTATTTCTACGAAACAAATTTTTCAACATCTCTTGAGCTTAGAACTCCATTGGTCCGCTATTGAAAAATTGGTTCAAGAGCTCGCTTGGAGAGATTATTGGCAAGAAATTTGGACGGCAAAGGGCCATGCCATAAAAAGCGATTTAAAGCATATTCAAGCGCCCATATTTAACCATGCTGTACCCACTGCGATTCTAGACGCTACTACTGGAATTGATGTTGTGGATCGCGCTATTATTGGACTCTACGATACTGGTTATATGCATAACCACATGCGCATGTACGTCGCGTCAATATGCTGTAATATGGCCAACTCACATTGGCTGCAGCCTGCCCAATGGATGTATTCCCATCTTTTAGACGGAGATTTGGCTAGTAATCATCTGAGTTGGCAATGGGTGGCTGGAGCCTTTTCAAATAAAAAGTATTATGCCAATCAAGATAATATCAACACTTTTTTTCGCAGTTCTCAAAAGGGGACCTTTCTTGATGTAGATTACAGTGAATTTGACCAATTTGAAGTACCAAATGATCTTGTGAAAACGACTCCGTTTATCTTAAAAACGATATTGCCAGCAGTTGACAGACCCCCATTAAATAGGGACCAAACTACTTTGATTTACAATTATTATAATCTAGATCCTCATTGGTATAAAGATCAAGATGTTCAAAGGGTTTTGTTGCTGGAGCCCTCCGTTTTTAACGACAACCCAGTCGGTCAGAATGCCATTGATTTTGCATTGAAGCTTTCAGAGAATATTCCTGACATTAAAATTTTTGTCGGCGAATTCATGGACTTGAAAAAAGAAATGAGCATTGATAAAATAATTTACAAAGAGCATCCTTTAAACTCACACTATTCAGGTCGGGAAGAGTCGAGAGATAGTTTGAGCAGTGTTAAAGGCTATTATCCCTCGTTTTTTGCATTTTGGAAAAAGTGTAAAAAAGAGATAAAGTATTGAACAAACATTTGTTAAAGCCCTAGTATGATTTTAAAAACAGAGGACTTAAAAAATCTCGATCGAATTTATAGATTAAATTTAATCAATTCAATATCTGGTATTAAGCCAGCAAATCTTATCGCGACCAAATCCAGGACAGGACAGGACAATGTCGCCATTTTTTCTTCCGTAGTCCATTTGGGTTCGAATCCGCCTCAGTTAGGTTTTGTGATGCGACCGCAAGTGGAGCCATTTACAGACACTTACACCAATATTTTAGAAACGGGTTTTTATACCATTAACCATGTAACCGATGCTTTTGTAAAAAAAGCACACTATACATCGGCAAAACTCAAAGCCGATGAATCTGAGTTTGACGTTATGGCAATCCAAAAACAGTATATCGAAGACTTTTTTGCCCCATTTGTTCGGTCAAGTCCTGTTAAGATTGGCATGAAGCATCTCGAGAGTATTTCTTTGCCTAATGCCTGCATTTTTATCATTGGCGAAATCGTTCTTGTGGATGTGTTGGACACTTCTGTTGACAAAAAGGGTCAGTTGGATTTGAGTGCCCATAAAGGTGTTGGAATTTCAGGTTTAAACACCTATCACGGACTCCATAAAATTGAAACCTTTCCTTACGTTCGAGAGAATGAAATACCAACTTTTGATGACTAAGTCACATTTGCCGACTAAAATATGCCCTGTGTGTCAGCGACCGTTTAGCTGGAGAAAAAAATGGGAGCGCGATTGGGAGAATGTCAAATATTGCAGCAAAAAATGTATCAAAAACAAAGCACATGCGTAACGCGGTTAATTTGATTTTCCCCCATCAATTATTTTTGAATAGTCCACTGTTCAAAAATGATTTTGAGGTTTACCTCATCGAAGAGCACTTGTTTTTTAAACATTACCAATTTCACAAGCAAAAAATTGCTTTTCACCGCGCTTCGATGAAGTCATATCAGGAATTTTTGATAAGTCAAGGGCGCAAGGTTCATTACATTAGTGCAGACCATGTTTTGGCCGATATTAGAAATTTTCAACAAGAAATGATTTCAAAAGAAATCAAAGAGATACATGTTGTGGATCCAACTGATGAGTGGTTGCAAAACAGATTGAATGGTTTGAAACAATCGTGTGATCTTATCACTTACCAAAACCCTCAGTTTTTTAACTCCATTGAGGACTTGAGTGTATTTTTTAGAAAAGACAAAAAATCGTTTTTTCAAACTTCATTTTACAAACAGCAACGACTCAAAAGGGGTATTTTGGTAGATGAGAACAATCAGCCTGACGGTGGCCAATGGACCTTTGATGTTGAAAACCGCAAAAAGTTTCCCAAAAACAAAATACCACCAACCATACACTTTCCTGAGCCTTCTGATTTCTGGGACGAAGCTGTCGCATATACAAAAACCCATTTCGGCGAGAACCCCGGAGAACTGTCCAGTCAAAGAATTTACCCCATCGATCACCAAGAATCTTCCGATTGGTTAGAGCAATTTTTCACTTATCGGTTTTACGATTTTGGAGCCTACGAAGACGCCATTGTAAAAGACCATGTCTTTTTAAATCACAGCATTCTGTCTCCTTTGATGAACGCTGGTTTAATTTTGCCCTGCGAAGTAATTGAGAAAACACTACATTTTGCGGCGGAAGAAAAGATTCCCATCAATTCAACAGAAGGGTTTGTTAGGCAAATTATTGGTTGGCGCGAATTCATTCGTGGCATGTATTGGTCTAAAGGCAATTTCTCTAGAACCCAAAATTACTGGAACTTTAAACGCAAGATTCCGCAATCTTTTTATACTGGGACCACAGGAATTGATCCTGTCGATGACGCTATAAAAAAGGTATTAAAAACGGGTTATTGCCACCATATTGAGAGGTTGATGGTTTTAGGCAATTTTATGTTTTTGTGTGAATTCGACCCCGATGAAGTTTATCGGTGGTTTATGGAATTGTTTATCGACGCTTATGATTGGGTCATGGTGCCCAATGTCTACGGTATGTCTCAATTTGCCGATGGCGGCACCTTTGCAACCAAGCCCTATATCGGTGGCTCGAATTATATAAAAAAAATGAGTGATTATTCCAAGGGAGCATGGGAGCCCATTTGGGACGGGCTGTTTTGGAGATTTATTCATAATCAAGAAGGCTTCTTTCTTAAAAATCCTAGAACCTCAATGATGGTCCATTCTTTTCGTAAAATGTCTGACGAAAAGAAAAACGGTCACCTGGTCCAGGCAGAACAATTTTTAAAACAATTGGCTTAATTCTGTTAGTCCCAGTTTGGCTATTTCTCTCAAAAAGGTTATTTTGTCAGATAATTATTGAAAAAAAATTAAAATTATGAAGAAATTACTGATTCTCAGTGCTGTGATCCTAACTTCCTGTGGGGGGAATTCCTATTATGAAGGCGTGGCCATTCCGGTGAAATCGTCTAGTCGCGGTGACTACGGTTTTGTTAATTTAGACGGGGAGGTTATTGTCGATTTTCAGATAGATGAAAGACCGTCCATTATGGTCGAAAATTGGGCTTATTACACCTTTGAAGATCAAATCGTTTATGTTAATTCGGCAGGTGATGAGACCTCAACGACCCATCAGGAATCCCTGTCTTTTAGTGAAGGGCATGCATTGGTTCGCCTAGAAAATGGCAAGTTGGGATTGTTGGACAAGACCTTAAGTTTAGTTCAAGTTCTAGAAGGTGTGGAAGAAGCGGGTTCACTTTCTGAGGGTCTGATTAAAATTCGCAACAATGATGGTTTGTGGGGTTTTCATAACTTGAAAAACCAGGAAGTTATCAAACCAATTTATTCGGAGGTTCAATCCTTTAGCGAGGGAAAGGCAGTGGTTGAGAAATACGACGAAGAGGCCGATATCACTAGAATAGGCGTGATTAATTCTCAAGGCGAGGAAGTGATTGCGTTAAGCTCTAAATATGATGACATTGGACCGTTTCATGACGGATTGAGTGTTTTTGAACAAGACGACCAAATGGGTTATTTGGATGAGCAAGGGAATGAAGTTATTTCAAGCGATAATTGGAAAAAGGCCCTCCCGTTCTCTGATGGCACCGCAACAGTCTTAGGTAATGATAATGAGTTTGGTCTGATTGACAAAAAGGGAGAATTCCTGATAAGAACTCGAGAATCTTTTCCTATCAAGTTCTTCAACGATCTAGCTGTTTACAAAGGAACAAACAGGAAATTCGGCTATATGGATATCCAAAGACAACCAACAACCAGAGCTGAGTTTGAAGACGTATTGCCATTTTTTAGAAGTGGTGCATTTGCTAAAGATGGCGGCGAATGGATGTATATCGATAAAGAAGGCAATGATAAAACAGCATTTAACGTTGGTATCAAATCCATGTATCACGAGGAATTTACCGAGTCGGTTTATACCAACAATACGGCCTTTGATCTTAATGAGACTTTGGAAAGTAGATTTATTGATATCGAGGGATTTTATGGAGACATCTTAGACCCATTCAGCGGTTTCCTCAACCAGTTTAAAGGCAACAATGTGGTTTCTGTTGAGGCTTTAGAAGGTCTGGCCGTCGATCAGGGTTCAGATATTAATGTCCTCCAAGACAATTCACTGTATTCTAGTCGTATTGACACCTATTCGATACTTAATGAGCACATGGCTTTCGACCAAAACATTAAGTTTTCTTTGCGCTTTTATTTGAGCGAACCGCCAGTGAAGATGCAGGACAGTGACAGGGCTTTGAATGCTAACGCCAAATTGAGATCTATTAGGGTCAATTTGAGGCTTCAAGAAAAAGGATATGGCAGGGGAAGAGAAATGCTAGGAAAGATTTACGATGCCATGAAAAAAAGTTTAGATACGGATGATTCGGATAAATTCGTCACTTCTGACGGTACCAAAATCTCTTTGTCTTCTGAATATTCCAATGTGTACATTGTTTTCGATTACCCTCAGGAGTAAATGGCTTTAGATACAAATTAACACCATAAAAACGGCCCTGACTCAATTTCGAGTTGGGGCTTTTTTGTAGTTTTAACCAAATACTCTAACGCACCATGAAAAAGTTCCTTTCTATTCTATTTATTTTTTGTTTTCAACTGACCTTGGCTCAGGAAGTATCTAACTATTACTTGATCCGTCATGCAGAGAAAGATCGCGCCGATTCGAATAATTCAAATCCTGGACTGACGGAAAAAGGGCATCAGCGTGCACTACACTGGGGCACTGTTTTTGAAAAAATTGAGCTCGACGCTATTTACACCACCAATTACCTCAGGACGATTCACACGGCCATGCCTACAGCTGACAATAAGGGGCTAGTGCTTCACTATTACGACCCGCGAAACTTGAATTCTGCGGAATTTAAAGCCGTTACAAAGGGAAAAAATATCTTGATCGTCGGTCATTCAAATACCACTCCTGAATTTGCTAATGCGATACTGGGAGAGGAAAAATTTGGACCAATGCCAGACCATGTTAACTCTTATTTATATGTAATTACCTGCATTGGTCAAAAAACAAGCGCGCATATTTTTACCATTGAATAGAGCAAGTCAAAAATTTGAGAAATGTAATTATTTGAATAAAAAGGATTTAATTCAAAAATTAAGACTACATTGTCTGATTAATATTTAAACGAATTTTCATGAATAAAATTACTCTATTAACTTTTATAATTGGCTCTTTTGGTTTTGCTCAAAGTACAGTTGACTTTGAAGCTGGTGGTGCGGGTGCTGATTGGAATTGGATTGTCGACAATAACGGGTCAAATCCAGCCCTAGAGATCTTATCCAACCCAAACACTTCTGGGGTCAATACCTCAGCTACGGCGGCTAAATTTACTGCTACTACAGGTGGCGAACCATGGGCTCTTACTTATTCCGATAATATCGGGAGTTTTACCTTCACGGAGGACAACAGTATCGTAAAAATGATGGTGTTGAAAACAGTAGCGACTTCAGTAGCCATTAAATTTGAAGATTCAAACAACCAGTCTTCCTACAAACAAATAGAAGTAACTAACACAGTTACAAACGGAGATTGGGAAGAATTGACTTTTGACTTTAGCACGGGCATAGGGGATACATACAATCGAATGGTTATCATTCCCGATTTTTTAGCCCGATCAGAAGATCATGTCGTTTTCTTTGATCAAATTACATTTAATAGTGGAGGTATAGTTGATAATTATAATTTAGAGGATATCGACTTCGAAACTTCTGGTTTTGGCTCTGCGTGGGTCTGGACTACAGACAACAATGATTCTGACCCAGTGCTAGAGGTTGTAGCTAATCCAAATGCTTCTGGGGTGAATACCACAGCCACCAGTGCCAAATTTACTTCTCTCTCTGGAGGAGCTGCTTGGGCACTGACTTTTACAGATAATGTGGGAACATTCACCTTTACGGCGGAAAATAGTACTGTAACCATTATGGTACTCAAAACCGTTGTCTCTAATGTCGGACTTAAGTTTGAAGGCCCTAATCCCGATGGTGGGGCTGGAGTTATTTTCAAGGAAATATTGGTTCCCAATACTGTAACCAATGGTGAATGGGAGCTTTTGTCATTTGACTTTAGTTCGGAAATTGGCAAAACCTATGATCGCTTGGTTGTTATTCCCGACTTTTTGGAAAGGACCCAAGATAATATCAATTATTTTGATCAAATTTCTTTTGGAAATGGGACACTTGGCCTAGACAATGTCATAGCCGATGCCTTTACAATGTTTCCCAATCCTGCTAACGATGTGTTGAGTTTTTCTGGATTTTCTAATAACAGATTGGATATTGCGATTCACAATATCCTTGGAAAACAAGTTCTTCAAAAATCAGATGTACAACGAGATGTTGACATATCTAGTTTATCACCAGGATTATATTTAGTCACGATGACTAGCGGTCAGAACGTCAGTACCAAAAAACTTTTGGTCAACTAAGCGACCTTTAATAAGCTGAAAACACCATCAAGGGCCTCTTATGAGGCCCTTTTTGTTGCATTGAGTGACACCATTTTTATCTCAAATAAATTGGTCAAGGTCTATCAAACCAATGCGTTATATAATCTTAGAAATAGACTCTAAATAAAAAGTTAGTGGTCAGACCTAGAGATGCTCTCGAGAATTTATTGACATCATTAGTCGAGTTAATACGGTAAAAGTTGTTGATAGTATTGTGAGTATTAAAAATGTTCCAAACTGAAGCGCCAATCTCTGAGCGCATCGTGTGAGTTAATTTTATCTTATATAGACCAGAGACATCTGCTCTAAAATAGTCGGGCAATCGAATGTTGTTGGCACGGCCAAAATTAATCTCACCATTTAACACAGTGTTTCCATCTTTTGGTTCGGAGGAAGGTTTCCCTGTTCTAAAATTAAAGCCAGCTGACACATCGAAATTTTTATTTGAATAGGTAGCTCCAGTTGTAAATGAATGGGTGGTATCGAAATTACTAGGGAAATATATGTCTTCCAGATTTGGAAAATGGTATTCGTTTGTCATATAGGAATAACTCAACCAACTGCTTAAAGCATTGATCTGTTTGCGTAGCAAGAAGTCTAGTCCTTGTGCTAAATAGCTGCCATCTGTTTTGGTAAATTCGTACTTGGTCGTAAATCCTTGACTTTGAGTGGTGATTCCATCTACCTTTTTCAAATAGGCAGTGGCGTCTAACAACCAACCTTTTTCGGTGAATTGCACGCCGATTGAAGCTTGCTGGCTTTTTAAAATCGGTATGCCGATATTATCCGAAAGATGCCACCTTCTTTTTTCTACACCCAAGAAATCATTTTGAAAATTGACGATCTGCGTACTGTTTTGGTGCTTGAATTCACCTAACAACTCAATTTGAATATGCTCTCCCATTTTCTTTTTGACACTCAAACGGGGCTCAATAATAAACTCCTTTAATACGGGTATTAGATTAAACCTCACCCCCGATCTAATGGAGAAATCTCCAGAAGCACTGTGATAATAATTCTGGAAAAACAAGGCGTGTTCTCTGAGGACTTCTGAATCTCTTCTCAAGTATCGGGGTACATCAATGTCGTTGATATTAACCATTTCAGTTTCTGTAAATTGATAGCCAGTTTCCATTATGTTATGGTCAAGTTTGTAACTGCCTTTTAATTTTAACCCTGTTTCAGAGACTATATTTTCTTGTAAAAACCTTTGATTTTCGATAAGGTTGGCATTGACCCCTCGCAATTTATAGTCTGTATTATACAGATCAAACAGGGTAGTGAATTGCGGGTTCCATGAGCGACTGTAGCTAAGGCCTGCTGCAATGCTGTTTTGCGATAAATTACTTTCTCTACTTTGCTGTGATAGGGCAGAAGTAAGTGATTCGTCGAAGGTCAAATTGTTGTTTATGAGAATAAAATTTAATCGCAGTTCATCCTTTTCCGAAGGTTGATAAAGCCACCTGAAAGAGGTGTCGTAAAAACTAAAATGTTGGTTAGAATTTATTACACTTCCGACATTATCTTGAATTTCTGTTTCTTGAGTAACCCTATCAAAATAGGTCTGATACGTGGGTGTTCTAACCAAATCATCTAAGGATCTTCGACCGGCAATTAGCAAAGAGGAGTTGTCTTTCAAAGGAATATCGACAAAAATATCGGTGCTGATAAAGTTCATTCCCCAACTGCCATTAAATTCTTTTTGAATAATTCTGTCAGTATTCATTTGAATACTTCCCGAAACACCGTCCGAATAATAGGCATCGGTGCCATTAGTTATAAGCATTGCGGTTTCGGTAATTTGAGGATTAAAACTTGATATCAAACCAAAAAAGTGGCTTGATTGGTACATTTTTATACCATCCCAAATAATTAAATTTTGATCGTGAGAACCACCTCGAATATTGATATTCGAAACCGTTTCGTCCACGCTCAGTATTCCAGGCAGGGCTTGAACTGTTTGCAAAACATCGGTCTCAATAAGCCCAGGAAGAATGCTGAAGTTGGTGAAATTAATGGAGGTGGTGCCATCTAGTCTCTTATCAATACCTTTGACTAGATACCCTTTTATTACAATAGGGTTCATTATTTCTTTCTGTTCAAGCAATCGAACAATGGCGCACTCTGAGTTGCCAAAGACCTCAGCCTTTAATTTTAAAGTCTTGAATCCAAGATAGCGTATTTCGATTTCTTCCTTCAGAGAGGTCACCTTGAGTTCAAAATAACCCTCATTGTCACTAATTTGCACCTGTTTCGTTGCTTGAATTGTTGCTCCTTGTAAGGGCGATGACGTTGTGTAGTCATATACGAAGCCACAAATTACGAAGGGTTTGGAGATGGTGTAGATTGATGCGCCAATTTTTGAGAACACTAGTGAGGTTTGCGTCTCCAAACTGTCAATGATTTCTTTGAGAGTGCTATTTGGCAATAATGGTTCTGCAACCATATCATTTAAACGATCACTCTGATAATTGAACTGAATGTGATATTGTTCAGCTATTTGGTCAAGGAGATCGGTTAGAGGAATGGACTGAGCGTACGACTTTAAAGAACTCATGAACAATAAGACAATGGCTGCATAAGCCCAACAATTAATTTTCATTTCTTATTGTTATGACGTTGTCACCATTGTTCTCATAGGTTAAGTTAAGGGTTTGCGTGATGGCTTCAAGTGCATTGTCAAGATTGTCTAACTCAAAGGCTCCGGTAAAAAGCATGGATGCATCGGTTACTTCAACTTTGATTTCAATATTATAATGGATTGCGACAGCATCCAATACATCACGGATTTTAGCTTCTCTAAAAACCTTCATATTTTGAATCCATTCGGGTTGAATAACCAATACATCAATCAATGCTGCTTGACCATTGAGTAACTGGTAGGCTTTTCCTGCTGGGACTTGACTGACGTTGTTGTTGTGAATGACTTGGACAAGCCCTTCGTAGCAGACTACCTGAAACAAACCGTCTCTGTCCGAGACATTGAATTGCGTGCCCAAAACGCTAACGGTTCCATTAGCTGTAAGAACGTCAAATCGTTTTCCTTTGGCAACCTTAAAAAAAGCTTCTCCTCTCAAACTAACCGAGCGTTCTTTTTCCCAATCACCTTGAATAGTCAATTCTGACAGTTCATTCAATTTTACGATAGAATTGTCTGGTAATACTACTTGCTCGGTTTGAGCAAGCGCTGTTTCAAATATTTTCGAATCCTCTTGGCCTAACCAAAACAAAAGTCCAATACTAACAACTAAAACTGCAGCGACTCTGAGGAGCGATGGGGGCCACATTAGATGTTTTGTGGTTGATGTTTGAGGCGTTAAGCTTAAATCTTCAAAGGCAGATACCCGGGTGGGGTTTTGACTCTTAAATCGTTGTCCTTCCTCTATTATTTCTTCAAAAAATGAAGCGTCTTCCAACAATAGAAAATTGCTTTCCTCTTCTTTTGAAAGTTCATCACTTAACCATTTTTCGATAAGGTGTTTGTTGTTCATTGATATACCTTGTTATACTTAAAACAATTTAAACGCAGGATGTCCCATAAATTACTTCAATTTAAAATCTTCTAACTGACCAGACAACAACGCAAAGGCAGCATAGACCCGATGTCCAACCACTTTTCTTGTAACCCCAATCATATCTGCGATTTCCTGATGGGTTTTCCCTTCAATTTTACTCAGAATGAACGCCTCACGCTGATCGGGCTTTAAGCTCGAGAGCGCTTTTTCATAGCGTTCTAGAAATTGTTCCTTCCGTAATATAAATTCAGGATCTTCATTGGTATAGTCTTTTGGCTTTACTTTACTATAGTTCAAAATTACTTTTTGATGCTTGACTTCATTAAGCATCATGTTGTTGGTCACAGTATAAAGGTATGCTTTGGCGGTCTCTGGGGTTACTTTCTCGCAGTTTTTCCACATTTTGATAAAGGCGTCTTGAACTTTATCAGAGGGGTTGAGTAGTGCACCATACTTATAGTACATGATATCACTTAGACCCTGAGCTAATTTTTCATATAATTTTGAAAAAACAGACTGATCACAAACGTTTTTATGTAAATTTTCTGCCAAAAGGTGTGGTTTTCTAATTTAACAAAGGTATTCAAAAATAAAAAGATATTTTTTTCGGGACATTTCTCAACTCACTTGTTTTAGTATTAAAGCACATGATGAAATTGTATCTTCGAGGTCTCTTTTATGATTGGCAAAAAACACAAACCATAAAATCAATTACTATGAAAAATTTAAATCTAGGTCTACTTGCTTTACTGTTCAGCTTAACTTTATTGACATCTTGTCGGACGGAAGATGATTTGGCTATTGATCCTCCTGCAGAGGAAACATTGGCGGCAAATTCAAGAGCGGCAGAATTAATGAGTAGAACTTCCTTAAACGATGGTTCAAATGATAATATCATTGATAACGCCAGTTGTTTCAACATTCAATTGCCAGTTACTGTTACGGTGAATGGAATTCAAGTGGTAGTCAATTCCAGCAGTGACTATCAAACCATTGAAGACATTTTTGATGCCGATAACAATGATTTGGACATTTTAGACATTTCCTTTCCAATAACAGTGGTATTCTCTGATTATACCACCACAACCGTTAATTCATATCTAGAACTACTTGCTTTAGTTGTTCAATGCCCTGCAGAAAATGCAGCGGATGACGATATCGAATGCATCGATTTTCAATATCCGATAACTGCATCCGTTTTCAATGTAAACAATGAACTTATCGACATTATAGAATTCAATAGCGATTATGAATTGTACAATTTTATTGATGATTTGGACGATTTTGCTGCGGTAGCTATTAATTTTCCCATTTCAGTGATATTAGCAGATGGATCAACCTCGATTGTTAACACCATAGCTGAGCTAGAGGCAGCCATAGAATCTGCAGAGAATACTTGTGACGAGGATGACGACAATGATTATAATGACGATGATTGTGACAATTGCACCACCAATGATTTACAGTCAGTTTTAGTCAATTGTGCTAATTGGCTCATCGATGAGTTGGAATTGAATGACGTGGATCTCGAAGGTCAATATGTTAGTTATAGCTTTTCTTTTGCGTCTGATGGAACTGTAACGGTTGCTGCAAATGGCGTGTCATTATCAGGAACTTATTCGATTACGGGATCGGGAAATAACATTCAATTTGTTCTTAATATACCAAACCTGTCTGACGTGAGTGGGACGTGGTATTTGCACGAAATTGAGTTAGAATCTGGACAAACTGAAGTTAAATTCGAAAGATCCAATGATGATGAACTTACGTTTGTAAGTAATTGTTAATATTCATTTTTTAAATTCAACTTACTTGTTGGGATAAAAAAGCCAGTCTAAATCAAGACTGGCTTTTTTTTAACCTTTTGATGTAATTCACAAAAAAAACCCAAGAATTATTCTTGGGTTTTAATGTACTCAAGGTGGGAATCGAACCCACACTCCCGAAAGAACTGGATTTTGAATCCAGCGCGTCTACCAATTCCGCCACTTGAGCATTGAGGACTGCAAATGTAAAAAATATTCCCAAATACCAGATATTTCCACGACTCATTTCTAGGTCAAATTAATAATTTAATTACATTTGCACCTCAGTAAAAAGAGCTAACTATCACGATTAGATTAATTTAGAATAAATGACAACCCAAGCCAAGGATGTGAAAATATTCCCCTGCTCTCAAAGTGCCGAGCTAGCGGCCAGTATTGCATCTGCTTTTGGCGCCCCACTTGGACAAGTCAATACCAGTACCTACAGCGATGGTGAATTTCAAACTTCCTTCGAGGAGTCTGTGCGAGGTGCCCGTGTTTTCTTGATTGGTTCTACCCACCCAGGCCCAAGAAACTTGATGGAATTGTTGTTGATGATTGATGCGGCCAAACGTGCTTCGGCAAGACATATCACTGCTGTAATGCCTTATTTTGGTTGGGCACGTCAAGACAGAAAAGATAAACCACGTGTTCCAATAGCGGCTAAATTGGTTGCCAAAATGCTCGAAACTGCTGGGGCTACAAGAATCATTACAATGGATTTGCATGCCGATCAAATTCAAGGATTTTTTGAAAAACCAGTAGATCATTTATTCGCTTCAACCATTTTCTTACCCTACGTGCAGCGTTTAGGTCTTGGTAATTTAACCATTGCTTCACCCGACATGGGAGGTTCTAAGCGCGCTTATGCCTACTCGAAAGCCTTAGAGAGTGACGTGGTAATTTGTTACAAACAAAGAGAAAAGGCCAATCAAGTGACCTATATGGAACTGATTGGAGAAGTTACTGGTAAGAATGTGATTTTGGTAGATGATATGGTAGATACGGCAGGTACGCTGACCAAAGCTGCAGACCTGATGATGGAACGTGGTGCGCTAAGCGTGAGGGCCATTTGTACGCATCCTGTTCTTTCGGGAGATGCCTACGACCGCATTGAAAAATCTAAACTCCAAGAATTAATTGTTACTGATTCTATTCCTCTACGTCAGGAAAGTAAAAAAATTAAAGTATTGACCTGTGCCGATTTGTTCGCTGAAGTCATGTATAATGTACATCACAACGCATCGATCAGTTCAAAGTTCATCATGTAGTTTAACTTAAAAACAATTATGAAATCAATTACAATCAATGGATCGAAAAGAGAAAGCGTGGGCAAGAAAGCAACTCAAGCCTTACGTAATGCTGGAGCGGTACCTTGCGTGTTATACGGAGGAGACCAACCAGTACATTTCTCAGCACCTGAGTTGGCTTTTTCAAAACTGGTTTATACGCCTAACGCGCATACAGTTGTAATTGCCCTTGACGACAATACTTCTTTTTCAGCGGTATTGCAAGACATTCAATTTCACCCGGTAACTGACAAAATTTTACACATCGACTTTTATCAATTGTTCGAGGATAAAATGGTAACAATGGATATTCCAGTTGTTATTGTAGGAAATTCTCCCGGTGTTAGAAATGGTGGAAATCTCCTGCGCAATAAACGCAAATTGAGAATTAAAGCTCTCCCAGCTAAGTTGCCAGATTTTATCGAAGCAGATATTTCTAAACTCAAAATAGGAAGTAAACTTTATATCACTGAATTATTTTCTGAAGACTATACTTTCTTGCATCCTGACAATACAGTTGTTTGTCTTGTAAGACGATCAAGAGCCTCTATTAGTGTTGAGGATGAAGACGAAGACGCAGAAGGTGAAGAGGGAACTGAAGAAACAGGAGCAGACAGCGCTGTTGAAGAAACTTCAGCAGAATAAGTTAATCTTGTTTATTGATATTAGAAAAGCATTCTTATTCGGAATGCTTTTTTAATTTTACCATATGGCCTGGTTTAGTTTTTTAAAAAGAAAAATAAACACAACTGAAGAACCTCAGATGAAGAAATTTCTCATTGTTGGACTTGGCAATGTTGGCTTGGAATATGAAAATACCAGGCACAATATTGGTTTTTCTATTGTCGATGCCTTAGCCTCCAAATATGAAGTTTCTTTTCAACCAACTCGCTTTGGCGCCATGGCTCAAATTAAAATTAAAGGCCGATTACTCATGTTGCTCAAACCAGATACCTTTATGAATCTCAGCGGAAAAGCCGTTATGCATTGGGTGAAGGCGCAAAAAATTGTTCCAGAGCACTTGCTCATTCTTACAGATGACCTTCATTTGCCTTTTGGAAGTATTCGACTCCGAACTAAGGGCAGTCATGCTGGACATAACGGCTTAAAAAGTATAGAACAAGAATTAAATTCATCGGCTTATAATAGGCTGAGGTTTGGAATTGGAGCCCCATTTAATCCAAATCATCAAGTGGATTTTGTTTTAGGCACTTGGTCTGAGGAGGAAGCATCTCAATTGCCAGAACGGTTGGGACAATGTGTTGCTTTGACTGAGGCCTTTGCTTTGCAAGGTGTTCAAAGGACAATGAATCAATTTAACGGAAATTAAATACTAACCATTGATTGTATCGGATACTTTTGAAGTTTTAGATAATGTCCGATCGGCTGTTACCATAGGAACGTTTGATGGGGTGCATATTGGCCATCAGAAAATTATCAAGCATTTGGTGGCGAGGGCCCACTCTAAAGGATTAAAGTCTATTGTTCTTACTTTTTTCCCCCATCCACGGATGGTACTTAGCAAGGAAAACGACATAGAGTTGCTCAATACGATTAAAGAGAAATCAAAATTGCTCGAGAATTTGGGAATTGATTATCTGATAGTACTGCCTTTCACAAAAGAGTTTTCCGTTCAATCGGCTCAAGAATTTGTCCAACACATACTTGTGGACGGGTTGCATGTCGCTCATTTAGTGGTAGGTTATGACCATCGATTTGGAAAGAATCGAGAGGCTAATGTGGATGATTTAATAAAATTTGGTACTGAATTTGATTTTCAGGTGGAGCAAATTGAAGCGCAGGATATGGCTGAGGTTACCATCAGTTCCACCAAGATTCGAATCGCTTTAAAACAAGGAAAAGTGGCTTTAGCCGCGAAATACCTCGGGTATCACTACGCTTTTATGGGTACGGTGATTCATGGTCAAGCACTTGGTCGACAAATGGGATTTCCTACTGCAAATCTTCATCCCGACAAACCGTACAAACTTATTCCTCATCGAGGAGTCTATGCAGTTCGTGTGAAGTGGAACAATAATTTATACCCAGGAATGATGAACATTGGGATTAATCCAACAGTGTCTGATGACGGGATGAGCATTGAAGTCCATTTGTTTGATTTTAATGGAAACTTATATCACGAAGAAATTGAAGTTCAATGTATTGAACGACTCAGGGATGAGATTAAATTCAAGGATGTGGCGGCTTTAAAAAAGCAATTAATCGAGGACAAAAATTTAGCTTTAGCCATATTGAAGAAATAATTGAAGAAAGTGCCTGATCTTAGCCCAGATTAAAAAACAGATTGTGTAATTTTGACTAATAAGGAAAATAATGTTAGAAGTCAGTAAAATAAGGGATCACAAAATAAATATGGTTCGAGGACTCGAAAAGAGAAACCTTCAAGCTAGTGCTGACTTAGATGAGGTTCTGCGACTTGACGAAATGCGTAGAAAAACTCAGTCGGATTTGGATAATTTACTTTCAGAATCAAATCGACTATCGAAAGAAATTGGAGCCTTGTTTCAAGCTGGAAAACAGCAGGAGGCCAATGTCCTGAAAGCGCAAACAACACATCTTAAGGAGCAATCGAAAGTGTTGAGCGACAGTTTGGCTGAAACTGTTGACCAATTGAGTGACGCCTTATTGCAATTACCCAATGTCCCTCATGAATCTGTAAAACCCGGTAATTCTGCAGATGACAATGAGGAAATTTTTAAGGATGGTGATACGCCTGTTTTGCCTATTTCAGCGCTACCCCATTGGGAACTGGCTAGCAAATACAATTTGATTGATTTCGAATTGGGGAATAAAGTTACAGGTGCTGGTTTTCCCGTATACAAAGGTAAAGGAGCCAAACTACAACGTGCCCTGATTGGTTTCTTTCTTGATGAAAATACGGCGGCTGGCTATCAGGAGGTTCAGGTGCCACATTTGGTCAACGCCGACTCGGCAATGGGAACAGGACAATTGCCCGATAAAGAAGGGCAAATGTACGAGGCTACTATTGATCAATTGTATTTAATACCTACAGCCGAAGTGCCAATTACCAATTTGTTTAGGGATGTACTGCTCGATGAGGTAGAGCTTCCTCAAGCCTTGACGGGATACACTCCCTGTTTTAGAAGAGAGGCAGGAAGTTATGGTGCCCATGTCCGTGGACTAAATAGACTGCATCAGTTCGACAAAGTGGAAATTGTCAGAGTAGAGAAACCAGAAAATTCATATGCCGCTTTGGAGGGGATGGTGGATCACATAAAAGCTATTTTAACTAAACTGGAATTGCCATATCGCATTCTGCGACTTTGTGGTGGTGATATGGGATTCACATCGGCTCTAACATATGATTTTGAAGTCTACTCTGCAGCCCAGGGCAGATGGCTAGAAATCAGTTCGGTATCCAATTTTGAGACCTTCCAATCCAATCGGCTAAAGCTTCGATTTAAAGATTCGGAAGGGAAAAACAGGTTAGCGCATACGCTGAATGGAAGTTCACTGGCGTTACCTCGTGTACTGGCGGCCTTATTAGAGAATAACCAAACAGAGAAAGGGATCACAATACCACCTGCTTTAGTGTCTTACACAGGATTTTCAATCATTCAGTAGGGCATTAAGTTTCAATTGTTGTAATTTTCCGTTCGTGCTAGACATGACCACTAGTTAATACTGAGTAAGTCAAAAGATGTAAACGCTCAATTGATATGAAGACAAAAAGCTGTTTTTTGGGTTTGTTATTCATGAGCACCCTTTATGCTCAGCAAAAGGATTTGGCGCAAAATTATTTTGAGCAAGCCCAATATGGCAAGGCATTGTCGATTTATGAAAAATTATTTGAAGAAAACCCAACCAATTCTGGGTATCTGTTTCAAATGGTGGCCATCCATCAAGAATTAGAGCATTATCAGGATGCAGAAGATTTGCTGATGAAAGCTGTTGACCAACCCAATCCACAGTTTTTGGTTGAATTGGGTTACAATTACAGCTTGCAAAAAGACTCGATTGCCGAGAAAAAATACCTCGAGTTGGCTTTGGAAAAATTGTCCAAGAATCCCATTTATACAAACTATGTTGCCGATCGGTTTCGACAGCGCGGCTATTTAGACCGCGCGATTCAAGCCTTGGAGCAAACTATTCTTACACAACCTCAACCCAGTTTTTTGCTGCAACTCACGCGATTTTATGGTGAAAAGGGGGAGATAAGTAAGTTCTTCCAAAAGTATTTGGATTTAACAGTGATTAATCCGGTTTATGCTGGATACGCCAAAAGAGACTTTTCCAAATATATTGACAGTGATTCGGAAAGCCCCAATAATCAATTGTTAAAATCTTTGCTGTTACAAAGATTACAAGAGTCTCCTAATTTGATCTGGAATGATTTTTTGAGTTGGTTGTTCATGCAGCAGAATGATTTTGCCGCTGCATTTATTCAAGAAAAAGCAATATATGTCCGTCAAGGGGCTACTCTGGATCCCATCTTTCAGTTGGCCCGTTTGTGTGAAGAAAATGATCAACGGCCCCTAGCAAAACGGATCTATACCTATCTCATAGAGCAGCCAACTGAATTGACAACAAAACTCAGGGCAGAATTAGGTCTTGTTGCGTTAGAGGCTCAAATGGCAAAACCGACAGATTATCCTCAAATAGAACTCAGATATAATGAGCTTTTCGACATTTATGGACAAGGCTCAGTTACAGTTAGATTGGCATTGTCCTATGCTCAGTTTTTAATTGATTATCAATCCGACCCTGACAAGGCGATTAGTTTTCTCAGAAAACTCATGTCTTCAACTAATTTTCGAGATTATGACTGGGCTGAGATGAGATTGTTACTCGGTGATGCCTATGTGTTGAAAGAGCGCTTTAATGAGGCTTTAGTCGAGTTCTCGAAGGTTCAAATGGATATGAAAAACAGTACCATAGCACAACTAGCACGGTTTAAAATAGCTCAGACGAGTTACTATAAAGGGGACTTCCAATGGGCAGAATCACAATTGAAGGTATTGAAATCTTCGACCTCTCAGAGGATAGCCAATGACGCCTTAGCCCTCAAATTACTAATCTCCGATCACACACAAGAAGACAGTCTGCACTTGGCACTTAAGCAATACGCTAAGGCCGATTTATTGCATATTCAAGGTTATCGCAAAGAAGCTATTTCATTGTTGGACACCATTTTAAAGACACACAAGACAGCAACTATTGTTCCTCAAGCATTGATGACGCAGGCACAACTTTACTTTAAAGATAATAATCCCAGCAAGGCACAAGAAAATTATTTAACGATACTCAAAGATTATCCCCATGGACTGCTGGCCGCCGAATCCTGTTACGAGTTAGCAAAACTCTATCAATATGAATTTAACGATCTAGAAAATACCATGAAATATTTTGAAAAAATCATTTTCGAATACCCTTCTAGTATCTTTTTTGTGGAAGCAAGGAGACGATTCCGTCAATTGAGAGGAGATAATTTAAATTGAAAAATGATGTATATCTACAACGTAACCGTACATATCGAAAAACAGACCGAAGAGCAGTGGCTGGAATGGATTAGAGTTCATATACCGCAGGTTTTAGCCACGCAAAAATTTCAAAAGGCCACCTTATCGAGAGTTTTAGCTCATGAAGAAGGTGGTGTTACATACGCTATTCAATACCAAGCGCGGTCAAGAGAGGATTTAAATGCTTACTATGAGGATCATGCCCCTGAATTGAGAAAAGAAGGTGAGGCGATGTTCGGCACTGCTATGGTTGGTTTTCGTACAGAGCTTCAAATTCTAGAGGAATTCTAATGACAGTAAAAGCTAAAAAACACCTAGGTCAACATTTCTTAACTGACGAATCTATCGCTAGGGATATCGCCCATTTACTGAAGTGCTCTTCCTCAGATATAATATTAGAAATTGGACCGGGAACAGGTGTTTTAACTAAGTATTTAAGCGATTTTGATCCGCCATTGTATGTGGTTGAAATTGACACAGAGTCGGTGGCCTACTTGAAAACACATTATTTAGCATTGGCCGATAGAATCATTGAAAAGGATATTTTAAAGCTCGATTTGGAAGCTCTTTTTCCACGGCAGTCAATCAGTTTGACAGGTAATTATCCCTACAATATTTCCACCCAAATTGTGTTTAAAATGTTAGAATACAAAAGCATGATACCCGAAATGGCGGGAATGTTTCAAAAAGAAGTTGCGCAGCGCATCTGTGCCCAGCCAGGAAGTAAAGTATACGGTATTCTATCGGTACTGACTCAAGCCTTTTATGATTGCTCCTATGAGTTTACCGTTCCACCTGATGTTTTCAATCCGCCTCCAAGGGTAGAATCGGGTGTGATCTATTTAAAGCGTAAGGAGAATTTCAGTTTAAGCTGCGATGAAGGCCTCTTTTTTAAAGTAGTCAAGACCGCCTTTCAACAGAGAAGAAAAACCTTGAGAAACAGTTTAAAAACTTTTCAATTGAGTGACAATTTGAAAGAAGATAGTATCTTTGACCGTCGGCCAGAACAGTTGGCTGTTCAAGAATTCATATCTCTCACTTTGCTTCTGCAAGGAGACACTTAAATCCGAACCAATCATGTTACGGAAAGAATATATTCGATTTCAGTTTACGGAAAACCTTCGTAAAGAGGTTGTCAGCCTTATTGAATCTGGTGACGACGATGCGATACATCTTTATTTCGATGATACTCATCACGCCGATATAGCCGAAGTTTTAGGTGAGCTAAGCCTTGATCAGGCGACCTACATCATTCGTCTGCTTGACAGCGATACTACAGCCGAGGTTCTGATGGAGCTCGACGATGATGATAGGGAAAAGATATTAGAAAATTTATCGGCTCAAGAAATCGCCGAAGAAATTGCAGAGTTGGATACCGATGATGCTGCTGATATTGTAGCCGAGCTATCTTTGGAGCGCCAGAGAAATGTGATGTCCAAAATTGAGGATTTGGAGCACAAAGCCGATATTCAGGAATTGTTGAAATACGATGAAAACTCGGCTGGATCATTGATGGCTAAGGAACTGGTGAAGGTCAATGAAAACTGGACTGTAACACAGTGTGTAAAAGAAATGCGTATTCAGGCCGAATTTGTTACCAGAGTGCATTCTATTTATGTGATTGACGATAGCGACCGTTTGATTGGTCGATTGTCACTCAAAGATTTGTTGGTTGCAAAACCTAAGGATTCCATCAAATCGATTTTTATTCCTAAGGTCGATTTTGTGGAAGTATCTGACTCGGTTGAAGATGTGTCCAAACTTATGCAAAAATATGATTTGGAGGCTATTCCTGTAGTAGATGAAAAAAAGCGACTTCTAGGTAGAATCACCATTGACGATATTGTGGATGTGATCAAGGAGGAGGCAGAAAAAGATTATCAGTTAGCAGCAGGTATAACCCAAGAGGTAGAGGCCGATGACAATATCTTTGAGCTTGTTAAAGCGCGTTTGCCTTGGTTGATTTTAGGATTATTTGGTGGATTAGCTAGTGTACTGATATTACAAGATTTTGAAGAGGTGATGGTCTTACCTCAGGTTAAGAGTTTGTTTTTCTTTACCCCGCTTGTCGCTGCGATGGCAGGTAATGTAGGTGTTCAATCGAGCGCTATTATTGTTCAAGGTTTGGCTAATGATGTTGTGAAGGGTAGTTTGATAAATCGCCTGTTGAAGGAAGTTGGGCTTAGTTTAATCAATGGTATTACTCTTGGCGCACTGGTGCTTTTATTTGGTGCCATATGGAATTTCGATTTTCTCTTTAGTCTTACCGTTGCTATTTCCATGGTCTGTGTTATTATTGTTGCTGCACTTATTGGGACATTTGTCCCCATTCTATTGCACCGTAGAGGCATAGATCCGGCCATTGCGACGGGCCCATTTATCACAACAAGCAATGACATTTTTGGAATATTCTTATTCTTCATGATTGCCAAATTGATTCTTCATTTCTGATGAAAGTAATTCATTTGGATCATAATCATCCCGATCTTATCAATGGACTCAAGGAATTGGGATGGGAAAATATTGAAAACTATTCGGACGCAAAGGAGGTTATTGAACAATCTATCTCGGCATATGATGGGCTAGTAGTTCGCAGCCGATTTCCAATTGATGCCTCATTTTTGAAAAAAGCTAAGAATTTAAAATTCATTGCTAGAGTAGGAGCGGGTATGGAAAATATTGACATCAATCAGGCGAAATCTCAAGGTATTCAACTTTTTTCAGCTCCAGAAGGTAACGCCACCGCAGTGGCTGAGCATGCCCTGGGGATGCTGCTTGCGCTCCTTAATAATTTGCCTCAAGCCAATCATCAAGTAAAATCTGGAGTTTGGGCACGAGAAGCCAATCGCGGTAATGAGGTTGCTGGCAAAACTATTGGTTTAATTGGTTATGGCCATATGGGGAAGTCCTTTGCCTCGGTTTTGAAAGGTTTAAATGTTGAGGTCATTTATCACGATATACTCAATAACATAGGTAATGATGATGCGTGCCAAGTGAGTTTGTCAGAATTACAAGAGCGTGCAGACGTTGTCAGTTTACACACGCCTGAAACAGATCTTACGGTGGGCATGGTCAATTCAGTTTTTATAGAACAATTTACCAAACCTTTCTGGCTTATTAATACGGCACGCGGTAAGTCTGTAGTGACTGAGGATTTGGTTACAGCCTTAAAATCAGGAAAAATCAGAGGAGCAGCTCTGGATGTTCTGGAATATGAAAAATCTTCCTTTGAAAATATGTTCCAAAACAAGGCACTTCCCGATGCATTTGTCTATTTAACCCAGTCCGATAAGGTTATCTTATCTCCCCATGTTGCCGGCTGGACTGTGGAGAGTCATCAAAAATTGGCTCAGACACTTATCAATAAGATACGAAAGGTTTTCGTTTAATTTTTTAAATTGAAATCAAATTAAAGTTATGATTATGCAGTCTAAAGCAGCTTCTCCACAAGCCTATGTTAATGAATTGCCCGAAGATCGCCAAGTCGTCATCTCAAAAATCCGTGACGTCATTTTGACTAACCTGCCCAGAGGTTTTGAGGAAGTAATGAGCTATGGGATGATCGGTTACGTGGTTCCCCACAGTTTATATCCTTCTGGATATCATTGTTCTCCAGAACTTCCGTTGCCTTTTATGAACTTGGCATCACAGAAAAATTTTATAGCACTATACCATATGGGGATGTATGCTGACAAAAGTACCTTGGATTGGTTTGTCGGTGAGTACCCAAAGTATGGTAAGCGTAAATTAGATATGGGTAAATCGTGTGTTCGATTTAAATATATGGACGATATTCCTTATGATTTGATTGGTCAACTCACTTCAAAAATGACTCCCCAACAATGGATAGATCTCTATGAGTCTGCCTTTGTAAAAAAGTAGGTGATTTCGGTTATTTTACTCGGGCGATTCGCTTTTTTTTTCATGAAACTTCAGTTCTAACTCAGCTTGAAATTCTTCAATAACCGGTCTTACTGTACTTTCTGGCAGGTCGGCAATTTTGATATACATTAACCCATCAACGGAATTGTTAAAAAGAGGATCAACATTAAAAGCTAAGAGTTTTGCGTTTTGTTTGATGTATTTTTTTAATAAAACAGGAAGTCTTAGATTGCCAGGCTCAACCTCTTCAATGATTTTATCAAATTTGTTCAAATCATCTGCCGATGCGTCAAAGACAAATTCTTTGTCAGCATCTTTGAGTTTAACCTTAAATTCTTTTTTGGGTCTTACAAATTGAGCCAAATAGGGATCGTAATAGTGCGATCGCATGAATTCTATCATCAAAGACTTAGAAAAATTTGAAAATTGGTTGGAGATACTCACGCCTCCAATCAAATATTTGTGATCAGGGAATCTCAAGGTAGTATGAACGATGCCTTTCCAAAGTAAAAACAGAGGCATGGGCTTTTGTTGGTAGTCTTTGATAATGAAGGCCCGTCCCATTTCAATTGATTTGGAAAGCAAATCGTGGATTTCAGGTTCAAATCGGAATAAACTGTGTAGGTAAAAACCTTCTACACCTTTTTGCATATAGATGTCTCGGCCCAATCCCATACGATAAGCACCAGCAAGCACCTGAGCATCATCATCCCATAAAAACAAGTGATGGTAATAGGGGTCAAATTCATCCAGATCGAGAGCTTTATTTGTGCCTTCACCAATAGCTCTAAAGGTAATTTCTCTCAGCCTACCAATCTCCTGCAAAAGATTGGGGATTTGATCAGCCGCTGCCAAAAACACCTCATAATTGCGGCTTTTTAGAAGTCTATCGTCAGTGGTTCTGAGAGACTCCACCTCCTGGATCATCGCATTAGAATCCGTGGGACCGGCAATTTTTTTTGGACTTTTGGGCAAGGGATTTCTCAGTGTGGATGAAATTTGGGTAATGATTTTTTCTTTCTCATTAAAGGCCTTGGAGAGTATATAGGTTTTGCTTCTTATGAAATCTGTGAATACCTCAAGGGTGTCATGCTCTTTCTGTTCATTCACAGTAATTGGTTTGCCAATCCTCACCTTTATTGTTCTGCGTTGTTGAGTAAACAATTCGGATGGTAATTTGGCTGTCCGAAGTTTATCGCTTATTCGTGATAACCAATAAAAAAGTCGGCTATTCTTGGCATGGAAATAAATGGGAACAATGGGTACTTCAGCTCTACGTGCCAGTTTCATAACTGCAATTTCCCACGGTTTATCAATCCTTAATTTACCGTCTTTATAAGTAGACACTTCTCCAGCAGGAAAAACACCTAATGGATGTCCGTCCTTCAAGTGCTGAAGTGCATGCTTGAATCCAATAACGCTAGACTTGACCTCTTGATGATCTTCAAAAGGATTGACTGGCATAATATATGGTTCTAAAGGGGCGATGCGATGTAAGAGAAAGTTGGCAATAATCTTAAAATCTTCGCGCTGTTCAAGCATGAGTTTTAATAACAGAACCCCGTCGATACCACCTAAAGGATGATTAGAAACGGTTATGTAGGGCCCTTCCTTCGGTAATCTCTTCAAATCTTCCTCTGGGATTTCAAAATGAATATTAAAAGCATCTAGTATACCATTTAAAAAATCCAAACCTTGTAGATGACTTTTTTTTCTGTAGATTTTATTGATAGAAGATATTTTTAATATCCTTAAAATTAGCCATCCAAAAAAGGTGCCCATAAAGCCATATTTTTCGGCTTTGATCATTTTGGCTACCTCTTTAGAACTTACTATCGGCTGATTAAAAGTGTTAGTTTCTTGTGACAAATTGTAGGCGTTTATCGGTTATTTGCTTGACTAATATTTCTGTTCCCTGAGCAATAAAATCAGGCTGATCGGTTTGAGGGTTTAGGACTGTGAATAGATTGACGTCATCCACAATACTCACGTCATATTTCGCTCGCAATTCATGAAGCATTGCTTCTTTATGATCGAAGGGATCTGAAAAACAGATCGACATGCTAATTGCCGAATTTTGCGTGAGTCGAATTTTCATTTGATGGGATTGCAATAGGGCTGCAATTTTCTTAAACTGTTTTTCAACAATATACGACAGATCGAGAGTGCTTAAGGTGATAAATATTTGGTGCTTTAGTAACATATAGCAACAAATAGTACTGGGCATGAATTTGTTTTTTCTTATACAAGTCCCAGGTGCGACTGCATCGTTAAACGATCGCACAAAAAGCGGTATTTCTTTTTGATAAAGGGGTTGCAAAGTCTTAGGGTGAATCACTGTTGCGCCATAGTAAGCTTGCTCGATGGCTTCATTATAAGACATTTCTGGGATAAGCAGGGTTTGATCAAACAACTTAGGATCAGCGTTGAGAATTCCAGGCACATCTTTCCAAACTGTAACCGCTGACGCGTTGATGCAATAGCCAAAAATTGCGGCAGAATAATCGCTTCCTTCTCGACCCAAAGTGGTCGAAAAATTATTAGAATCACTACCAATAAAACCTTGCGTAATATAGAGTTGGTTTGGTTTTACGGCCTGAGTAATATGGCGTTGTGTTTTACTCAATTGAAGACTAGCCGTTCTATAGGTGTTGTTAGTCTTGATTAAATTCCGAGCGTCCAACCATTGGTTGTTTAAGCCGTTTTCTGTCAGAAAGTGGCTGATAATAATGGTCGAAACCAACTCTCCATAGCCAACAACTTGATCGTAAACAAAATTGTAATTGGTCGATTTATTACTGTCAAGGAAACGCAGGACTTCATCAAAAAATCCATTTACAGATTTGAAAACAGGATGCTGGTCATTGTCAAAAAGATCGAGTAGAATATTACTGTGAAATTTCCTAATCTCTTGAAATGAACTGCTGACGGTCTTTCTGTCGTTAAAATAGCAGGCTACAACTTTCTCGAGGGCATTGGTGCTTTTATCCATGGCAGAAACCACTACCACGTTTGGAAGCTGCTTTTGTGCCTGCAATACATTGAGCAGATTCCTTACGGCTTCTGCGTCTTTGACCGAGGCTCCGCCAAACTTATATACTTCCATGTTGACTTTGAATAAACCGTTTTAATCCAGCTTCATCCATCTGGGTGAGATACCAATCTTTAAGGACTGTTGCACCTGACTTTTCATAAAAATCAATAGCATTTTTGTTCCAATCCAAAACAACCCATTCTACTCTTCTAACCTTTTCTTTAGCTGCATATGCCATCACTAAAGTATATAAGGCATTACCGATACCCTTACCTCGTAGGTCGTTTTTCACAATCAAGTCTTCGAGGTGTATGGTACGGCCTACCCATGTGGAGAATCTGAAATATACCAGTGCCATACCCAGGATTGTCCCATCTTTTTCGGCGACGAAACATTTAAATGAAGGGTTTGTCCCGAAGCCTGCTTCTTCAAGTTCCTGAGCAGTAACCACTACTGCTTCGGGAGCTTTCTCGAATTCTGCCAATTCGCGAATCAAATCAAGGATGTCGGGAACATCCGATTTTGTAGCTTCTCTTGTTGTGAACTGCATAATGATATAATCTCTTCAAATATAGTTTAAAGTTCCCTATGAATTGAAGTGGAATTGTTGTGTTGTGACTGTGATTTTTGTGATATTTGTATGAAATTCCTTTTATCATGGCAAAAATCAATCAAACACTAGGAGAATTTATCATTGAGCATCAAAGTTCTTTCAAATACTCATCTGGTGAGTTATCGCGATTGATCAATTCTATTAGACTTGCTGCCAAGGTGGTCAATTATGAGGTAAATAAAGCAGGTCTCGTCGATATTTTGGGAGAATTTGGCGATACCAATATACAGGGTGAAGCCCAACAAAAATTGGATGTTTATGCCCATGAAAAATTTGTTCAAACCCTCACCAAGCGCAATATCGTCTGTGGTATTGCCAGCGAGGAGGAAGAGGACTTCATCAGTATCAACAGCGTGGATACCAACAATCAAAACAAGTATGTTGTTCTGATTGATCCTCTTGATGGTTCATCCAATATAGATGTTAATGTTTCTGTAGGTACTATATTTTCAGTATATCGACGCGTAACACCGGTTGGTTCTCCAGTACTTTTGGAAGATTTTTTACAAAAGGGAAGCGAGCAGGTAGCTGCAGGTTATGTGATTTATGGGACTTCGACCATGTTGGTTTACACTACAGGAGATGGCGTGAACGGTTTTACCCTCAATCCGGCAATAGGTACTTTCTATCTTTCTCATCCTGATATGACGTTTCCCAGTGACGGCAATATTTACTCCATCAATGAAGGGAACTATGTGCATTTCCCTCAAGGGGTCAAAAACTATTTAAAATATTGCCAGAGGGAAGAAGGCAATCGACCTTATACCTCAAGATATATTGGTTCTTTAGTATCAGACGTCCATCGCAATATGATTAAGGGAGGTATTTATTTGTACCCTCAAACAGCACTGAACCCCAACGGAAAATTGAGGCTATTATATGAATGTAACCCTATGGCATTGATCACTGAACAAGCCGGTGGAAAGGCCAGTAATGGCAAAGAAAGAATATTAAATCTCTGCCCGTCATCGCTCCATCAAAGGGTTCCTTTTTATTGTGGATCAAAAGAAATGGTAGAGGATTTAGAATCTTTTATGAAAGACTAATCGGCGCTCATAGCTTTGGCAAAACTTTCTGCGTCGGTCGATGACTGTGCCAATTTGAGAGCTTTTGGAACAAGATCTTCAATTTGATTGGGATGAAAACCCAACCCGATAGTGATTTTTTTCATCAAGCTCACCTCTTCCTCATCTTGAATTTGATCGGCATTCACCATTTGTGCTAATTCAAAAAGTCTCTCATATCTGGCTTCTAGAGATGTTGGAGGATTAATGGGGTGGCTATTG
>Ga0209653_1000516_pt1 | contig 34542 bp, 34 predicted proteins | sample SaaInl6LU_22_DNA_FD_184644 | JGI IMG/M metagenome (GOLD analysis project Ga0209653, IMG submission 184644) | Marine microbial communities from expanding oxygen minimum zones in the Saanich Inlet - ESP_116LU_22_DNA (SPAdes) (version 2) | ecosystem: Environmental > Aquatic > Marine > Intertidal...
TTTAGATTCTATTGACGAAGACAAAGACGCCATGATTTTTACCATCGGTGACAACGACACTTTTGCCATTTGGTATGCGCAAGAAATTGAAGGCTATCGTACCGATGTGCGAAGTATCAATACACAACTGCTAGCGACCGATTGGTATATCGACCAGTTAAAACGCAAAACTTACGAAAGCAATCCCATTCCATCACAACTGAGCCATAAACAGTATGCCTACGGAACACGTGATTATATCAAGTTTGAGGCGGTAAACGACAGTGTGCGTTGGGATTTGGCAGACTTTATGACTTGGGTTTCCAGTGACAACCCGCGTACACGCTACAAGCATTTGCTACAACAATACGAAGTAGATTTAGATAGAATACCAGAGCAGACGCTTGACATGGTGTACTATCCCACGAATAAAATCAGGGTGCCCGTCAACAAAGAAAATGTATTGAAGAGTGGTGCGGTTAAGCCAGAAGATGCTGATTTAATTGTGGATTATATCGACATTGACTTGCCTAAATCTGGTTTGTATAAAAACCGTTTAATGATGCTAGACATCTTACATAACAACGATTGGAAGCGCCCTATATATTTTACTGGGGGGAGTTATGACGACCAAGAGTATATCTGGATGAAAGACTATTTACAATTGGATGGACTGGTTTATAAGTTGGTGCCCATAAAAACACCCGAAAATCCCATCAACCCTTATCAAATGGGGCGCATCGATGCTGATAAAATGTATGACATTGTCAAAAAATGGGATTGGGGAAATGCAGATAGCGACCACGTTTATCACGATCCAGAAACACGTAAAAACAGCATTTCTTTTAGAAGTAATTTAACGCGACTGGCGGAGCAGTTAACCAAAGAAAATAAGCCTGAAAAAGCGATCGCTATTTTGGACTTAATAATGGAGAAAATGCCATTTGAGTATTTTGGATATTACAGCCTGTTAACGCCAATTGTTGTCGCGTACTATCAAGCCGATGCGAATGAAAAAGCAGGTGCCTTGGCTGAACAAATTGCTGACAAATACCGTGACAAACTCCATTATTATACATTCATTGGAGATGCCAACCAACGGGCTTATGCAGAAATCATACTAACAGATATGGAGCGCTATCGTGCAGTTGTAGATGCGACGGTGGCCGCTGAACACTTTGCCGTTGCCAAAGGCTTAATTCAAGGTTTTATTGAAAGTTCAAGGACTTTTGCGCCCTTGTATTCAGCCTATGATTACTACACACCCATGACGCCTTATGTTACTGTATTATTTGATGCAGAAATGGAAGCATCAGGGCGTTTGCTATTTGATGCCATTGCTCAAGTCTATCAAAACAGGCTTGCGCTATTTAGTCAAGTGCCCGATGAAGAGCTTGCCTATTATAAGGAAAGCATCGCCTATGAAATTAATGGGTACCAAGAATTGGTTGAAAGTTATCAAATGGTAGAGCCAGATTTAGCGCTCGTATCCAAAGTCAATAAGGCCTTTAGAAAAGCTGTGGCGCCTTATCAACAGGATTAGACAAAATCTTTCATCAGACCAATAAGTGTATTGGCATCTTGTTCGCCGCTTTGTCGCCAAACCATCTCTCCTGATTTGTATATCATCAGCGTAGGTAGTCCTTTGACACGTAGGGCTTCGGCTAATTTGGGATTTTTGTCAACATCTATTTTTACTACTTTCCCATTATCGCCCATGGCAGCTGCTACGTCCCGAAGCACGGCATGCATTTGCACAGAGGGGTCATTCCAGTCGGTATAAAAACTCAACAGAAGGGGAATATTAGCATCAATTAATTCTCCAAACTTGGACATGATGTATTACTTGATTGTTCAAAAATACATTTTTTCCACAACTCAACGAATATGAACGTTATCTAAAGGTTTTTATTATTGAAAATTCCTTTTTCCCTTTCGGCTTATAAGTCCTATTTTTAACACAGTTTAAAAACAACTATGTCCAAAAACCGCCTTTTCCTTTTAGATGCCTATGCTTTAATTTTCCGTGGTTATTACGCTTTTATCAAAAACCCCAGAATCAATTCCAAAGGCATGGACACCAGTGCCATATTGGGCTTTACCAATTCCCTTTTTGATGTAATCAAAAAAGAACGCCCCGATCACCTGGCCGTTGCATTTGATAAGGGAGGCTCAAAATTTAGAAACGATATTTTTTCTGATTACAAAGCCAATCGATCAGAAACCCCAGAGGCCATTAAGATTGCTGTTCCCTATATCCAGCAGCTGCTCAAAGCCCTGCACATTCCCATCATTGAGCTGGAAGGCTATGAAGCCGATGACATCATAGGCACGCTAGCCAAGCAAGCAGAAAAAGAAGCTTTTGAGGTGTTTATGGTCACGCCAGACAAGGACTTTGCCCAGTTGGTTTCCGAAAACATATTCATGTATCGCCCTGCGCGCATGGGCAATGGTATTGAAATTTGGGGCATCCCCGAAGTGCAAAAAAAGTTTGAAATAACACATCCCGAACAAGTCATTGATTATTTAGGTATGATGGGCGATGCTGTTGACAATATTCCTGGGCTACCTGGTGTTGGTGACAAGACCGCCAAAAAATTTCTTGCACAATACGGCAGCATGGAAGCGCTGCTGGCCAATACAGCCGATCTCAAAGGCAAATTGAAAGAAAAGATCGAAGCCAATAAAGACCTTGGGCTGTTGTCTAAAAAACTGGCCCGTATTATGCTAGACGTGCCTGTACAGTTTGATGCAAACGACTATAAACTATCAGACCCTGATGTGCCTGCGGTTAGTGAACTGTTTCAAGAATTGGAATTCAGACGTTTGAGCGAAACTTTTATCAAGGTCTTTAAGCCCGCCGAAGCCGCTACTGAAGCAACCAAACCCGAGACCAAAGCGGCTCCTGCCGCCTTTGATTTGTTTAATCAACCTGGCAGTGGACAAATTGAAAACTTGTCCACATTCAAATCGCTTGACAATGTGCCACACCACTACCAATGTGTGCAAACCGAACTGGAGCGCAAGCTGTTGTTGCAGACCATGCAACGTCAAAAAAGTGTTTGCTTCGATACGGAAACCACAGGACTAGACGCTGTGCGTGCATCGCTCGTTGGTATCGCATTTAGCTGGCAAGCCCACACGGGCTACTATGTGCCCATTCCAGAAGATGCCGATACGCGCAAGGCAATTCTTGATAGCCTAGCGCCTTTTTTTGAGAATGAAGCCATTGAGAAAGTAGGGCAAAACCTCAAATATGACCTCAAAGTAATGCAGCAGCACGGCATTTCGGTCAAAGGAAAATTATTTGATACCATGCTCGCGCACTACATTATCAATCCAGATATGCGTCACAATATGGATGTGTTGGCAGAGACCTATCTCGGGTATCGCCCCAAACCCATTACAGATTTGATCGGTAAAAAAGGGAAGAATCAAGGTTCTATGCGCGATGTGCCCATAGACCAACAAACCGAATACGCCGCCGAGGACGCCGACATTACTTGGCAACTAAAAGAACGCTTTGAAAAGGAGCTGGGCAAAAACGAGCAACGCGCTTTGCTAGACAAGGTAGAGCTGCCTTTGGTTCGGGTGTTGGCCGCCATGGAGTTGGCAGGCATAAGCATTGATGTGCCTTATTTGAATGATATGTCCAACGTCTTACAGCAAGAAGCTACTGCCTTGGAGCAGCGTATTTTTGAGCAAGCCGGCGAGACCTTTAATTTGGCTTCGCCCAAGCAATTGGGACCTATTTTATTCGATAAGCTCAAATTGGTTGACAAGCCTAAAAAAACAAAAACAGGGCAATATTCCACGGCTGAAGAAGTGCTGTCTACGCTTGCCAAAGATCATCCTATAGTATCCGATATTTTGGAATGGCGCAGCGTGCAAAAACTCAACAATACTTATGTGGCTGCTTTGCCAGATGACGTAAACGAAAAAACCAAGCGCATCCACACGGTCTACAACCAGGCGGTTGCTTCCACAGGACGCTTAAGCAGCAACCATCCCAATTTACAAAACATTCCCATTCGAACGCCTAGAGGTCGGCAGGTGCGTAAGGCCTTTGTGGCCAAAGACGATGAGCATGTGCTGATGGCTGCGGATTATTCACAAATTGAACTGCGCATCATTGCCTCGCTGAGTGAAGACCCCAGTATGCTTGCGGCCTTTAACAACAACGAAGACATTCACGCTGCAACGGCCGCCAAGGTGTTTGGTGTGCCACTCGCAGAAGTAAGCCGCGAACAGCGAAGTCAAGCCAAAACGGTCAATTTTGGAATTATATATGGCGTATCGGCTTTTGGGCTTAGCAATCAAACAACGCTTAGTCGCAAGGAGTCCAAGGCGCTCATTGATGCTTATTATGAAAGCTATCCAAAGTTAAAAGCCTATATGGGTCAACAAGTAGACTTTGCACGTGAGCACGGCTATGTGGCTACGGTATTGGGCAGACGTCGTTATTTGAAGGATATCAATTCTCGAAACGCCATTGTGCGAGGTGCCGCCGAGCGCAATGCAATCAATGCACCCATACAAGGAAGCGCTGCGGATATCATCAAGCTGGCCATGCTTACTATATATGACAAGATGCAACAACAAGACTTTAAGGCACAAATGCTGCTGCAGGTGCATGACGAATTGGTTTTTGAGTGTCCAAAGTCGGAATTAGATGCATTGAAGCAACTCGTAAAAACCGAAATGGAAGCGGCCTATTCACTACAAGTTCCGCTGACGGTTGACATGGGTATTGGACACAACTGGCTGGAGGCGCATTAGGCCATTTAAACAAATCTAAAAATAGCGTTTGCAATATTGGGGATAGTTTGTACATTTGCAGCCCGCCAAACAGGAGTAAATCCTATATGGCGATAACGAGCAAAAACGTATATAGTGGACTCATTAAGTTATAAAACCGTATCCATCAACAAGCAAAACGCTGATAAACAGTGGGTTGTGGTTGATGCTGCCGACCAGATTCTAGGTCGCTTTTCTTCAAAAGTAGCCAAGCTATTGCGTGGCAAATACAAGCCAAGCTTCACGCCTCATGTTGACTGTGGAGACAATGTCATTGTAATCAATGCAGAAAAAATTAAATTAACCGGTAACAAATGGACCGATAAGTCTTACATCCGTTACACAGGTTATCCTGGTGGTCAGCGTTCGCTTACTGCTACAGAATTATTTGAAAAAGACCCAACACGTGTTGTTGAAAAAGCCGTTAAGGGTATGCTTCCAAAAAACAAATTAGGCGCTGAATTGTTCCGAAACCTTTACGTTGTTACAGGTGCTGAGCACGATCACGGGGGTCAACAGCCAAAAGAATTAAACATCAACGAGTTAAGTTAATATGGAAACCATTCACAAAATTGGTCGTCGTAAAACAGCCATCGCACGTGTTTACCTATCTGAAGGTAAAGGTGAAATTACGGTAAACAAAAAGCCATTGGCTGTGTATTTTGCACCTGCCACATTACAATATAAAGTAAATCAACCATTTGCACTAACAGAAACAGCAGGACAGTATAATCTGACTGCAACTGTTGTAGGTGGTGGGCCTAACGGACAAGCTGAGGCAGTACGCCTTGCTATTTCAAGAGCGCTTTGTGCTATTGATGAAGAGCACCGTTTGGCATTAAAGCCAGAAGGACTGCTTACACGTGACCCAAGAATGGTGGAGCGCAAAAAGTTCGGTCAAAAGAAGGCAAGAAAAAAATTCCAATTCTCGAAACGTTAACCTTAACGTTGCGCTTGCGCAACATCAAGTTCATTTAAATATCATTAATTTGTTGCCATTAGTTTAGCATCTAAATGCCCAAGGCCGAAAACATCGCCACTTGGATATTGCTAATCAGGGAACGTAAACTATTACAACAATGTCTAAAATAGAAGTCAAAGACCTATTGGATGCCGGAGTGCATTTTGGTCACCTTACCCGCAAGTGGAACCCCAACATGGCCCCATATATCTATATGGAACGCAACGGGATTCACATCATCAACCTTTACAAATCGGTTGCTAAAATCGAAGAAGCCAACGAAGCCTTGTCAAAAATCGCTGCGTCTGGTCGTAAGATCTTATTCGTTGCTACCAAAAAACAAGCAAAGGATATCGTTTCTGAAAAAGTAGCTAACGTAAACATGCCGTACATCACCGAGCGCTGGCCTGGTGGTATGCTGACCAACTTTGTTACCATCCGTAAGGCGGTAAAGAAAATGGCAGCCATTGATAAAATGAAAGCCGACGGTACCTTTAATACTTTATCCAAAAAGGAAAAACTACAAGTAGATCGTTTGCGTGCCAAACTCGAAAAGAACTTAGGTTCTATCTCGGACATGACGCGTTTGCCTGGCGCCTTGTTTATCGTAGACATCCGTCGCGAGCACATTGCCGTTAAGGAAGCACAAAAATTGAACATCCCGATTTTCGCTATGGTGGATACCAACGCAGACCCACGTGACGTGGACTATGTGATTCCAGCAAATGACGATGCGTCAAAATCTATTGAAAAAATCATGACTTTGGTTACTGAGGCTGTTGCCGAAGGACTAAAAGAACGTCAAAAAGACAAAGCAGATGCTGATGCCGCTGCTACGGAAGGTGAAGTTGTTGCACCAACTGCATCTACTAAAGCAGATAAACCTACCGAGGCAGATAAACCTGCTGAGGAAGTAGTTGAAGAAGCGAAAGTGGAAGAAGTAACTGAAGTAGTTGCTGAGGAAGCCGCTTCCGCTGAAGCAGACAAACCTGCTGAAGCAGGTAAACCTACCGAGGCAGGTAAACCTGCCAAAAAGAAAAAGGCGACCAAAAAAGCAGACAAGCCTGCTGAAGCAGATAAACCTGCCGAAGTGGCGACTGAGCCTGCCGAAGTTAAAGAAGAAAAATAAAAAAAAGACTATGTCAAAAATTACTGCTGCTGAAGTAAACAAACTGCGCAAAAGCACTGGTGCAGGTATGATGGACTGTAAAAAAGCACTTGTAGAAGCTGGTGGCGACTTTGAAGCCGCCATTGAGTTGCTACGTAAAAAAGGACAAAAGGTTGCTGCAAACCGTGCAGACCGTGACTCCTCTGAAGGTGCTGTAATCGCACGTGTCAACGACGATGCAACCGTAGGTGTTGTGGTGTCGATTAACTGCGAAACAGACTTTGTAGCCAAAAACGATAGCTATCTAGCTCTTGCCAACAAACTTGCTGATATTGCGTTAACCCAAGACAACAGAGATGCCTTTTTAGCAACAACCTTTGAGGGAGACCTTAGCGTTGCCGACAAGCTAACTGAGCAAACGGGTGTCATTGGTGAGAAAATTGAAATTGGTGGTTTTGAACGCTTGGAGGCACCTTTCGTAGGTTCGTACATCCACGCGGGGAATAAGATTGCCACGCTTGTTAGTCTTTCTACTGCGGTGGAAGGTGCTGCTGAAGCAGCCAAAAACGTGGCCATGCAAGCTGCTGCCATGAATCCCATCGCGCTTAACGAAGACGGCGTTGATGCTACGGTTATCGAAAAGGAAATCGAAATTGCCAAAGACCAATTGCGTCAAGAAGGCAAACCCGAAGCCATGCTCGATAATATCGCAAAAGGAAAAATCAAGCGTTTCTTTAAAGACAATACGCTGGTTAATCAAGCCTATATCAAAGACAGCAAACAAAGCGTTTCCGCTTACGTAAAGTCGGTACACGCTGAGCTTAGCGTAACAGGATTTAAGCGATTGGCACTAGGCTAATCCCTACACCTTTATTAAAAAACAAAGACCTCCATTATGGGGGTCTTTTTTTGTTTGGCAGCAAATTCACTTTTGCCTTTCCCCAAAAAATTAAATATATTCGAATCAGTAAAACCCCAAATTTTACGACCCAAAATCTACGCTTATGGCTACATTTCTTAAAATTATTCGCATTTCCGTTGCAACCTTTGTGCTTTTTAGCATTTTAAAATATCTGCATGTTTTTGTCTTAAGTGCATTACTTTATTTTACGTCCGGACAAACATCTTTTATTGAACTATTAAACAGTAGCACTGTTGAGCCGTCTTTTTATTTTGTTTACTTAATGCTGAGTCTTGCGTTTTTTGGCTTTACGCTGGTTCAACTCCTAAAAGTAAAGCCTCCCATCGATTCAACTTCTTTTTTAAATTATTTTTACAACGTAACGCAAATACAAAAGGGCAGTCCTTATGTGTTTTTAAACAGCTCCATGACGATACTTGAAATATTTGTCATTCTGTCTGCATTGTCTTACGGTGCTGGGTATATCTACGGAACATTTTTTTGTTAAAAACAGCTCTTATGAAAAGAATGAAATACATTTTTTTTATTGTTTTAATTCTCCTTGTAGTGTTAACACAATACGACAACTTAATCAAATTGATTTTAGAATTATAACATCCTATGGATTAATTAAAAACCATTTTAAAAGAGTACAAAATGAAACCTAAAAACATAACTAAAGCACTCATTTTTACTGCATGTGTCATGGGCATCTTATACACTTCTGGCGGTATTGCGCGCATGATTTATGAACTAATCATTAATTAAATCCACAAAATGAATTCAGAAGAAGAAGATTTTATCCCTGAAAAGGTATATCGATTTGTAGTAAATTTAGCTTCTATTCTGGTGCTTATTTACTTGTTTGGAAGAGTGGCTTTTACACTACTAGAACTTTGCTAGCCCTAAAGCCGCATATGGGCTGGAGGGCTTACAAATAAATAGAATCTCTGAACCAATGAAAATCCCACAATTTTTTACCCTCATCAAAAAATACCTAATTTATTATGTATCAGCTATAATACTCGCATACTTTTTTGGGTACGGAATTCATGCTATAGTCGATTTTTTAAACTAAAATACATCCTGTGATTACGCATCTAAAGGGACGGAAGTGGTTTACATTTAAATCATTTCCTTATTTGGATTATTTTTCATTAATTTAGGTATTATGAATCTCATTTTTTCAATTTTAGGCTTACTGCTAATTGTAACGTACCTATTTATTGACGGAACTCCAATTGAATTTATGCATCTTGGATTGCTAATTTCATTAATATCTATTTTGCCGAAAAAAACCAGAACGCAAGATAAACGGAAAACTTAAACCTTTGTTAAAAACAAACAAAGACCTCCATTATGGGGGTCTTTTTTTTATATTGGCAGTATCCAAATCCGCTTATGCAATGAAAACATGTGTCTTACTGTTGCTTTTCAGCTTTTCAACAGCTGCCTATGGCCAACACATTACCGTGCTGGACAGCAGCTCCCAAGAACCCATTCCATTTGTGCATGTTTACGACGGCAACAAAGGGGTCATAAGTAGTAGCAAAGGCGAATTTTACTGGCAAAACAGTACAGCAGACTCCATTTCCTTGTCTTGCATGGGCTATGCCACTAAAACAATTGGAGTTGACCAACTCAAAGATTCCCTTTTTTTGATGCCCAAAGCCTTGGCGCTTGCGCCCATCGTGGTATCCAACAGAACCTTGACGGCAAAAGAAATCATGGCGCGCGTACTTGAAAACACCCCCAACAACATGGACTTTGGGCTTTCGTCTAGCGAGGTGTTTGTGGAGTACAAAAATTCCTACGAAACCCAAAAAATGGATATCGAGATTAAAAAATCTACCATCCCGGAATTGGATCAAACATTTGTTGATGAAATCCTTCTAGAAATGCCTAAGAACGAAGAGAGCGCTAACTACACGCAAAGCAAGTGGCTTAGAGATAGTGGAGGATTAGAGCTACACAAATTAGAAATCATGCAGGCGGCAAACCTCAAGGATTCTCTGGTCGAAGCAACCTATGCCTCCCTAGACGAAACCGTCGAAGGCATCCTAAAAAAACGCGTCAAAAAAGATTCCTATTTTAAAGTAAAATCAGGACCCCTTATTTCTATAAAGGTCGATAACGACAATGCTAAAGAAGTAGATTCAATTGCTCAGGACAGCCTAAAAACAACACCCGAGGATTTTGTCAAAAGACAACTCGGCATGCTAAAACGAAGGGTCAATACCTTACTTTTTAAGGAAAAAAACTGGGCACTCCCCTTTCTGGAAAAACCAAATAAATACACGCTTACCAACGAAGGCATCGTCTATGACCAACGCGTGCCCACCTATAAATTGCGTTTTACCTCAAAAAAGAGAAAAGATTACAGTGGCTACCTGCTGGTGGATGTGGTTGATTTTGGGGTACATAAAATATCCTACCACAACAACAAACACGCATTTAGAATTAAGTTGTTTGGATTATTTTTTGAAGAGCGACTTGATAACAGAACCTATGTATTTGTCAAAAATCAATTGGGCAAATACACACTATATCAGATAAAAGAAAAAGAAGAATCAACCTTTGGACTAAAAAGACCCATCAAAATCATTGAAAAAAACAAGGTGGTCAAAGGGCGTAATAGGCAAAATGTATTGTCTATGGACGTTAATTACAGCATGAAAGAAGTTCAAAAAGCAAACATCTTTTTCAATTCGTTTACCCCTATTTCCAAGGAAGAATTTGATGCCTTGAAATTAATCCATACAGTACTCCCAACCGATTACTATTCGTTGGAAGCCATTCGTGAGCTTATGCCGGGATTGCCCATAGAATAAGTATTTTATCGGGATAGGCCTGAGACAACTCGGAGTATCCCCCCGAACTTCTTATATTTGCATAAATACATTCCATGCCATACAAACGAATACTTTTAAAGCTAAGCGGCGAAGCACTCATGGGAGACCGCACCCACGGTATTGACCCAAAACGCCTAAGCGAATATGCCCAAGACATCAAAGAGATTGTTGCGCTAGGTGTAGAAGTTGCTGTTGTCATCGGAGGAGGAAACATATTTAGGGGCGTTGCAGCTGCCAGTAATGGTATGGATCGCGTACAAGGCGATTATATGGGCATGCTAGCAACCTGTATCAACGGTATGGCACTGCAAAGTGCTCTCGAAGATGCAGAAGTACCCACCCGACTACAAACCGCCATCAAAATTGAAGCAATTGCAGAACCCTATATCAAGCGACGTGCCGTACGTCACCTGCAAAAAGGGCGCGTGGTCATTTTTGGAGCAGGTACCGGAAATCCGTTTTTTACGACAGACTCGGCAGCAGTCTTACGTGCAATTGAAGTAAATGCAGACGTGATCCTAAAAGGAACCCGTGTGGATGGTATCTATACGGCCGATCCAGAAAAAGACAAGACCGCTGAAAAGTTTGACAATATTTCCTTTAAGGACGTGCTAAGCAAGGGCTTAAAGGTTATGGACTCCACTGCCTTTACCCTCAGTCAAGAAAACGAGCTGCCCATTGTTGTTTTTGACATGAACAAACCGGGGAACCTCAAAAAAGTAGTTATGGGCGAATCAATTGGAACATTGGTAAATCTTTAAATCATGGAAGAATTAAATCTTATTATGGAAATGGCTGAAGAAGCCATGAATAATGCACTTGAACACTTAGACAAGTCGTTTATCAACATTCGTGCGGGCAAGGCAAACCCTGTGATGCTATCAACTGTAAAAGTAGATTATTACGGTTCGCAAACGCTGCTGAGTCAGGTCGCCAACATCAATACGCCCGACGGGCAAACGCTTTCTGTTCAACCTTGGGAAAAAACCCTTATCCCTGAAATTGAAAAAGCCATTATGGTGGCCAATTTGGGTTTTAACCCCATGAACAATGGAGAATCGATTATCATCAGTATTCCACCACTAACCGAAGAACGCCGCCGTGAATTGGTAAAACTCGCCAAGGCAGAGGCAGAACACGCCAAAGTCGGGGTGCGCAGTGCGCGAAAAGAGGCTAATGCAGAACTCAAAAAAATTGAACTCTCTGAAGATGAACTCAAAAATGCTGAAGTTGATGTTCAGGAAGCTACTGATAAATTTATCGCCCTAATAGACGACAGGTATCAGATAAAAGAAAAAGAAATCATGACTGTGTAAGCAGTTCATGAACACATCGTTGCTATGATAAAATGGATTAACACACGCTTTTGGGAAAGCGTGGCGCGACTTATCCTCCGCAACCGTATTGTTTTTTTGTTGGCCATTTTGGGCACAACATTTTTGCTCTCCACACAGTGGAGCAACATCCGTTTTAGCTTTACTGAAGCCAACCTACTCCCCGACAATCATCCGTTTAACACCTTTTATCAGGAATTTCTAGATCGCTTTGGCGAAGAAGGAAATCTGATCGTACTTGCCGTGCAAGACGAGGCATTTTTTGAGCCTGAAAAATTAGCCGCATGGGCTGCACTCGGCGATAGTTTGGCGGCATCTCTCAGTATTGAAAATGTGGTTGATGTCAGTAGGCTTACGCAACTCAAACGCAACGATAGAAAAAAAGTCTTTGAGGTTGCACCCTTACCATACCAACGACCCAAGACCCAAGCAGAGGCAAATGCCCTAAAAGAATGGCTCTATAAACAACAACCGCTTTATGACGGCCTCCTTTTTAATCAAGAAACGGGGGTTATTCAAACAGCAGTTTACCTAAAAACAGAAGTGGTTAACAGCGGGGCACGTCAGCAATTTGTAGACAACTTGCTTGCAGACAACGTTGCTGCATTTGAAAAACAAACGGGGCTTGATATCCGTGTGTCGGGTATGCCATACATACGTACCCTAAATGCCAAAATGATATTGGATGAAATAGGCTTGTTTGTACTTATGGCCACCCTAGTGACCACCCTTATTTTTTTCTTTTTCTTTAGGTCATACAGGGCTACATTTATCTCCATGTCCATCGTGGTGATTGGCGTTATGTGGGCCTTTGGGATTATCGGATTATTGGGCTTTGAGATTACCGTACTCACAGCGCTTATTCCACCCATCATCATTGTCATTGGCGTACCCAATTGCATTTTCCTAATCAACAAATATCAAAACGAAATTAAGAAGCACGGAAATCAGGCGCGCTCGCTTCAGCGTGTTATCTCCAAAGTTGGCAATGCTACGCTGATGACCAACATGACTACGGCATGTGGCTTTGCGACGTTTACGCTTACCAACAGCAGTTTATTGCGCGAGTTTGGTATCGTGGCTTCCATAAATATCATGATGATATTCTTGCTGTCTTTGTTGATGATTCCCATCATTTACAGCTTTATGCCCATTCCAAATAAAAAACATTTGGAACACCTCAACAGGGAATGGATGTCTGGTTTTGTCACATGGATGGAGCGTATGGTAAAGCATCGCCGGGTGTCCGTTTATTTTATTTCGGTTCTTGCCCTGATGCTTAGCATTGTTGGTATTTATGAGATTCGATTATCTGGAACCATTATTGACGACATGCCCAAAAAAGCAGATTTCTATCAAGATATTCAATTCTTTGAAACTCATTTTAAAGGGGTTATGCCCATTGAAATCATGATAGACACCAAACGGGCAAATGGCGCTACACGACTAAGTACACTAAATCGCTTGAATAGCCTAGAAAGCGATTTACTAGAAATTCCCGAGCTCTCTAACCCCGTTTCGGCTGTTTCAGTGGCAAAGTATTTAAAGCAGTCTTATTACAATGGGAATCCCAAGTACTTTCAACTGCCAACAAGGCAGCAAGACAATTTTATTAGAGCTCACGCAAAAAACCTAAAAGGGGAAGTGAACTTCCTTAAAAGCTTGGTAGATCCAACGGGGCAATTTGCGCGTATGACCGTTATGCTGCAAGACGTTACTACAGAACGTATGGAAGCCATTGAAATGGAAGTGAAAAAAAGCATAGACAAGCATTTTGACGCTGACCGATTTCATGTTTCCATTACTGGAAAGGCCTTGGGCTATCTCAAAGGAACGCGCTTTTTAGTCCGTAACTTGGTTGTTTCTTTGGGGCTTGCCATTTTGTTGATTGCGCTGTTTATGGCTTATATGTTCCGTTCGTTCCGCATGATTCTTATTTCGCTGCTGCCCAATGTAATCCCGCTAATCCTTACAGCTGGTATGATGGGCTTTTTGGGCATTGCCATAAAACCCTCAACCATTTTGGTGTTTAGTGTTGCCTTTGGCATATCGGTTGATGACACCATCCACTTTTTGGTGAAGTACCGCCAAGAGCTCAAAGCGACCCGCTGGAATATTAAAAAATCGGTTTATAGCGCCTTGCGCGAAACAGGTGTAAGCATGTTCTACACCTCTATCGTATTGTTCTTTGGATTTTCTGTGTTTATGATTTCCAGTTACGGGGGTACGGTAGCACTGGGCGGATTGGTTTCGGCTACGCTGTTGTTTGCCATGTTGGCCAATCTTATCCTATTGCCGTCATTGTTGCTTTCGCTAGAAAAGAAGATTGCAAACAAGAACACATTAAAAGAACCCAAATTTCAAATTTTGCCCGAGAAAGAAGCAGAATAATTGCGCTATATTTGTTGCTGTTTTAAAACACTATATGGATATTCGCCAGCTTTTTTTAGGAGATAAACTCAATCAAGAGGTATGCGTTCGTGGTTGGGTACGCACCTTTCGCGCCAACCGATTTATTGCCCTCAACGATGGCTCTTGTCTAGCCAATATGCAATGTGTTGTGGATTTTGAACAGATGTCAGAAGACGTACTGGCGGAAATAAATACGGGTGCGGCAGTTGAAATTACGGGCACCTTGGTCGAAAGCCAAGGGAAAGGACAAAACTTTGAAATTCAAGCAAGTAACGTTAGGATTCTAGGCACTTCCAATCCAGATGAATATCCCATACAACCCAAAAAGCACTCACTAGAATTCTTAAGAGAAAAAGCGCATTTAAGAGTGCGCACCAACACTTTTGCTGCGGTGATGCGTGTGCGTGCGGCCTTATCGTTTGCCGTGCATCACTATTTTACCCAGAATGGGTTCTATCAAGTGCATACGCCCATCATTACGGGAAGTGATGCCGAAGGGGCAGGCGAAATGTTTCGGGTAACCACCAAAGATCCAGAGCAAGCAGATGACAAGCCTGACTTTTTTGGCAAGGAAACCAACCTAACCGTTTCGGGTCAGCTCGAAGCAGAAACCTATGCCATGGGGCTAGGAAAAGTATATACTTTTGGTCCTACGTTCCGCGCAGAAAACTCCAACACCTCACGCCACTTGGCTGAATTTTGGATGATTGAACCTGAAGTGGCGTTTAACGATTTAGACGACAATATGGATTTGGCCGAAGACTTTATCAAGTCGGTTTTGGCGTATGTCCTTGAACACTGCAAAGAAGACCTGGGCTTTTTAGACCAAAGGTTTGCACAAGAAGAAGCCAAAAAGCCACAAATAGAACGTAGTCCCATGGGACTTTTGGAACGTCTTAAGTTCGTCACGCAAAACGAATTCAAAAGAGTGTCTTATACCGAAGCTGTTGACATCCTTAGAAACTCCAAGCCCAACAAAAAGAAAAAATTCAAATATCCCGTAGACGGTTGGGGCATCGACTTGCAAAGTGAACACGAACGCTATCTGGTAGAAAAACACTTCACCAGTCCTGTGATACTCTTTGACTATCCAGCGGAAATAAAAGCTTTTTATATGCGCATGAACGATGACGGCAAAACGGTTCGTGCCATGGACGTACTGTTCCCGGGTGTTGGTGAAATGGTAGGTGGCTCGCAGCGTGAAGAACGTTTAGACAAACTTGTTGAACGCATGAAAGCCATGGACATAGACGAAAAAGAACTTTGGTGGTATACAGACTTACGCCGTTTTGGAACTGCCGAACACGCCGGTTTTGGTCTTGGGTTTGAGCGTTTGGTACTTTACACAACGGGGATGTCAAACATCAGAGACGTAATTCCCTATCCAAGAACGCCCTTAAGTGCCGAGTTTTAGGGAGCAATGCGTGGGTTTTTCGTACATTTAAATACCCAAACATAATTCATGCTAAAACAACATCTTCAATTTAAGCTTTCACAAAAGCTATCGCCACAGCAAATTCAACTCATGAAGTTGATACAGCTGCCCATACAGTCTTTTGAGCAGCAGATACTACGCGAAATTGAAGAAAACCCGGCATTGGCTTCTGGAAAAGAAAAAGAAGACAACCAAGACGAGTTTAGCAATTCCGAAGAAGATCGTGGCGATGTGATTGAAGCCGATGACATTGACATTGACGCCTATTTGAGCGATGATGAAATACCAGAATACCGCCTACGCAGTCAAAACTACAGTGCAGACGACGAAGACAAACATGTCCCTTATGCCGCAGGTATCAGTTTTCACCAACAGCTCATGGCACAGCTAGACACCTTTACTTTTAATGAGGAAGAATACCGCATTGCGGCTTTTTTGGTTGGCAGCATTGACAGTAGTGGCTACATTAGACGTGAACTGATTGATATTGTTGATGACTTGGCCTTTACCGAAAACATCTACACCAACGAAGAAGAGGTGCGAAAAATATTGGATTATGTACAACAGCTAGATCCCCCTGGCGTGGGCGCACTTAATTTACAAGATTGCTTGTTGATTCAGCTCAACCGAAAAGCACAAAGCACAGCAGTTGACCATGCTATCTTGCTTATCAAAGACCTTTTTGATGCCTTTAGCAAAAAGCACTTTAGCAAAATAAAGCAACGCCTAAACATCGATGATGAAGCCCTAAAGGCAGCCATGTCAGAAGTAGAAAAGCTAAATCCAAAACCTGGAGCAACCTATGGCAGCAACACCAAAATAAATGCGCACATAGTCCCTGACTTTACCATCCAGCTTGTTGACGGGCAACTAACCCTGATGCTAAATGGCCGAAATGCCCCTGAGCTTCACGTTTCTTCCGAATACCGCAATATGTTGTCTGGCTATAAAGAAGCCACGCAAAAAAACAAAGAGCAGCAAAAAGCCGTACAGTTTATCAAGCAAAAGCTAGATGCAGCACGCTGGTTTATTGATGCCATCAAGCAGCGCCAAAACACCCTGCACCAAACCATGAAAACCATCATGGATTTCCAAGAAGAATACTTCCTAACAGGAGATGAGCAAAAACTCAAACCCATGATACTGAAGGATATTGCAGACCGCATTGGCATGGATATTTCTACGGTATCACGAGTTGCCAACAGCAAATATGTCGATACCCCTTATGGCACAAAACTGGTAAAGTGGTTTTTCTCCGAAGGTATTACCAATTCGGCTGGTGAAGATATTTCTACGATTGAAGTGAAAAAAGTATTGGGAGACGTTATTGATGCAGAAGAAAAATCAAGCCCGCTTACAGACGAGCAATTGATGAAAATCATGAATGATAAAGGCTATCCGATTGCTAGGCGTACCGTTGCCAAATACCGTGAAATGATCGGTGCCCCTGTGGCGCGACTTCGAAAGGAGTTATGAGTTTTTTTTGTTGCGGTATTCCATCCAACTAACCGCCGGAAAACCAATACCAAAAAGCACATAAAACCAGCCTGAAAATGGATTTTCACCTGATTTTAAAAATATCACACCTATAGACAACATTAAAAATCCGTAAACAACCAGGGCGATTTGGCGGTATTTTTTGCGTTTGGCATCGGGAAGTTTAAAGGCCTTGATAGTAAAAAAGTTAAATACCAATACAAGCGTAAGTACTAAAGCTAAAATAAGAAGACCCTGTGCCATTGGAATTGATTTGCGTTATCTAAAGCTACGCAAAAAAAATTTAGCACTCAGAAATACTAATTAATCTCGGTATAGAAAATCTCCAACTGCAATTTGAAATCCGAAAGATCCGGGTTTGAAGGATTAGGACCAACAAAAACACCCGACTTTGGAGTAGCTACAGATCCCGCTGGTATTTTGCCTACATCTGCGGCATTGACCTTGGCCATGGCTACTTCGGTTTGATTGGGCAACACATTGGTTAGCGCAACTCTTAACGGAGCATTGATAGAGTCGTTGGAAATGATGTTTTTTAGGAAGTTGGTTATTCTAACTTTATAATACTGTTTGTCGCCTTCTTCTTCATTAGTCAAAAAGCCGCCATAAACAATTTTAGCCAACGAGGGGGTTGCCACTCCGTCTTGAGCAAAGTCAATGATAGGTGCAAGGGTATTGGCATTGTAAAGGTACAAGCGGTTTGGAAGCGTATGTCCATAAACACCAACGGCTTGTTTGTCTACATGAAACGTAAGATTCGCTTCGTTTAACAACCACGGTCTGCCTTTAAGATCTTCTAGCACATCGTTATCTTCAAACAATTGTATGTCGGCAACCATTCCCAATCCTCCGCTTAAGGCAATTTGGTCAGGCATCGTAGCACTAACAATATCATTTAACTCAGCATCTGCGGTAGTTGTTTTTGTGAGTGTATTAAAGCGTATGCTGCCGAGTGTGTTTATCAAAAACTCATCTGTCTTGTCTTCTATTACAACTGGGTCGGAATCGGCAACTTCTGATTTGTAGGTATAGTCAATGCGTATGACCATGCTGTTGGTGTCCAATAGCATGAGTAGTGGGCTGCTAAAGTTGCTTGTTTCAATTGAAATGGAGCGGAAAAAATCACGCCAGTCTTCTGAAGTAGCAAGCGCTGAATCGCCTTCTTTGTCTAAAATAAGCTGTTGGAAAATTTGCTTGTTGAGCGGTACACGAATACGTGGAGATAAATTATCGACACTTTCCTTTACAATTTCACTAAAGTCAAGGGTAATATTCTCATTTGCCAAGAGCTGGTCTTTATGTACACTTGAAGAAAAATCAGAGTAATAGATTTGCCCTTGCTCAAAGTTTTGGTTCGGATCCAATTGGCGTAGAAAATAATTGAGTTTGTTTATTTCAATATCAAAAGTTGCTTCTCTATCTCCAAATAAGGAATCTATATCATAAAGTCTTTTGTCGGGGTTGGGGTTAACTGTTTCGGTGTCTTCCCCGTCTGGAGTGCCATCGCTATCTGTATCGGGATTGGTGGGGTCTGTTCCGTTAGTTTGCTCATCAATATCACTTACACCATCTCCGTCAGAATCACTGTTTGGATCTGTGTCATCAATATCATAAATATCAATCAAGCCATCGCCGTCTGCGTCAGTCTGATTGGTGAAAAAAGGGATTTCTAGCCAAACATCCGTTATAGTTTCTTGCTCATTAAAACTATTGTCAATTTCACTTTGGGCTGAAAGTGCACCAAAATTTGGTGCGTATTGACTTAAATTTAATTGTGAAACAATGGCGGCAGCCGTATTTCCAAATAATTTGTCTTCACGTTCCCCTAATTGCATGGGGCTGGTGTTGTTGGTTTGCACAACATCTACCAAAGCGTGTTTTACACCAACTGGATAATAGGCTCTTTTTCCAACAAACGGGTTTGTGGGTAGGACTTCGGCGCCAATGTCATTAAATTTTTTGTCACATGAGGCTATTAAAAGCACAAGCGTGAAGAGTAGGGTACATTTTTTTATCATGGTATGATTAAAAATCAGTCTGGTAAAAGGTTTCGTGGGCAGTTAAAGGATCGGATTCTTTACTTAAGTCCAAAACAGGCTTGGTGCTGTTGTGCACCGCTTTCTTGACCGCATCACTTACAGATTCACTTGCAAGAATGATACCATCAGAGTGCTGGGCAGCATTTGCGAACATATTGTCAAGTGTTCCTTTTTTTAATGCTTCCATGTGTTCGGCATCAATACCATCAAAAGCAATTTTTGAAAACATGTCGCCACTGAGGTCATTTGAGAATGGTGCTTCGTAAAAAGAGGTCACAATTTTGGTGTTGGCCAACAAGGGCTCGTCTTTGTAATACAATTTACAGTACAGCGGCACAAGAGCAGCTATCCATCCTTGTACATGGATAATATCTGGAGACCAGTTTAATTTTTTTACGGTTTCTATTACCCCTTTGGCAAAGAAAATAGCACGTTCATCGTTGTCAGCATACAAACTGCCGTTGTCTTCTGAGTGCAAGCCACGACCTTTAAAGTAGTCGTCGTTATCGATAAAATAAACCTGCATGCGCTCTTTTGGAATGGAGGCAACTTTAATAATCAAGGGCATATCAATGTCATTGATAACCAAATTCATTCCAGAAAGGCGAATTACTTCGTGTAGCTGATGACGTCGCTCGTTAATGAGTCCGTACTTAGGAATAAAAATACGCGTATGACCGCCACGATCGTTTACCATTTTTGGAATTTCAAAACCTAAATTCGATAATTCGCTATGCGGTAAGTAAGGAACGACTTCAGATGATATGTATAATATCTTTTTGTCTTTCATGTGGGCAAGAAGCGTTTTTCGTGTTAAGTCACAAAATTACTAAAATTTAACCGACTTTTGTGCCAATTCATTAGGATACCTAAGTATATGCCGCTATACCATACGTTAAAAGCGCTGAATTCAGCGAGAAGTAGCTACAAAGGAAATGCGCTAGGCGTAGTGCCCACCATGGGTGCTTTACACCAAGGCCATCTGTCGCTAATCGCAAAAGCAACGCACGAGAACGAAGTGGTATGGGTAACCATTTTTGTTAATCCCACACAGTTTGATAAAAAAGACGACCTTGACAAATATCCCGAAAGTCTTGTGGCTGACGTAGCAGCTATTCATGAAATAAGTCCAGATATCCATATTTTTGCGCCCACCGCATCCGATATGTATCCAGAAGGTTTGGCGGCCAGAGCGCAAACATTAGACGGGCTTGACAAGCTGATGGAAGGAGCCGATCGGCCTGGACACTTTGACGGCGTTATTACCATAGTTGCCAAACTTTTTGAAGCCCTACAGCCGCATCAGGCTTATTTTGGAGAAAAGGACTTTCAGCAACTGCAAGTCGTAAAAAAATGGGTTAAAAATCAACACATACCAACGCGCATCGTGCCCTGTCCCATTGTGCGCGAAGCCAACGGGCTAGCCATGAGTTCAAGAAATGCACAACTATCGCCAAAACAAAGAGAAGAAGCTGGATTTATTTATAAAGCCATGCTGCATTGTAAAAATAACTGTTTAGATAAAGCTACTGTTTACAGCGCCATAAAGCAGGCATTTGAAGCGCATCCAAATTTTGATTTACTATATGTGCTTTGTGCCGAAGAAGACAGTCTAAAAGAGGTTCAAGAATTAGCTGCCGCCAACAAGCCAAGGCTATTTGTAGCCGCATCCATAGCTGGGGTAAGACTTATTGACAATATCGCATTAAAATAAGTACATTTGTCCCATGACAATTGAGGTTTTAAAATCTAAAATTCACCGTGTAACTGTTACGGGTGCTGAACTGGATTATATCGGCAGTATTACCATTGACCGCACATTAATGGATGCCGCCAATATTGTGGCTGGAGAGAAAGTACAGGTGGTCAATGTAAACAATGGCGAGCGCTTAGAAACCTATGTCATTGAAGGTGCTAAAAATACGGGTGAAATTACGCTCAACGGTCCCGCTGCACGCAAGGTTCAAAAAGGGGATATCATCATCATCATAAGCTATGCTACTATGAGTGTTGATGCAGCTAAAGCCTTTCGTCCTACGCTCATTTTCCCTGATACGGCGACCAATACCCTTGTTTAGCCGTCATGTCCAAATTTTTTAAGCTTCTTAAAAACAGCGTCCCCTTAGGATTGGGTTTATATCTTGTTTATTTTTCTTTTGCCAATACCTCTGAAGCAGATCGCGCACAAATTATTGAGGCCATCAAACAGGCTGATTTGAGGTTTGTGGTTTTTTCATTGGTGTTTGGTGTATTTAGCCACCTCTCGCGAGCTTATCGCTGGAATTATCTACTTCACCCATTGGGCTATCAACCTACATTTGTGATGCGCATACTCACTGTGATGATATCGTATTTTTCAAATCTAGGCATTCCGCGTTCTGGAGAAGTATTGCGTGCAACTGCCCTAGCCACCTATGCCAATGTGCCTTTTGAAAAAAGCTTTGGCACCATCGTTACCGAACGTATTATCGATCTTATTGTGCTCTTTTCACTCATTGGATTGGGTTTTGTTTTGCAAGGGGAATTGTTACTGGAGGTTATTGGCAACCCATCGCCAGACGCTATGCTGCTTGTTTGGATGGCTTTTGCCGCCACAGTGTTTTTCTTAGGTATTCGTCTGCTGAAGCGCTCGAAGCATCCTTTGGCTGTGAAAATTATAGGCTTTTTTATAGGTTTGTGGCAAGGCGTACTTTCCATTCGAGAAATCAAACAAAAATGGGCTTTTATTGGCCATACACTTTTTATTTGGTTGATGTACTTGATGATGTTTTGGGTGGTTACCCTAGCTCTTCCCGAAACAACTGGTTTATCGTTTTCTGCCCTAATCCCTGCATTTGTAGCTGGGGGTTTTGCCATGTCTGCTACCAATGGGGGTATTGGTCTGTATCCCATAGCTGTGGCGGCGGTACTTCAAGCTTTTGATATTCCTTATGCCCAAGCACTTGCTTTTGGTTGGGTGATGTGGACGGGACAAACCGTAATGGTTGTAGTCTTTGGCAGTCTATCTTTTTTGTTGCTGCCTGTTTTGTCCAAAAAATAATAGTTAGCTTCGCCTTATGGCAAAAGTCAAAAAAGCTTTTTTCTGTACCAACTGTGGTCATCAACATGCCCAATGGCAAGGACAGTGCAGCTCCTGCAAGGCATGGAACACCCTACAAGAAGAGGTGCTAGAAAAACCCAAAACCACGGCTACGTGGCAAGACAGTAGCGCCCAAAAAGCGAAACCCGTGCGTATTCAAGACGTTGCCGTTGATGCCGTTGCGCGGATGTCATCTGGAGATGTGGAGCTAGACCGTGTACTTGGTGGCGGAATCGTTCCAGGTTCTATGATACTTGTTGGTGGAGAGCCAGGTATTGGAAAATCTACCCTATTGCTGCAAGTAGCACTTTCCGTCACAGGAAAAGTGGTCTATGTGTCAGGTGAAGAAAGCGAACAACAAATTAAACTACGCAGCGCCCGAGTAACAGAAGAGTCTAGTGAATGTTTTTTACTGACAGAAACCAATACCCAATCGCTCTTACACCATTTAGGAACACTAAAGCCTGCCTTAGTGGTTATTGATTCTATACAAACTTTGCAGTCCAGTATGTTGGACAGTACCGCAGGTAGTGTACCGCAAATACGTGCCTGTACGGCCGAATTGATCCAATTTGCCAAAAATACCCAAACTCCTGTTTTTCTGGTTGGGCATATCACCAAAGATGGTGCCATTGCAGGACCAAAAGTATTGGAGCATATGGTAGATACCGTCCTTCACTTTGAGGGGGACAGAAATCATGTATATCGCATTTTACGTGCCCATAAAAACCGTTTTGGTACTACGGCTGAGTTGGGTATTTATACCATGGCGCAAGAAGGGCTTATGGCGGTTTCCAATCCCAGTGCCTTACTGATATCTAACGAAAGTGCTGGACTTAGCGGACATGCTATAGGCGCAACGGTTGAGGGCATACGCCCTATGTTGATTGAGGTGCAAGCCTTGGTCAGCTCTGCCGTATATGGAACACCGCAGCGCAGTAGCACAGGCTTTGACAACAAGCGCCTAAACATGCTGTTGGCCGTATTGGAAAAACGCGCTGGTTTTCAATTAGGTGCAAAAGATGTTTTCCTAAACCTTGCTGGAGGGCTTCGCCTTGATGATCCGGGACTGGACCTTGCTGTAATGGTCGCCATATTATCCAGTAGTTTAGACGTAGCCATTCCAAAAGGGTATACATTTGCTGCCGAAGTGGGGCTTTCAGGTGAGTTACGCAATGTTCCTAAAATGGAACAGCGTATGCAAGAAGCTGCCAAGCTAGGCTTTGAGCATATGGTGGTGGCACAAGCCGTAAAAACTGTCCCCAATGGCTTGGAAGTTGTCCGCCTAGCAACCATTCAAGATTTGGTGGGGCATTTGTTTTAAATATTGAACCATGAGGTATCCTACTGACTTCTGCAAAAATTGTAAATTAAAATTTCGTAAAGACTATAGTTTTTGTCCGCATTGTGGGCAGCAAGCTAAAGATAAACTTACCGTTGGTCTTTTGTTTTACAATACCGTCACTAATTATTTTTCATTTGATGCCCGTTTTTTTAAAAGTGTTTATCCGCTTTTATTTAAACCTGGATACTTAGCCAAACTGTTTGTCAATGGGCAGCGCGCAACTTTTTTACACCCCGCCCAGCTATATTTATTCACATCTATATTGTTTTTCTTTCTAATGACCACGCTCGTGATAAGTGACAACATTAAGCGTGTTGATGTAGCTTTCAAAAACCCCATTCTTTTTGAGCCAAAAGAAGAAGACACATTAGACATAAAAGCATTAAAAGGTGCAGCGTTGAGTGAAATACATCAATTAAATGAACAAGTAGTTCGTAATAAGCTTGCCGAAGAGAATGTGCAGCACATCAAAACATTAGATACAATAGCAAAAAGTGCAAGTCATGAAAAGAATTTATTTAGCTCAAAAGAATTAGATTCTTTAATCAAAGAAAATGTACCTCAAGAACAACTTTTAAAATCAATGGGCATGAAAGAAAATGCCAACTCTTTAACTCAAAAATTTTATGCCCAAATACTAAAATTATACAAACAAAAAAGCGGGGGTTCGCTGTTGCAAACGATTTATGAAACCTTACCTTTTGCATTATTTGTATTATTACCTGTTTTTGCTTTACTGCTAAAAATGTTCTTTTTCAGGCAAGGGGTTTATGTAAATCATTTGGTGTTTAGTTTTTACTTCTTTTCCTTTCTTTTCTTTATTTTCGCTTTACTACTTATAGTCAACCAGGTTGTTAATCTTCCCTTGTGGATAGATCTGATTGTTGTTTTGTCCATGGCAGTCTATTTAATCCTAGCCATAAAACGATTTTATTTAGCGAGTTGGAGCACTACTCTCTTAAAAACAGGAGTTATACTGTTTTTTTATTTCTCGCTTATTGTCCCTGCAACGATTATTATTTTATTTCTCTACGGAATTTTAGTTTATTAAGGTGAGTGCCTAAGTGGTACAATAACCCTTTTAAGGCGAAGGATTAGGCATACGGTTATGCACCGCATCAATTTCTGCTAAAATATCTGCCGATAAAGTTACATCGGCAGTAGCAATGTTTTCCGCTAACTGCTCCATGGTGGTCGCGCCAATAATATTGGACGTTACAAAAGGGCGGTCCGTAACAAATGCTAAAGATAATTGGGTAAGGGTTAGGTTGTGTTTGGCGGCAATCGTCGCATAGGCTTCTGTTGCTGCCGTGGCTTCTTTGCTGCTATATCGTGCCATACGAGGAAATAATTTTAACCTGCTGTTATCGGGTAGTTGGCCGTTTCTGTATTTGCCCGAAAGCACACCAAAGGCCAAAGGTGAATACGCCAAAAGTCCCAACTGCTCACGGTGGGCTACCTCCGCATTGCCTACCTCAAAAGTACGATTGAGCAACGAATAGGGATTTTGAATGGTTTTCATGCGGGGCAACCCCTTTTGCTCCGAAACGGCTACGTATTTCATTGCTCCCCAAGGGGTTTCGTTAGACAACCCAATATGTCTGATTTTTCCTTCTTGAACAAATGCCTCGAGTGTTTCCAAAATCGCTTGGAAATTTTCTTCCCATTGCTCGTCTGCATCAGGGAAATAGTCTCGTTTTCCAAAGAAATTGGCATTGCGCTCTGGCCAATGCAATTGGTACAGGTCAATGTAGTCCGTCTTTAGGCGGGTGAGGCTGCCTTCCAGTGCCTCACGGAGGCTATCGGGCTTAAATCCCGTGGTACGTATGTGTGCTGTGTATGCCCCTGGCCCGGCTATTTTGGTTGCCAGCACCACTTGGTCTCGGTTGTTGCGTGCCGCAAACCAATCGCCCATAATACGCTCGGTATCGGCATAAGTATCGGCGTTGGCAGGGACAGGATAGAGTTCTGCGGTGTCAAAAAAGTTAACCCCTGCATCTAGGGCATAGTCCATTTGTTCAAAAGCCTCGGCTGGGGTGTTTTGGTTGCCCCATGTCATGGTACCCAGACAAATTTTACTAACCCGAAGATCGGAATGTGGAATGGTGGTGTATTTCATCTATGCGTTGCTTATAAATCTAAGGTTACGCCAACAGGACAGTGGTCAGAATGGAACGCTTGGGGGAGTATGTATGCTCTTGCTATTTTTGCGGCAAGGGGTTCACTTACCATGGCGTAGTCAATACGCCAGCCTTTGTTGTTGGCCCTTGAATTGGCGCGATAACTCCACCAGCTATATTGATGGGGTTCGTTGTTCAGCGCGCGGAACGCGTCCACAAAACCACTTTGAATAAAACCGTCGAGCCAAGTGCGTTCTTCGGGCAAAAAACCCGAAACTTTAGCGTTTCGCACCGGGTCGTGAATATCAATGGCCTCATGGCAAATATTATAATCGCCACAGATGACCAAGTTGGGCAGGTCTTTTTTTAGTTTGTTGATGTAGGTTTGGAAATCGTCCATATAGGTAAACTTATATGCCAAACGATCGGGGTTGGTGCCCGAAGGGAGGTATAGGCTCATCACAGAAACATCTTCAAAATCCACACGCAAATTACGCCCTTCAACATCCATATAATCTATGCCTGTACCATAAGCTACATGTTTGGGTTCTTCTTTGCACAATACCGCCACCGAACTGTAGCCTTTTTTTTGTGCTGAAAACCAGTAATGGTAGGGATAGCCCGCAGCTTCAAATACGCTGAGGTCTAATTGGTCGGGCTGTGCTTTGGTTTCTTGGAGGCATAATACGTCTGGGTTGGCGTGCTGCAACCAATCCAAAAATCCTTTTTTGATGGCTGCGCGAATGCCGTTTACGTTATATGAAATGATGTTCATCTGTGCTAAAATACGAACTAATGGTGTGAAAATTGCATATATTTGTGTAACCAAATTTTTAATATCATGAATAAAATTATTTTTTGTTCCTTCGCATTTATGGCTTTTTTGGGTCTATATGCCCAAGAAGAAAACGAACCAATCACCAAAGTCGAAATTGTCAAAGACTCCTCTAAGGAGTATGCCGATGCCTTTGGCAAACACGAAATCAGGTTAAATGCTTTGGACTTGGTAGTCCATCCTGCTTTGCATGTTTATTATGAGCGTGTTGTTGATGAATCTAATGGGTACGGTATTTCACTATTTGCCAATTTTGGAGACGATGAGACAACATATCAAGAGTTTGCGCTTACGCCCTATTACCGTTTTTACTTTTTAAACCGTGAAGACTTTGGGGCAAGTGGTATGTTTGTAGAGGTCTTTAGTTCCTTCGCCTCTGTTAACTTCCACAAATATGACTCGAGCTTAAAAGACGAGGGGGAATTTCAATTTTCCATGGGACTTGCGCTTGGAAAAAAATGGGTAAACCGCAATGGGTTTTCATTTGAGGCCTTTGCTGGAGTGGGTCGTTATTTCTCTAATCAAGAAGGTATCCCAGCTGCCCACGGCCGTTTTGGTTTAACCATAGGAAAGCGTTTCTAAAGCTTCCCCAACCAGTTTTGGAACGATCCCGCTGCATTGATTTTAGTTTTGGCTTCGGCTAGCGTCAAGCGTTCTTGCGCCATACTATCGCGATGGCGAATGGTTACTGTTTGGTCTTCTAAGGTTTGGTGATCGACCGTAATGCAAAAGGGCGTGCCCAAGGCATCTTGTCGTCTGTAGCGACGGCCAACAGCATCTTTCTCATCATAAGCAACCGTCATCTCCCATTTAAGTTCATCCACAAAAGATTTGGCAATTTCGGGTAAGCCGTCTTTTTTAACCAATGGCAATACCGCTACTTTGGTAGGTGCCACCACTGCTGGTAAGCGTAAAACTGTTCTGCTAGAGCCGTCTTCAAGGGTTTCTTCTTGTAAGGAATTTGAGAATACCGCCAAGAACAACCGGTCTAACCCAATAGACGTTTCCAATACGTAAGGCACGTAGTTTTCCTGACGCTCTGGATCAAAATACTGCAGTTTTTTGCCTGAATATTCCTCATGACTGCTCAAGTCAAAGTCTGTTCTGGAATGAATGCCTTCCAACTCCTTAAATCCAAAGGGAAATTTAAACTCAATATCACAAGCGGCATCGGCATAGTGCGCCAATTTTTCGTGGTCGTGAAAGCGGTAATTGTCCTCACCTAAACCTAACGAATGGTGCCATTTCAGACGGGCTTCTTTCCAATGGGCATACCACTCCTTTTGGGTGCCGGGTGGAATAAAAAATTGCATTTCCATTTGTTCAAATTCACGCATGCGGAAAATAAACTGCCGCGCGACAATCTCGTTGCGAAAAGCCTTCCCTGTTTGGGCAATCCCAAAGGGTAATTTCATGCGGCCTGTTTTCTGTACGTTTAAGAAGTTTACAAAAATTCCTTGTGCGGTTTCGGGGCGTAAATAGAGTTCGGTTGCGCTTTCGGCAGATGCGCCAAGTTTGGTGCCAAACATAAGGTTAAACTGCTTGACCTCTGTCCAGTTTTTAGAACCCGAAACAGGGCATACAATCTCCAGTTCTTCAATAAGTAACTTGACATCTTCTAGGTCTTCTTTTTCCAAAGACTTGCCCAAACGCTTTAGTATGGCAGCTCCTTTTTCTTTGTAGCCAACCACCCTTGGATTGGTACTCAAAAATTGGGCTTTGTCAAAAGCATCGCCAAAACGTTTTGCAGCTTTTGTTACTTCCTTTTCAATTTTGGTGTCTAGCTTGCCCACATAATCTTCCACCAACACATCTGCGCGGTAGCGTTTTTTAGAATCCTTATTGTCAATAAGCGGATCGTTAAAGGCATCCACGTGACCAGAAGCTTTCCAAGTGGTTGGGTGCATCAAAATGGCTGCATCCAAGCCTACAATATTGTCATTGAGTTGTACCATGGCTTTCCACCAATAGTCGCGAAGGTTTTTTTTAAGTGCTACGCCTTGTTGACCGTAGTCATATACAGCGCTAAGACCGTCGTAAATTTCACTTGACGGAAAAACAAACCCATACTCCTTGGCATGGGACAATACTTTTTTGAACAACTCTTGATTTGCCATGGGGCAAAAATAGGATAAGTTTCGTAATTTAAACCTCCCGAATCGTTTAACCTTTTACTATGCTTCAGGATTTGCTTGCCGTATGGTTTCCGCAGTGTTGCTGGGGATGTGGACTTTCCTTGCCAAAAAAACAGCAATGGCTGTGTGTGTATTGTCAATCTCAACTGCCCAAAACCTATTTTGAAGGCGACAAAAACAACCCCCTCAAACTGATGATGCGCCAACATCTCCCTGTAGAAAGTGCTTACGCCCCTTTTTATTTTGCTCAAAACAATCCCATTCAAAAACTGTTGCACGCACTCAAATATCAAGGCAAACCCAAAATAGGAGATTGGATGGCCAAACAGTGTTATGCGCTGTTGCCACAACACCATTTGCTAAAGCAATGTGATGCTGTGGTTCCTGTTCCGCTACACCCAATGCGAGAAAAACAGCGGGGTTACAATCAAAGTGCGCGTTTTGGGCACTATTGGGCTAAGCAACTTGGGGTGCCGTTTCTCAGTAATATGCTGCTGCGAAAAAATGAAACCAAGACGCTGGTACGCATGAGTAGAAAAGAGCGCTGGAAAGAAGTTAAAAACGCATTTGATATAGAAACGAACACCAATTACAAACACTTGTTATTGGTCGATGATGTGATTACTACGGGTGCCACACTAACCGCCTGTGGAAATGCACTACTTGAACAAGCCACCCAAAAAATTTCGGTACTCGGAATGGCCTATGCGCAAAACATTCTTCCGTAAGCAAGAAAATAGTCGTTATTTTGTGCCATGCTTAAACGTATTTTTGTTGCACTGTTCATTTGCGCATTGTTTGTACAATGTGCGCGTCGTGGTTCGCCAACTGGTGGTCCTAAAGACGAAACGCCTCCAGTGCTGCTGCGTGCTGAGCCACCACAAAAAACCGTCAACTTCAAAGACGATGAGATTCGTATTTACTTTGACGAGTATATCAAGCTCGAAAAATTAAGAGATCAACTGGTGATTTCTCCACCACTTGACCAAAGTGCTTATGTGATTTCACCGCAAGGCATGGCGGCCAAATACATTAATGTTGCGTTTATGGACACCCTTGCGCCCAACACAACCTATACCTTCAATTTTGGAGAAAGTGTGGTGGACAACAATGAGGGCAATCCCTTATCCTTTTTCTCTTATGTTTTTTCAACGGGTGCAACCATTGACTCTTTAACGTTGCGTGGACGTATTTCGGATGCCTTGTCTCGTAAGCCTGAAAGCTTTGTTTCTGTGATGTTATACCCCGTGGATAGCACTTTCACGGATTCTGTTATTTTTAAGAATAAGCCGCTGTATTACACCAATACCCTTGATAGTCTTGTAGAATTTACCATTCCCAATCTAAAAGAGGGGCGTTATCTATTGGCTGCTGTAAAAGACGTATCAAAAAATTATGTGTTTGATCCATCGATTGATAAAATCGATGTGATTTCTGAGCCCATTACATTGCCTAACGACAGCCTATTTTCCCTGTCCTTGTTTAAAGAAGATCCCGATTTTGCTTTTGGGCGTGCTTACCAAGCTGGGAAGCAACGCGTGGGCTTTGGCTATACGGGAAGCCCTGATTTTGATATCGTTTTAGAAGGAGAGTTGCCTGACTCTTTTGCTTCTGTTGTTTCACGAGATCGTGAAACGGATACCGTGTATTATTGGTATAAAGGCATTGAGGTAGACTCATTAAAGTTTACCCTAAAGCACGACACCTTGACAAAGTCCTATGAGTATCGCATCAGAAAAGCGGAGCCTGATTCGCTTAAGGTCACCGTAGTTCAAAAGGGTACTTTACAACTTGTCGACACCCTAAAAATCAGAACCAATACGCCCTTAAAAGACTTTGATGTCGATGCTATTTCACTGCTCGATAAAGATTCTGTTAGTGTCCCATTTAAGTTGGCGCAAAACGACAAGCACGAGCTTCAAATGCTATTTGATGTTTTTCCAAATGAAAATTATCAATTACAGCTTTTACCAGGCGCCATTACTGATTTTTTTGACGTTACGCATGACACCCTTGCGGTTAAGCTCAACACCAAAAGCCGCGTAGACTATGGCAATTTGTCGCTGCGTTTGGGCAATGTTCCCTCATTTCCCATTTTTATTGATTTGTTGGATGAAAAAGAGGAGATAAAGCGCTCTGTTTATGCAACAGAACCGAGGGGTGTATTCCGCTTTGCTTATTTACGCCCAAATAAATATTACATAAGAGTCCGTATTGATGAAAACGCCAATGGCAAATGGGATACGGGTCATTATCTAAAAAAGCAAAAGCCAGAAGCCGTTTATCATTTCGAATCGCAGCTAGACGTTCGTGCCAATTGGGAGTTGCAAGAGCAGTTTATATTAAAGTAAAATCGTCTCGATCTTCTAAAAAAGGAAGTTTTTTGCGTGTGCTGCGAAGCGTATCAAGATCAATGGTGAGGCTGGCAGTTGTGTCTTTTTCTTGCATAAAAATCAATTCATCACCCAAAGCATTATAGGCTGCAGAGGCTCCAGGATAGGTCAGGCGATAAGCATCTTTTCCCGTTCTATTTACTCCAATGCAATAGGCCATATTTTCAATAGCGCGTGCACGCAAAAGGGCATTCCATGCTTGAATACGGGCTGCTGGCCAGTTGGCAACGCAAAGCAATAGGTCATAGTTGTCTATGTTGCGAGCAAACACGGGAAAGCGCAAATCATAACACACCAAGGGACGAATACGAAAACCTGCATATTCAATTATTGTTGATGTCTTTCCGGCACGATACACCTTTGATTCTCCTGAAGGGGTATAGGGATGTACTTTGTCGTAAATATCTAACTTCCCATTTGGGTGCACAAAAACAAAGCGGTTATAAAAGTCTTCCCCTTCTTGAATGGCAAGGCTGCCGCAAATTGCGGTATGATGTGTTTTTGCCATTTCTTTCATCCATTGAATCGTGGGGCCATCCATGGTTTCGGCCACTTCTTCTGGTTTCATGGTAAAGCCCGTTGCCCACATTTCGGGCAGCACAACTAGGGTTGTTGCTTTGGGTAATTCATTTAGCTGCTTTTCGAACAGTTGTTGGTTGGCGATAGGATTGTGCCAAACAATATTGTGTTGCAGTATGGCAATTTGTAGGGAATTCATTTTATGAAGTTACTATTTTTTGTAGATTTAAGGTCCCTAATTGAAGGAGCAAATTGCTTTCAAATCTAAAACCTACTAAAAGTTATGAATATTCCTTTATGCATTTCAACAGTTGCAGTTATTGTTATTTTGATAATTGTACTAACAAAACGTCACAACAAGCATCAGAAGTAAACTCCTTTTAACCCTTTAGGTTTGCAGCTAAGTATTCTCTATTCATGCGGGCAATATTCTCAAGGGAAATCCCTTTGGGACATTCCACTTCGCAAGCGCCAGTGTTGGTACAGTTTCCAAAACCCTCTTCATCCATTTGCTTAACCATATTGAGCACACGATCTGTAGCTTCTACTTGTCCTTGAGGCAGTAGGGCATATTGAGATACTTTGGCAGAAACAAATAACATGGCAGAAGCATTCTTACAACTGGCCACACATGCTCCACAACCAATACACGCTGCGGCATCAAATGCCTTGTCTGCTGCTTGTTTTTCAATAGGCAGTGAATTGGCATCTTGTGTATTACCGGAAGTATTTACAGACACAAAGCCTCCTGCGTGTTGAATGCGATCAAAAGCTGTGCGGTCAACTACCAAATCTTTAATAACAGGGAAAGGCTTGGCACGGAAAGGTTCAATATGAATGGTGTCTCCGTCTTTAAACTTACGCATGTGTAATTGACAGGTTGTAATCAGGCGGTCTGGACCATGGGCCTCACCATTAATGAACATAGAACAAGAACCACAAATACCCTCGCGACAATCGTGATCAAAAGCCACGGGATCAATGCCCTGCTCCATCAATTGTTCGTTGAGCACATCCATCATTTCCAAAAACGACATGTCTGGAGAAATATCGTCTAGTGAATAGGTTTGCATACTCCCTTTTGCGGTTGCGTTTTCTTGTCGCCAAATTTTTAGTTTCAGTTTCATAATTAAGTTTATTAGCCTTCGGGCAATAGGCAATGGTTATTTTTTATTGCTTATTGACTTTATAAAGGCGTTTAACATTTTATTTTCTTCTATAATTAGTCCTTGTACTTTTTGATACAACTTGCATCCAATTAGTTTTAATTCTTTAGATATGATAAGTTGGGTTTCCAATTCAAGCAGTGAACCACGTACCATTCGCAAGAACTGAATATCGTTTTGAGTATAATTTCGTCCATATCCTTCAGCAATATTTGAAGGAACTAAAATGGCGGCACGTTTCATTTGACTTTGCAACCCGTAAACCTCCTCTTTAGGTAATTCCTTGCATAACAGATAAATTGATTTGACTAGGTCAATTCCTTTTTGCCAAATCAACAAATCTTTATATGATTGGATATGTGTCATCTTTTTCCTTTTAACTAATAACTATTCACTACTCACTATTGCCTACTCACTACTGCCTATTGCCTATTGCCTACTCACTACTTATACGATCGTGTTTTCAATTCAATATTTTCGTAGTTCAGCTCCTCTTTATGGAGTTTTGCCTCACTTGGTTCCCCTTTATATTCCCATGCAGAGACAAAGGTGAAGTTAGCATCGTCTCTAAGGGCCTCGCCTTCTGAGCTTTGCGACTCCTCACGGAAATGGCCACCACAAGATTCAGAACGCTCAAGTGCATCTTTGGCAAACAATTCACCTAGCTCCAAGAAATCGGCTACACGAAGGGCCTTGGCCAACGGTTCGTTAAACGAATCTGCAGTGCCAGGCACATAAACCTCTTTATAAAATTCTTCACGAAGTGCTTTTACTTCTTTCATGGCCTCTTTTAATTGCTTTTCGTTGCGAGACATGCCACATTTGTTCCAAATGATTTTCCCCAATTTACGGTGAAAATAATCCACTGTTTTGGTGCCTTTATTGTTCATAAAAGCATCTATTTGTGAACGAACACTTGCTTCAGCCGCTTCAAACTCTGGTGCGTCTGTAGCTATGGGTCCTGTGCGTATGTCATCAGCCAAATAATCACCTATGGTGTAGGGCAATACAAAATAGCCGTCTGCTAAGCCTTGCATAAGTGCAGAAGCACCCAAGCGGTTGGCTCCGTGGTCGGAAAAATTCGCCTCACCTATGGCAAAGCAACCTGGAACGGTTGTCATTAGGTTATAATCTACCCAAACGCCTCCCATGGTATAGTGCACCGCAGGATAAATCATCATAGGGGTTTCATACGGATTTTGATCTACGATTTTTTCGTACATCTGGAAGAGGTTTCCGTATTTTGCCTTGATGATTTCTTTACCCAGCTTTCGGACTAGGTTCATGTCGTTTTCGTCCAAGCCTTTGACGTGGGCTTTTTCTTTTCCGTAACGTACTATGGAATCTGCAAAGTCTAAATAAACGGCTTCGCCGGTTTTATTAACGCCATAGCCTTCGTCGCAACGCTCTTTTGATGCGCGTGAAGCCACATCTCGTGGTACTAAGTTTCCAAAGGCAGGATAGCGTCTTTCTAGATAGTAATCACGGTCTTCCTCTGCCAACTCGGTTGGTTTAAGTTTGCCCTCGCGAATTGCAGCAGCATCCTCTTTCTTTTTGGGTACCCAAATCCGTCCATCGTTTCGCAACGACTCTGACATCAACGTCAATTTAGACTGGTGATCGCCAGAAACGGGA
>Ga0209653_1000519_pt1 | contig 34467 bp, 35 predicted proteins | sample SaaInl6LU_22_DNA_FD_184644 | JGI IMG/M metagenome (GOLD analysis project Ga0209653, IMG submission 184644) | Marine microbial communities from expanding oxygen minimum zones in the Saanich Inlet - ESP_116LU_22_DNA (SPAdes) (version 2) | ecosystem: Environmental > Aquatic > Marine > Intertidal...
ATTAAACATTTTCCCCCTCTCGGTATCCTTAAGTGGGTATCGGGAGGGGGTTATTTTTTGCTTAAAATATCCTTAACTTATCTAGATTCAGAGAGGGAAAAGGATGATAAATATTCCCCTTTCTACAAAATCTACATTAACCCCTAAAAAGGCCTCTATAAAGGTTTTAAAGAGTATTTAATATAGAACCTTAATAATAACCTTAAGCACCTATTAAGATATAATCATTATAATATTATTATTATTAAACCTATTTATAGAACCTATAAGGAACCAGATTACACAAGACTTAGTCGATAGCTTCACTACTTACCTCACCCATTCCCTCTACAAGGTATGCCGAAGGCTATCCTTCCCTCTTAACAAACAAAGCGCCCCACGCCCCGCTCGCCCCGACGCCAGATGAGTGCCGGAGGCTAGTCCCAGACAAGTGCAGACGCTACAAGGATGAAACAGATGATTACAACAGAAAAGCAGTATACGGATTTCTATCTCGATAACGACATAGAGCCTAAGATGAACTACGAAGAATACTTACACTATAACCTAAGGAAACTTCAAGCCTCTACTGAGCCAACTGCTGAAGCTCTTATCGATGCTATTGAAGATATGCTAAAGTCTTTGGAGAAACAGGATGTACAACGCTAGACGTGATCAAGATGAAATTAATAAACAACGCAGGAGTAGTGTTAGAGATCCTGAGTCTCACACATGCCTCTGCGGTAAGCCTAAGCATATCGGACAAGCTTTCTGCCCCGAATGTATAGAGAAATATAAAACAAAAGGATGCTAACATGGTAAAACTATTTATCACTATAATGATTATGGGGACACCTGCAGCAGTTATTAAGACTAACCTCACATTCTCTACCGAACAAGCCTGTGTGGCCTTTGTTCATAATGAATGGGATGGTAATACTATAGACGAAGATGTTAAATTTCGTATAGATTGCCTACTTGAGGTATAGTTTTTATATGGTTTGGGAGCGTACGCGCTAAATTATCCTATTAATAATAATCTGAAAAACATAGCCTTAGACACACCTCTAACAGCCTTCGGCATCCCTTCCCCAAATCCCCTATAAAAATATTAAAGGAATATTCCATGACAGACAATAAAGACTTAGACGCTGGCTCTGGTGCTATGGTGCCGGAGGCTTCCGAGAAGATTGAAGGTACTAACCTAGTAGCCAATCGAGGAGGTCGTCCTAAAGGCTCTATCAACATCCACTCCAAGGCTTCCGTGAAGAAGCTCCAGGAGCTCGGGTATGACCCTATCGAAGAACTCGTAGCCTACATCAAAGAGGTTGACGAGTCTCTAGCAGCCATGTCAGACTCTAAGAAGGGTACTGCGGCTCATGCTCAGTTAATGAACAACAAGTTCAACGCTATCAACGCTCTAATGCGTTACGGCTACTCCCCAACAGCGCTTCAGACTGAAGACAAGGGAGAGTCAGTCGAGAGGAACCCTATTGCTATTACCCTTACAACAGCCTCAGACAGTACTACAACAGTAAGCGTCGGAGACTCGGGTAAGACTCTGGAAGTCTCTTCCGATGAGAGTGGTAAGCCTAACTAAGGTAGTGCCGGAGGCTTAGGTCTAAGGTAGTGCCGGAGGCTCAGGGGGCGGAGGGCACCCCCCTACCGGGGTTTGAGATCTATATCAGTGCATTATGGCCTGGTGTACGCATTTTCAAACTTCCATATAGGCCCCTTCAAAAATTTTAAAACCCTTCCTAATAGGCAAAAATATTACCCTATATTTCTGGCCTCGAAGGTTTCCGCTAAAGGTATAAACAAGGCTCCAGATAGTCTTGAGCAGTCCTTCCAAGAGGTGATAGAGCTTATTCTCTTTTTCCTCTCTTTCTCTCACAGAGAGCCTCCCTGAGGCCTTCCCAAGTCTTTTGATACCTCTGGGATAGGTCTTTATAGGACTCTCTCTATGGTGCTCTATGTGCCAATAAAGGTATGCCTAAGGCTACCTCTAAATGCAAAAAGGATTATATCATGCCAGTAGTAAAAGGTAAAAAGTACCCTTACACAACTAAAGGTAAAGCTGCAGCTGCTAAAGCGCGCAAGAAGAAACCTACAAAGAAAAAGAAATAACTAGAATCAATGGAGATTAACAATGACCTCACAGGCAAGACAACTAGCCGATAAGGCAGTAGTACCTACAGGGCGGCGCAACCTGATTATCAATGGCGCTATGGTCATCGACCAAAGAAATAGCGGGTCGGCTGTTACGGGTAGTGGTGCGGTTGCTAAGATGGCGGCAGACAGGTATTCGCTATACGCAAACACATCAGCTACAATCACTGCACAACAAGTTTCAGACGCTCCAGACGGATTTGAAAAATCAAATAAATTTACTTGCACAACTGCCGCATCTTCGGACGTGTCAGGTAGCAGGCTTCAGGTTGTTCAAGGGATTGAAGGATACAATACCGCCCATCTTCAGTTTGGGTCATCAAACGCAAAAACAATCACACTGTCATTTTGGGTTAAGGCATCTAATGCAGGAACGTATGGCGGGTCATTTACAAATGGAGCAGTCAACAGGGCGTATCCTTACAGCTATACCATAAGCTCTGCTAATACTTGGGAATATAAAACTGTTACGATAGCTGGGGATACGTCTGGAACTTGGGCAACTGACAATACTAGTGGTATGTATATTTTTTGGGGGCTTGGTGTTGGGTCAGATTTTGAAGGCACAGCAAACCAATGGAATGGTGCTTTTGACATTGCTCCACCTTCGTCATTTAGTCTTAAAGATAATCTCAACGCAACGTGGCAAATCACAGGCGTTCAACTCGAAGTCGGCACAGTAGCCACAGAGTTTGAGCATCGCAGCTATGGTGAAGAGTTGGCTTTGTGTAAACGGTATTATCAATTAGTTGCATCTTACAATGTTTCAGGAAAGCCGCAACTACGCTGGCAAGGTAATATCTGTAATATATTTAGCACAACCCGCGCATTTATTAACTTTCCGTTTGACGTAGAATTTCGGAATTCTCCTACAGTGACCGTAAACAATCCGGGATTTAATATCGCTTGGAATAACAGTACCCGAACACTCGCCAATCAGCCTAGTAATATCTACCCTGACCTTCTTTCTGTTGGCATTGACCTGAATAATGGCGGAACAAACTTTGTAGTCGGTTACGGTGCGCATGTAGATATACACGCGGGTTGTTACATTGAAGCAGATGCGGAGTTATAAGTTATGGATGAAATAAATATAACATCAGCACAATACCGTGCGGATGAGCAGGGGCAAAATTTCAGTATCAAGGCCACTGTTGATGGCGTAGAAATGTTTGTCCCCCTCGTTACTGGCAACCGCCACTACGATGAAATCATGCGGCAAGTAGAAGCTGGAACACTAACAATACAAGATGCGGAGTAACCTTTCTATGTGGATAAGAGTATCTTCGAAGAAACCTACAAAGAAAAAGAAATAACTAGAATCAATGGAGATTAACAATGAGTAACGCAAGAGAATTATCTCACCTCTTAAAAGGTGTTGATATTGATGGTGACGTAGATGTAACAAATAATGTTACCGTCGGCGGCACTGTTGATGGGCGTGATTTAGCGGCAGATGGTACAAAACTTGATGGCATCGCGGAATCCTCTGATGTTACCGACACTACTAGCGTCGGAGCAGCGCTGACAGGATTTTCCACTGGAACTGATGCCGTTAGTACAGACCTTGTTCCGTACTACGATGTGAGTGCTGGAACGTGGGAAAAAGGTACAATATCAGACGTAGCTTTGGTTGGCCCGACTGGTCCAACAGGCCCGACAGGTCCTGCTGGTGCTGATGGGGACGATGGAGCGACTGGTCCAACTGGTCCTGCTGGCCCTACAGGCCCAACAGGTTCGACAGGTTCGACAGGCCCTTCTGGTTCAACCGGCCCTGCTGGTCCGACTGGCCCTACAGGTTCAACAGGCCCAACAGGTCCTGCTGGCGGAAGTCTGCCACCAACGCACACAACCTTTTATAACTCGGCTACATGGAGCAAGCCTAGCGGCTGCAAAAAGGTCGAGGTTATCGTTACTGGCGGTGGTGCTGGTAGCGGTAGGATTTATCAAGGCAGAGGTGGTTCTGGCGGCGGTGCTGGTGGCACGGCGATTGATATCATTAATGTTGAAAACGTCAATTCAGTCTCAGTTACTGTCGGCGCCGCTGGTAATGGTGGCGCTTCTGGTGGTGCGTCATCTTTCGGCAGCTATGCGTCGGCAAATGGCGGCTCAACGGGCGGCAATGTCAACTCAGCAAACGGTAACAGCAACGGCTTTCACGCGCTTGGCGGCCCTGGTGGAAACGCCAGTGGCGGCACGGTTAACATTGAAGGCGGTGGCGGTGGACGCGGCACGGTGCAAAGTCCGGGCGGTGGCCAAGGCGGTGCCTCTTATTGGGGCGGCGGTGGCCAAGGCGGTGGCTTGGGTAACACAGGACACAATGGATATACTGGCGAGGCTTACGGCTCTGGCGGCGGTGGACCTAGTAATGGTTGGAACGATGCAAACACTGACAGAAACGGCAGCGCAGGTAAAAAAGGTATTGTCTTTGTAAGGGAGTTTTACTAATGGATATTTTAGTTGTTAATAACGAAGCGAGGGAGATGTGGGAAACAGCACCCGATTTTCATCCCGACTTTCTAGTCATAAGAAACTATGACGGAGAGGTTGAATTAGGTTGGCTCTGGGATGGGACAACCTTTAGTGCTCCTCCTGTTATAGACGAGTTTGATACTGGCTTACCATATGATGTAAAACGTGCAAATGATTATCCATCTATTGGTGATCAATTAGACGACCTGTTCAGGGCTGGATATTTCTCTGATGAAATGGCGGCTCAAATACAGGCGGTGAAAAATAAACACCCGAAGGGGCAGTGATGAGATTTGAAAACTTTGTCGGGATTATGGACGATGTGTTCAGTCCCGAATACTGCGAGACACTCATAAAGAGATTTGAGCAAGTAAAAGAGCAGGGGTTCACATATAATAGATTAGAATCCGATAACAATCCCACTCTAAGAAAAGACGACGACTCACTTTTGCCAGCAGACTCAACAAATATGGACATTTTTGTTGACCACCAAAAAGAGTTTAGCGAAAAATTCTGGAGCGTTGTTTACAAGGAATACTCGCAAAAATATAGCGTTTTAGACACCTTTGCTCCTCACACCATATTCTTCAACAAGATACAAAAAACATCCGTCGGTGGGGGTTATCATATTTGGCACACTGAAGCAATGTCGAGAGAAAGCGCGAACAGAGTGCTGACTTACATTGTTTATTTGAATGATGTAGAAGAAGGTGGCGAAACTGAGCTGCTCTATCTTCAAAAGCGAATAAAGCCAAAGGCAGGGACAGTGATTGTTTTTCCAGCGGGACTTACCCACACACATAGAGGCAACCCTCCCTTGAGTGGCGAGAAATATATTATGACAGGCTGGGTCGAACTTTAACAATACAAGACGCGGAGTAACCTTTCTATGAGCATAAAAATATCTTCCCCTATTAGAGCTAGAATAAGCTCTCCTCCGCCTCTTGTAATGTTTTACCTTAGAAAACCCTATAAGCCTCTTCACTGGGGTTCTTTACTAGTATCATTATGGAGAAGCAAATTGAAAAAGAAAAAATCAAACCTTTACGACAACATTCGTAAGAAGCGTGCCCGTATTAAGGCAGGCTCCGGAGAACGTATGAAACGTAAAGGCACCAAAGGTCGTCCTACAGCTGCTACCTTCCGTAGAGCTAAAAAGACCGCTAAAACAACCCTCGCCAAGAAGCGAAAGAAATAATCAAAGTCCCTTGATGGACGGAAAGAGAAAAATGATGACTAAACCCGTAATTGAAATTAATGGCACTTCTTACACAGAAGACCAGCTAACCGAAAAACAAGCTCTGCTTATCAAACACGTTCAAAACCTAGACAGTAAAGTTAACACTGCTCAGTTTGAACTTGATCAGCTAACCGTTTCTCGTAAAGCCTTCATGGACATGCTTGCTGCAGACCTAGAATCTTCAGCAGAAACTCCAGAGGAATCCAAAGAGTAGCTCCTTTCTTTAGGAGTTAGTTATACAATGAATGAACTCCTAGTAAGCTGGTGGCCTCCGGTCTCTGCTCTTATCTTTCTTATCTTTTGGGTCAGTAGAACAATTAGTGAACTAAAAGGTTATAACGATAGACAGGATGAAAGGCTTAAGCAAACCGAAAAGAAGATTGAAAATCTTTTCGAATTACACAATAAAGAAATAGACAGACGACTCGGTAAGCTAGAACGGCTTGAGAAGTAGTCTTCAGAGTTACCCTTACCGCTTCTATAGCTCAGTTGGTAGAGCAGTTGATTTGTAATCATCAGGTCCCGAGTTCGAATCTTGGTGGAAGCACCATGGAAGGGTGGCAGAGTGGTTGAATGCACCGGTCTTGAAAACCGGCATGCGTGTGAGCGTATCGAGGGTTCGAATCCCTCCCCTTCCGCCATTGTACTTCAGGTTAAGTGCAAGGGTGGGCGAGGTCCTATTATAGGGTCTTGTTAATGCCTTTAGGCACAACCAATGAAACCATCAAAATTTTTGCGCGACGACGCGAGAAACGGAGATGGACAACAACAAGGAATTATACAATGGCAATAAAGACAAAGTACAAAATGCCTACAGAAGGTAATCAGATTAAAGTCACATATTCGAGCGGAAAAACAAAAGTAAGCTGTGTCGTATATGCCGTGACTGATAAGCTTGGTGAGATTAATAAAGAAGCTACAGAAGCTCGTATCGAGTATGTAGGATCACAGCTTGGTCTTGATTTGGTAGCTGAAGAAGTTATCGAAGCACCAGTTGAAGAAGTTACATTTGAAGAGGTAGTTGAGGAAGTCATGGAAAAAGATAAAGCTGTTCTTGAAGCACTAGCTGAAGAAGAAGTTTGTTGTGATGACGTCTGTGAAGACTGCCCTGAGTAATGTTTTGGCCTTATAACGCAGAAACTCTTGTTTTCATTTATGACGTAAACAATGTTTCTGAGGAACAGCTACTCACTGCTTTAACCAAGCTCATGACTGAAATGGTCAAGCGAGGTTATACTGTTGAAGAAATAGAATACTTAATTTGCCTCAATAAACTTGATGGCAAGTAATTTTCGTCCGAAAGGAATGATAAACAACTGACTACTGCAATTTGAATCCTTTCGAAAAGCCTTTGAAGTAGTAGTTATGTCGGTTTATCTAGAATCGATTTAGGGTTATGGCTTAACCCAGGTAAGGTATGAGGATAATAAGGATAGCAAGGGCGGCTTGAGCCGATGCTCGCTACCTTGCTAGACCAAGGGCTTCATCTCCCTCCTCCTTCAGTTTTTGGTAATCTGTCGGTCAAAGAAACCAAATTTTCAACAAGAAAAGTAAAGTAACGCTTTACACAACAAAATAGAAACTTAAAATTATGGAAATGCTTATCGAATATTGTTTACAGCACTTTGATAAAGGTGGGGTAGCAATGCTATTGGTGTGGATGTACTTCATTCACCGTGATGTAAAATCAAATCAAGACGACATCAACATTATCAAGAATAATCATCTCTACCATATTGAGAGAGATATAGCAGTCCTAAAGGAAAAATCCAAGGATCTCTAAAATGATTTTAGAAAAATACACAACAGAAGAATTAGCCTCAGTATTTGAAGGCGTGAATGATAAAGGCGTAATGGCATTTCTAGTTTTAGAATTGAACCGTATTAGCGCCGAGTTAGAAACAGTTAAAAAGAACACCGAAAAGAAATCAGTGGGACGTCCACGTGGTTCTTTTAAGGGTGAAGCCCCTTCAAAGGGTTATACTCCAATAGGAGAAGTAAATGACGAAAATCCAGACCCAGTGGTGGGCGAATAGTTCTAAGGATTCTAAATCAACACGGCTCAAACGATCTGACCAAGTTGATCAAGAATCCCGAGAAATGTACACATACACAATTGGTGGCCGATTAAGTTTTAAAGAAAAGTTCGATGGCTCATGCTGGCAGATTACTACCGGCGCTAAAGTACTCGAAACTTTCGAAAGTGAAGAAGCAGGTGTTGACCGCTATCACAAATTACTTCTTAATAAGATTGCCGTGGGTATGATCTTAGGTCATGCCTATATGCGTGAAAACATCGGTGGCTTTAACAGCGCAGCTTCTTATAGTGGCTGGGTGCGAATCTAACTCACCAAAATAATTGGAGAAAAGAATGAATATTGAACTACATCCCTCTCAGTCTGATATTATCCGCGATTTGTTCGTGGAGAAGACGAATAGATATGGGGTAGTATGTGCTTCACGTGGCTTTGGTAAATCTTACCTTGCTGCGGTATCTGCTATGTTAGCAGTACAGGAGCTTATGCAGTTACCGGAAACCGTTCCTAATAAGAACGTCAGTATCGTAGCTCCTACCTATCAACAAACCGTTGACATTTATTATCCTCTATTGGCTTACCAACTTGGTCTAGCTGATTGGGCGCTCACTCATTCTGCTTATACAGGAAAGTTTACTTTTCCTAATAACGTAGAGTTGAGGCTTTGGTCTTATGAGGCTTCAGAGCGTATGAGGGGTAGTGGTCAATACTTTGTTGTATGTGATGAGGTTGTATCTTGGGAAGGTAATCCTGGACTTGAAGAGTCTTGGTCTTCCATTATCCGACCTTGTATTACAACTCGTTGGAGTGCAGACGCTGCAAGGCGTTTTAATGCTCCTTCCCCGGGTCGTGCTTTAATTATTAGCACACCTAAGGGTTATGACCACTTCTATGACATGTTCAACTACCAAGACGTTGACAAAGATTGGAAGAGCTATCATTATAGCTACCATAACTCCCCCTATTTGTCGGCTGAAGAAATTGAGAAGGTTAAACTAACTGTTGACCCTCTTAAGTTTGCACGAGAATACGAGGCTTCCTTTGAAGACTCAGGTGCTAACGTATTTTATAACTTTAGTCGTTCGGATCATCTCGATCCTACTATTGAGTGGCCAGAAGAAAACGAAGTAATCTTTCTTGGTATTGACTTTAACGTCGGTATTCAAGCTACCTCTGCTTTTTATAAGCGTGGTGAATCAGTATATTACTTTGATGAATTCATGGGTCACCCTGACACAGACTCCCTAGCAAAAGCTATTAAAGCTCGCTACCCTAATAATCCAATCCGCGCTTTTCCTGACCCCTCCGGGCGTTCAAGAAAGACAAGTGCGGTAGGAGCAACAGATTTTTCGATCCTCGAACAACATGGCATTCGCTGTCTAGCTCGTAAAAAGGCTCCGGCTATTGCTGATTCGGTTCAGGCAGTAAACACTAAACTTAAAAACGCCAAAGGCGAAGTGCATATTAAGTTTGACCCTAAGAGATGTGAAAAGACTGTTAAGTCTATGGAACGTACTTTATGGTTAGACTCTAACCCTGATTCCCTGGTCATTGATAAACGATCAGGTGATGAGCACTTTTCTGATGGTATCCGTTATGCTATCGAATATCTATTTCCAGTCACAGGTGGTAAGAAGCGTGTGATTACAGGTAATAGACTCATCTAACTACTGGATTACACTACATGGCTAAGAACCGTAAACGACAAACACGTAAGCGTCAAGAAGACAAACAATATCTACAACAACGTCAAGAGGGATTTGAAAGACCAGCTCGTTCTGTTTTTATTCAACCTAAAAATTATAAACAAGACGAAATGTTAAAGGCAATTGACTTTAATGTGCTTACAGTTGTTATCGGTCCAGCCGGTACAGGTAAAACTTTCTGTACAGGTATGAAGGTAGCTCAGTTATTTTCTACTGGCAAATATGCTAGGATTGTACTAACCCGTGCTAACGTTCCAACCGGCAAATCTCTTGGATTCTTTCCAGGGACAATTGCTGAAAAGATGGAACCATGGCTTGCTCCAATTACTAATGTTTTAAAAGATGGACTTGGTAAAGGGCAGTATGAGTATTTGGAACGCAAGGGAAAAATAATAGTACAACCTATTGAAACTATTCGGGGTAACTCTTATGAGGATGCTCTAGTTATCGTAGATGAGGCTCAGAACTTATCTATGGAAGAAATTAAAGCAATCACCACCCGTATTGGTGAAAACAGTAAAATGATCTTAACAGGTGACCCTGCTCAATCAGATGTTAAAAATGGTACAGACCTAAAAAGGTTTTGTGACCTATGTAATAGCAGCAGAATTGATGTAGGTTATATCGAGTTTGGAATCGACGACATCGTAAGAAGTGATATTGTCGGTCAACTAGTTAAGATGTTCTATAACAAAGGAATTTAAACAATGGTAACATCAACAGGCGATGGCCTAAATCCGGCTAATGTATACAGCCAGCGCACTCAATCTAAGAGCGTTGGTGACCCTATTGCAGCCTTTTCTTCTATGCTACCTTTATGGGAGCGTTCAAGAGCTATTCTTGGTGGTGCACGTAAAGCCAAACAGTATGACCAAATCTTAGACAGTTATACTTATGGTAATATGCTAATCCCCTTTAGCCCAACCATGAATCCACAACAATACTCTTTCTATCTTTCAGAAAGTGAACTACCTGGTCTTTCATCTCAGTATAGTAAGGTTATTATCGGTGGTCTACTTCGTAAGAAACCAGAATTAGAACTCCCAAAAGATTGCCCAGAAGAATGCATGGATTGGCTACTAACCGATTTCGGTTCAGATAATGCTAATCTTATCTCATGGCTTCATGAGGCACTTTGGGAAGAACTACAAACTTCACGAGCTTGGATCGGTGTAAACTACCCTGAAGTTCCAGAAGGTGTAGAACTAACTCCAAAAGAACAACGTGACCTTAAGCCTTTCCCAATTATCTACAAAGCTGAAAACGTTATTAACTGGAAACGTGGCAAACACCCTATTACTGGTGCCGATCGTCTAGAGCAAGTTATTGTTCGTATGCACGAAGAGCGTTTTGTTGATAATGAATTCCATGCAGACATTTTTGATGTTGTTTATGTTCATGAACTTGATGCCGAAGGTTTTTACCAAGTGCGTAAGTTTGAGCGTAAGCAAGATGAGTCTGCTGGGGTATCTAACGGTTCAATCAATCTACAACAGGTTGAAAATCGTAGTGACCAAGGAAACAGCTTTACTGAAGTTGGTCGTGCTACACGCATTATTCAAAATGGTGAACGTCTTGAAGAGATCCCTATGTATCCTTTAAATGGTTCTATTGATTGTATGGAACCAATCCTTACTCCTCTAGTAGATAAGGAAATTGCGGTATATAATAAAATGTCTCGTCGTAACCACCTTCTTTATGGTGCAGCGACTTACACACCAGTTGTAGCCTCAGACATTACTGATGAAGAATTTCAAGAAATCGTAGACGCTGGTCTCGGTTCATGGATTCGTGTTCGTCAGGGTGATGAAGTAACCGCTTTGGAAACTCCAACTGATGCTCTTAAAGATTACGACCGTGCTATCAATGATGGTATTAACGAGATCGCTAATCTTGGTGCTCGTATGCTAAACCCAGAAGTTCGTTCAGGACAGTCTGGTATTGAGCTTGACATTCGTCACTCTGCTCAGAAGTCACTCCTATCTGCTTTGAATACTAAGGTATCTCAGCAAATGCGCCGTATTATCGCTATGATGATTAACTGGCGCTATGATATGGGCTACACAGAATCAGACATTATGTTTACTCTATCAGCTGACTTCAACCCATCGCCAATCGGTGAACAGTATCTACGTCTAGTTACTGAGTGGTACGAGTCAGGTCTAATCCCACGTTCAGTATGGATTGAGATTGCTAAACAGAATGACGTTATCGATTCAGAATATAATGATGAACTCGGACAAGACGAAATCAAAAATGACGACCTTGTAATGATGGGATTAAACCCACAGCTAGATCCAATGGCTCCTACAGCTTCTAAAGCTCCGGGTCAGGACATGCCAAACAAGGTACGTTAATATGAGACTTTTACTTGTAGCAGGAATCTCTTTCTTGTTAACAGGGTGTGCTGGTCTCTCTAATTTCCTTCCTGAAGGAACTTTAGAAGTTGGATCAGCCGTAGTATGTGGGGCAGGAGCGGCAGTGGTCGCACCTGAACCTACAACCGTAGCAGCTGCTGCAGGTGCCTGTGGCGCTGCTGCTATTGCGTTAACACCAAGTAACAGTGTAGCTAGTGTAAAAAATGAATACCAAGCTTCTGTTCAAAAAGCAAGAGATTGGCAACAGTTCCTTATTTATGGAGGTATTGTTGCTTCACTTCTATTCTTTATCGTTATTCCATTTCTACAACGTAAGTTTAACATTAAGGAAATTGAGAAAGCCCGTATGGAGTCACGTCCAGAGGATACTCAACAAATTAATGACTTGTTAGCGATGGTCGCAAGAATGAGAGAAGATAAATAAAGGAGCGGGGGTTAATTCCCCTGCCTCCAAACCAGGAGATTTTAAGTTATGACACTTAATATTCAATCTAATACTATCAATAACGACTTGTACGACCGCTCGATCGGTCACGCCCTTGATGCGAGAAGTTTTGAGAATTCGGTAGTAACACAGCATAAGGGTATTATTGAAGACTTTCGTAAGGATCTCCGTAAGGCGTCTAGTGGCGTCGATTTCTATAAGGCTAAACAAAGAAAGAGTTTTTTAGCAGCTTTCGAAAAGAAGAACGCTAAACTTATTTCTAGCCTATCCAACAGTGCGGCAGAGGAAATCAGAGACTATGCGCGAGCAGCAGTTGATTTCCAAGTGAGCAGCATTGAAAAAGGTTACAAGCAACATGCTAGTAGCATTTTCAACGTAAAGCGCCCTCGCACTAACGATATTCTAAATGAGATTGTCGGTACTAACATCTATGAAGATGGTAAAGACAAAAGTACTGGCATGAGACAGCAGTATAATCGAATCGGTAAAGGTCAACTTCTCCGAGTAAATACTGCTCTTAAAAACGGACTAAAAGATGGCTTAAGCAATGACGAGATTATCGCCAAGCTTATGAAGTCAACTAAGTTAACAGAAGCACAAGCTCGAACTCTTGTGCGGACAGGTATTACAAATGCACAAACTAAATCCTTTATCGCTTCTATGCAATCTAATAGCGCGGTTATTAAAGGCTACCGTTTCACTGCTACTTTGGACTCTAGAACTAGTCGTATATGCGCCCACCATGATGGCACTGTGTATGGTCTTGAAGACACTCAGTGGTTTCCTCCCCTACATTGGAACTGCCGTTCTACTGTCACACCTGTTGTAAAGTCTTTTGAAGAACTACTTGATGAGAAGCCTGATGGCGTTAAACTTCAAGTTCTTCGTAAGTTGAAACCAAAACAAGTTAAGGCACTTCGTGGTTATCCACCTGAAAGAGAAACTTTCGATCGGTGGCTACGACGTCAGCCTCATGAAACAAAGCTAAAGATTCTGGAAACAGATGACAACATTGAGTTGTTCCAGAGCAATAACCTTCCATTAAATAACATGCTTAATAATAAAGGTAAATTGCATACTATAGCTAAACTACGTAAGCTTGATAAAGAGCGTACTGTTGTTTACCCTACTCGTCAACACGTACTATGTAAGACACAACAGCTTCAACTTCAAGTCGATGCAGCTACTCCTGAAGAGCTTATTCGTAGTAAAAGTAACCGTGATCAGCTAACTGCACTTCTTGCAGGCGATGCTGAACTATTTAATAATCCTTTATCTCTTATTGATTACCGTGGCATATTGCTTGCCAGTAAGCGTAGGAATCGGAATAAAGAACAAGGTGGCGATACCCGTTCTAGAGAAGCAAATCTAGTAACTGACCCTCTTTCAGGTCAACGGTTTAGCCCAAATGTATACCCACCGAATTACAAGATTTATGATGAGTATCTAGACCTTATTCGTAATTCAAAGAATTTGACAGAACAACAGAAGAAGTTTCTTCTTAACTATTCGGAAACGTTAGGTAAGCTAGACTCTAAAACTGGTAAAGAATATATGTCTGTAAATCAACGCTCAGTAGTAATGAATACTCTTCGTCGCTCATTTGAACGTTATAACAGAGATGAAATTCCTTGGTCAAACTTCACTGCAGTTGTTCGTGCTGATATTAATAAGTTCTCCGTAACTAACGTATCAGAACGACTTGAAACAGCTGTTCGTCAGAAGGATCGTATCTTCGGTCGTACTGGTGCAGGTGCAGATAAACCGCAAATGTCAATTGGTGGTCAATGGTATACTCTAGATGAAATTAGTGATAATCTACGTAAGAATGAAAAGTATATTGATACTTGGACAGAGACCCGTGGTCGTCAGCTAGCTCGTAACTTTTATGCGACTGGTAAAGCGCCTTGGAGATCTTATTTATTTGGTCCAAGGAAAGATAATATCTTTGAAGTATTCGAATTTAGAAAGAATACAGCTAAGTGGGCAAAAGAGCGATTTGGTATTAATGCCATTAACCGTTTTAGTAAAAAGCTTGCAACAGCTATTGAATTCATTCTTTCTCTACCTTTCAATATTGACCGACTAACAGCTGAAATGATGGTTAAGATCCGTACTTTCCCTGTAGCCTTGCTTGAAGACTTTTTGACTTCAGTAAGTAACTCAGTGCAAGATGCGCTTGATTTTCGTTTTATGTTAACTCGTCAAACACAGCTAGAAAAGACTCGTGAGAAGTTTCTTAAGAGCTTCTTTGAGCCTAAAAATGCTTCGAAGAATATTGACGCCCTATCTGGTTACATGAAAACTGTAGCTGCTTCTGATAGCGCTGACTTTGATCAACTTGCTGTTAACCTAGGTAGAAAACTACGTAAGGATTACGCTACTAGTCCTACTTTAAAACCAACCCTAAAAGACTACCATGAAGATGGTGCTCGTATTATTACATTCCTTGAGAATAAAAAGCTTCTTCGAGTCAATACTCGTGCTGCTACTGAAAAGGGATTGGTTGACCTTGATTCTAACCGTGTTAAGCAAGGTTCTTTCCGTGATGTTATCGTCCGTGAAATTGAACTGCTTGATAAAGATATGATTGAACTAAATAATGCCCACCGACAGGTCTATGTAGGTCGTCGTTTAGGTATTGTTAATAAACGTGATAAGCTACGTGTTATTCCTAAAACACAACAGTATATTGATGCTCGTGGTAATAAAACAGATATTTCTCTTGTTACGAAGAAGGCTGGCGCTAACTTCCTAGCTGATGAGATTATTGACCGTGACTTTGCTAATATGCTAAACTACGCTATGGATGTAGAATATAAAGTTGACCAGAACTTCTCTAAGTTCTTTGATGACTTGTATCACTTCCGTGGTGGTAAGAATGACAAGGTAGCTGAGATTGATAATAAGAACTTTTGGCGAGCTCAAATTAATGGTCGTGGTGAGCAAGGCTTCGGTCTTCTCCAGACTATTAAATATCACCAACAACGTGCTAAGGCTTGGACTAACTACTACCAGATTGATGGTCGTGGTCGTGTCTATGGTCAAGGTTACTTAACACCTACTACAGGTGAAGTTGGTCGTCCATTCCTAGAAACTGCTAAAGCACAACGTTTTACTGTAGATGCTCTTGAAGAGTTGAAGATTCAAACAGGTGCTGTTATTGGCTCTAAGAGTGAAATCGCTACTAAAGTTATCGATCCTAAAACAGGTAAACTTATGAAGGGTTCATTTGTTAACGAAACACTTACCCAAGAAGGTCGTGAAGCTATCTTCAGAAGGCATCAACGTGAACTCATTGAGTTCGGCGCTATTATTGATGGTTATCGCTTTGATAAGACCAAGAAACAGTGGGTTAAGTACGAACAACAAAATAAACGACTTCATGACTTCTTAGACCATGAGTTTAACTTCCATGATGATGAAGGCAAAGAACTACCTCGATTAGCCCGTATGGCTCTTGAGTGGTCTCGTCTATACCGTCATAATGGTGGTTTTGAACGTAAAAGCTTTTCCGATGTTGATATTGATTTTTATCTCAGCGACGATATGCTTCGTACTCGTTCAACTCAATATCGTACAACTATGACAATCGAGAATGATGCCTCCTCATCAGGAGCGCAGATTATTGGTTTGTCTACTGGTGACCGGGCCGTTAGTGAAATCTCTAACGTACTTCCAACGACTAGTAAACAACGTCTATACGATATTATTGCTCAAGCAACAGCTTCTTCTCCTCGCTTCGAAGCCATTAACCGACTTGGTAGTGACATTGATTGGCAGGACTTAGCTAAGGGTGCTAAAGCACAGAACATGGTTACCTTTTATGGTGCGGGTGAAGCTACCCAGACTATGAACATTAGAGATAAACTTGCTGTTCAACTTACTGGTAAGAAAATTGATGGTGATTCAGATAGTGGTAATGCTTATACTCTTGTATTTGAAAAGATCAACGAAGTTCCAAAGAAGTTTAAAGATCCTAAAACAGGTTCAATTCTTCAGAAGTACAAAAACCAAGTCTATGTATTAGACGATGTTACATCAGATATCGATGCTCGTATTGCTCAGGCAAAACAAATCGGTGCTAAAGATGTTATGGACGAACTAAATGAGCTTAAGGCTGCATTTAAGGACTCTATGGTTAATGATGCTGATGTAGGATCTAAGTTACTTGCTCATGCAGGTGATATTAGTCAAGATGCTGCTGACCTCGTAGATAAGATGTATAACAGTCGTACTGCTATTGTATCTACTAACGAGTTTAAGAAGGTATCAGAGATTATGTCTGACTTCCTAGCTGATGAAGCCCCTGTTACAAAGTACTTTATTAACAAGTGGAAAGAGATTGCCGGTGGACATTATGAAGATCCACGTACAGGTGAAATCCTTGTTCAATTAACACAACACAAATTTATTAACCGTAGAACCGGTGATACATTCTCAAGAAACGCAGCGACTAAGGTTGCTGGCTACATTGAGCGTACTGGTTCTACTCGTATGCCTTGGGTTACCTTCGACAATAAGAAGCTATCTCAGATATACCCACCTAAAGTCGAAGCGGCTATCAACTGGACTGATCCGGTTACTGGTCGCAAGATTACAAACGTCATTCAAGATGTGGTAGAAGATACAAGTATCGTCAAGGGCCGTGGTGCCGTTGGTGATGCTGTAACTGGTCTCGGAGTTAACGGGAACCACATGAATGATGCCGCTATTGTTCGACAGGCTCATCTATGGGCAAGGAAAACAAACACACCACACTCTACTATTCACGATGCGTTCTTTACGAATATTGTGGATGCTAGAAAACTTAAAACTGCCTTACGTGGTATCTATGCAGATGCTCGTGGTGGTAAGACTATCCCTCGTACGCTTAAAGCAATAAGAGCGGATGGTCGTAAGCAGATAAGATTATCAAAAGAACAACGAATTAAGGACTATGACACTTTCGAAGGAAAGGTTAAGTCTGCTGCTAAAGAACGCAAACTAATGATGTCAACAGTTTCTAAAATTGATGATAACAAGTTTACTAGCCAGGATCTAAGCGATATGCTTACTGAGAATCCTGACTTTATTGTTCGGTTAAACCGTGCCTTAGCAACACGGGGCTTTTCTCTTGATTCTCGTGGCAAGTTCCAACGAGATATCAATAAAAAGATGGCTGATACTCCTCAGTCACGAAAAGAGTTGTTAGATAGTTTTGAAAACTTTCGTGTAGCCCAAGCTGCTAATAAACTGGATGAGATCCAGGATATTGCAAAAGTTAACGAGAAAGCCTTTGAAGGTGAACTTGAAGACTTGCTTCGGCTTAATCCTGAGCTCGTGAATACAATTAATTCTAAGCTTGGCACTAAATTATCTCGATCTGATATCGTTAATAAATTCTTTAGAGACGGGGAACCGAACCTAAAAGATGCAGTTAACTCGATTAAGGAGGTCCGTGACTTCCGTGGCAATTTGATTCGTAATAGAAAGAACCAGCTGAAGTTGGCACTAGAACAATCACCAAAAGCTGTCACTCAGATTAGAAATGAATTAGGCCGACGCTACTCAATAGATGAGATTGCCGAGCGCTATACAGGAAGCAAGTTAAACACTGCTCAACTTCGTAAAGAAGCTGGACAGCAAGTGAAGATACTTGATACTCGTCTTAAGGACGATTTACGAGCTGCTGCCGTTCTGAACTCAGGACTTGAAGCAGAGATATTACGTCGTACAGGAATTGATATGAGTAAGTATGCCCAGAAGTTAAAGACTGGCGAACTTACTGTTGAGGAAATCCTCCTTGCAGTTGCTAAGCAGCGTAAGAAAGTTAATTCCTCCATTAGAAAAGATCTTAAGGATTTTGATAAGTGGTGGGATAAATCCCTTGCCCATTTTAAAGAACTGGGCTTAATAAATCCGGAGAATGAAGTTACCGCTAAGGAAATTATTTCTCCAATCAAAGACGGCCAAGACTGGTATGGGATTGGACCGTAATACTTATTCCAAAAAACTAATGCTGTGCTATTAGTTAAACAACTGAGCTGTGCTCAAAGGAAAACATTATGTCAGAAGAAAACACAAACATCGAAGAAACAGTAGAACTAAACTCTGAGACTCCTGTGGAGACTCAAAAAAATAAAGAATCTATGGATGATACCATTGCTAAACTAGTTGAACAGCGTGTTGCTGAACAGCTACAAGACATTAAAGGTAAGCTTGACGCTGCCTACGAAATTCGTGATGAGGCCATTAAAGAAGCCGCTAAGATCAAAGAAGAGCAAAAGACTGTTCAGATCTCTAAACTCGAAGAAGAAGGCAAGCATAAAGAAGTATACGAACTAAAACTAGCAGACCTAGAAGGTAAGCTAGAGGCTCGTAACTCACAAATTACTGAACTAACACGTAACCAAGCTGTTCGTGAAGCCATTTCTGGCCTTGAGTTCCGTAATGAGTCTGCTTCTAAAATGGCTTACACTGAAATTCTTTCCGATCTTATCCAAGATGAGAACGGTGCATGGATTCATAGGTCCGGTATCTCTATTAAAGAGTTTGCTTCACTATACCGTAAGGACGATGAAAAGTCTTTTCTTTTCAAACCAAAACAAAGCTCTGGCGTAAACACTGGTAATCCAACTAGTGCTCTACAGAGTGACCCATCAAAATTGACCAAACCTCTATCAGAAATGAGCCACGAGGAACTCATGCAATCTATTAATGCTGGTGCATTTAATGGTGACGCTGATGGTCGTATTTGGTAAACCCTAACTTTAACAAATTTTAATATAAAACCATCTATCAAAGATGGCAAGCACAATTTAAGGAAATAAACTTATGACTGCTTCACTTAACACATTCGGCAACCAAACTTTTGCCCTTCAGAACGCCCTAAGCGCATACTCAGATGAGATGTACACATCAGCTCGTCGCCTAAGCTCAACAGGCATCGTTGGTTCAACCGGCATGATCGACACTTCAACAGAAACTTATGTTGGTCAAATGCGTTGGTACAAGCCAACTGAATCAGTAGTAAACACTGCCCGTCTTGACGATGCTCAAAACGGTGGCGTTTCTTCTTTCTCATCAGCCCTAGCTACTTACATCAAACGTGTTGGTACATATGGCCACTCACAAGTTAACATGACTCAGGTCGTCGCTCAAAAAGACGGTCTTGCCAAAATCGCTAAAGATTTCGGTGAAGTTAAAGCTAACGACGAGCACGAAGCTGTTCTTTCAACACTAATCGGTGTTGCTAAATCAGAAGCTTCATACGGCGCTGGTTCAGTTGCTGATGCCGTAACTGGTGGTATTACTGGTTTTGATAGCGTTTCAGCTGTTGCCAGTTCTTCAGTTCAAGAGCATGACGCTTCTTCAATCGTAACTTCAGGTGCTTCAGGCGCCGGTACACTCGGTTCAACTACTGGTTTCTACATTGACGTTAACGCTGCTGGTGCTTTCGGTGCCGCTGCTACTAACCGTAGCCTCGTACAAGACCGTGGAACTGATGGCCTAGAAGGCGCTGCTCGTGCAGAACGTCTTTTCCAAGCTGTTGGCATGGGCTTTGCTGACTACGAGCCAGACTTCATGTACCTCGTAACTTCACCAGAAGTATACTCACAGCTTCGCTCTTCAAACCTAGTTGACCAGTCAACTGTAACTGAAGGCAACATTGAGTTCCAAACAATCTTCGGTGGCAAGTTCCGTCTAGTTATGACTCGTGCCAACCAAGGCAACCCAAATGCATACGGTGCTGCTGATGCAGTTATCACCGAATCAACTAAGACTTCATTCCTAGTCAAGCCTGGTTCAGTTGCTATGGCTTCCCTAGAAGTTCCAATGCCTGTTGAGATCGATCGTTCAGCTCGTTCTTACCATGGTGGTGGTTCTACAGACGTATTCTATCGTTGGGGCTACATTGCCCACGCAATGGGTTACAGCTGGGGTGGCGCTGCTGACCACTTCGCCGATCTATCCGATCTTGGTGGTTCTAACTGGCGTCGTGAAATGGATGTTCTAAACCTAGGTATCCTACCAGTATTCCACGCTTAAATAATATAGGAGTTTCTCATGACAGCAATCAAAGGCACTAACAGCTATGTTAGCCTAGAAGAGGCAGATACCTACTTCGAAACCCGTATGACTAGTCAAGACTGGTTTGATACAGATTGCGAAGAAAAAGAAATCGCACTCATCACAGCTACATCTATTATTGATAATAGCTCCTGGGCTGGTAGAGCTGTAGCAGAAACTCAAGCACTTGCTTGGCCGAGGATCGCATCAATACATGATCCTCGGCTGGGCCGACTTGTCAACTTCTCTGGTACTGAAGCTTCAGCACCGGCAGATGTATGCAAGGCGACTTATGAACTAGCCATATACTATATTCAAAATCCAACCGTATTTGGTGAGGAAATTGGTCTTACTAACTCTACTACGACTACCCCGGATAATATCCGTATCGGTAGTATTGAGTTGCAAGGATTGAACAGTAATTCAGAAGCTAAAACAGCTAAAGGGTTACCTACAGTTCTTCCTCTACGTATTAAAAGTATGTATTCTAAATACCTCAACAATGGTGGATCTAACACATGGTATAGGGCTAATTAGATGTCATATAACAACTTAATCTCATCACAGGTAGACAATGCGTTTACCTTACTCGGAGATTTAGTCGTTAGTGTAACATTTAAGGAGAGAGAATCCGGAGACTATGACTTTGCTACGCAATCATTCTCAAGTAGTACTGAGACGTCAACAACAATAAAGGCTATCGTACTCAATACGAAAAGAGAACCGGAAGATTACACTAAAGAAGAAATCGAAGTTATCATCAAATCTAAAGATGTAACAGATTTATCTCTTTATGATGAAATCGTCATAGGGTCTAAAACTTACTCAATATCTTCTTTCGAAGATGTTAGTGGGTTTATCCTACAAATTACTGCTGTAGGAGGTTAACATGGCAAAATTTTCAGAACAACAAACTGCTATTGAAAGTGTATTCGCTTCTAGTGAATGGCTATCAGGTGTAGCAGGGACTGTAAAAGTATTGCCAGGTAACTTCCAAGGTGCTGTATCTGAAACAGAATTTCTACGCTTAGAAATCCTACCTGCTCGTATTCGTGCTGACTACCGAAATCTCGGTACAGCCGGACAAGTAGTGATTCAGATATACACTAAAGGTAATACAGGTATCTCTCGTTCAATGCAAATCGCTGATGCTCTCGACGAGTCTTTGCAAACAAAATTATTTACAACCACAAATGGTAGTATACAGACAGGTGTAAGTGCACTAGCCGTTCTCGGCACCGATGAGGCCAACGAAGGGCTTTATCGAGTGGATTACATTTTAACTTATAACTACTTCGCTAATTAAGGAATCTAATCTTATGGCACACATTAATAACATTGGCGCGTCAATTTATACACGCATCGATTATGTACCAGGTTCAGTTTCAACAGCCGATCGTGCGACTCCAGCTAACCTAGCTGCTAAGTTCGAATCAGCTGCTGCTGCTGACGGCGTCCCAGCTACTACTGAAGCTGCAGTTGTCGCTATTGAAGGAATTCGTGAATTCCCAAGCCTCGGCACACCATCAAACATCGTAAATGTACCTCAGTACGGTCAGTCAATCTCTTCACAGATTCAAGGCCAAGCTGATGCTCCTTCACTTGAGTTTACATTTAACTACATCCCAACTAACCATTTTGCTCTAGACGCTCTACGCAAGTCTGGTACAAACCTCGTATTCCGTGTTCGTCTTTCAAACACAGAAGACGGTGGTGTACAAGCCACACCTGCTTCAGATGCAACTACTGAGTATGAAGACATCTTCTTCCAAGGCACTATCGCTTCTTTCGAGATCGTACCTGCCCTAACAGACGCCACACAAGCAAATATTGCTTTGACTATTGATGGCGACTTCGAAGGTCCTTTCTCATACACAGCTGGTTCCGTTTACGGTCTCCCAAGCTAAGGTTAGTAATTAATAGAACTATCTATTGATTATGTAATGCGGAGGGGGTTTCTTCGGAGATCCCCTCCAATTACAAAATCTACTTTAACCCCTATTACCTCCTGGGGTCTATATTTAAGTATTATATAAAGGTCTTTATCAAGGTCTTTAGGTGCATAAGGCCTCTGATGAGGTTCTATTATAAGGTAAATATTATTATGGATAATAATAACAAACCACCTTTCTCTAAGGAATTTGTCCTTAAGACTACCTTCCGTCACATGAGGAAGAGTGTAGACATATCAATTCGTAAGACATTCGATAGAATGAAAGACTTTACTTCTGAACCTTCAAAGAAGGCAGAAATCTTTGAAACTCTAGATGTCTTACATAAAACAAGAAAATTATTAGATGATTTCCAATTAAACAATAAACATCTCTTCTCTGATAAGGATGATAACACTAAAGGTGAATAACGATGAAACTTAAACCACAAACTAAAACAATCGATTTCGCTGCCGTTGAAGGTGGCAAACTTACTCTCGTAAAACTACCTCTTAAGGCAGTACGTGAAATGCAAGCTCTAGCTGGTAAAATGGAAGAAGCCTCTTCTTTTGACTCTAACCTAGAAGCTATGCGTTTCGTAATCCGTGCTGGCATTGTAGAAGCCGCTGACATGAGCGACGAAGACTTTGACGTCTTTGCTCTTGATGACCTTGCTACTCTACAACAAGAAGTCATGGCTTACAGTGGACTAGCTGCTGTAGATGTTTCTGTCGAAGAGGGAAACGACTAAGCGCTGAAGACATGCATTTATACGACCTTGCTTTTACTCTAGGTAAAACTCGAAATGAGTTAGACCATATGGATTATGAAGAAATACAAGGTTGGTATGAGTATTTTCAGCGCCGGCCTATTGGATGGAGAGAAGATCTTCGAACTGCTTATATTATGAACTCTAGTGGAGTTGACAAGAAGCCTGAAGAAATCTTCCCATCTATTAAACAGATTAAAAACGATGAACGTAAAGTACAACAAACCGGCCACCAAGGCGAAGCCTTAATGAACTCAAACTTCGGTGCTATGCTTGCTTCTAGAGGTTTTAATCCCACTATTAAAAAGTAATTTTGAGAGGGGTGTTAGCGCATCCCTCTTTTTACCCTTAAAAGGAGATAGCAATGGTAGTAAAAATAACCATACCTAACTTAGCTGATGAATTTGATGAACTCAATGCCGAAGCTAGGGAACTTATACATCAAGTAACCGTTGCTTCTGCCTTAAACGCAGTAACTTCATTACAACAAGCTACCCCAGTTGATACTGGCCGAGCTAGGTCCTCTTGGAACCTGAGTACTGAAGAGAAGGATTTTAGAACCCCTAATTCACCCTCGATATCTTCCGCAGCATTACTATCTACTACTGCTTTAACGATATCCGAAGAAAATCTTTCTACTGAATTATACATTTCAAATAGTGCGCCGTACATTAATGAGCTAAACAGAGGTAAATCTGATCAAGCTCCGGCTCGCTTTATTGAACGAACACTTCTGCAATTCTACGACCCTGATGGCGTAGTTGTAGACGAAATTAAACTCCCAACTGATTCGTCTTTTGACGATGAATAACCCAATGGAACACAGCCCTGATGCTCAACTTCGACATACGAAGAGTTACGTTGCTATTTATGTAGCCCGTAACGCAAACTTAGCATTAGGGCACGTAACGAAAAACAAAGGATAACATAATGGCTGTAGAAATTAAAGTAGTCGCTAATACCAAACAAGCCGAGCGTTCCATGGACAAACTTGAGAAGAAAGTCTCAGGAGTTGGAAAAGGAGCCGATAAGACATCTGGCAGTTTTGACAAAGTATCTAAAAGTGTCAAGAAGGTAGAACGTGGCTCAGATCTCAGTAAACTAACAAAGAATACAGAACGGGCTGCTGATAGCGCAGAATCTCTTGAAAAGAGTTTCTCAGATGCAACTCGTACAATCAATAAACTAGTAATTGCTTCAACAGCATTGCTAACTACTTACATTACCGTTAAAGGTGTAGTAACAGGAGTAGCTGACCAATATCGTCGCATTAACTCCCAACTACGTTTGGTAACTCGTTCAACTCAACAAATTGTTGTTGCTAATGAACGACTATTTAAAATCTCACAAGATACTCGCTCAAGCTTTGAAGCTACAACAAATCTCTTTACTCGATTTGCTCGTGTTTCTAAAGATCTAGGTGCTACCCAAAACCAAGTACTTGCAGTAACTAAAACAGTTCAACAAGCAATTAAAGTATCTGGTACATCTGCTCAATCAGCCGAAGCTGCTATTATTCAGCTTGGTCAGGGCCTTGCATCAGGTACTCTACGTGGTGAAGAGCTTAACTCGGTTCTAGAACAAGCTCCTCGTCTAGCTAAGGCAATTGCTGATGGTATCGGAGTATCTGTAGGTGAGCTACGTGCATTAGGTGCTGAAGGTAAGATTACCTCTAGCGAAGTTTTTGGTGCTCTACTATCACAAAGTAAACAGATTGCTGGTGAGTTTGCTCAAATTGAAACAACCTTCTCAGGTGCTGGTCAAGTTGCTGGTAATGCTTTTGCTCGTTTTGTCAATGAGCTAGATAAAGCCAGTGGCTTCAGTCAAGCACTTATTGACACTACACTAGACATCGGTCGTGCCTTTGAAAGGGTAGCTAGCAGAGTAGAATTCAATGTTATACGAATTAGAAACTTGTTTAATGAACTTGCTTTCCAATCTCGTTTAGTATTTTCTTCTGTTGCTGAAACTTTCAATGATAGTGAAATCGGTAAACAAGTAACAAGGGCTTTCCAAAGCTTACAATCAATTGACCTTTCCGGTATTAAATTACCTACTATCAAACTAGACTCTATTGTATCTGGCTTTGATGTTGCTATTAACGCTATTGATAAATTTTATAAATTAGTTAGTGGTTACTTCTATGACTTATACATGGATGTTATCGGTAACTCAACCTATACAGATTTAATTAACGGCGTTACAGAAAAGTCTCAAAGCCTAATTACTAACGTAGTACCTAAGGTTCGTTCTTTTGCTAATTCAGTTTCAACTATCTTTAAAGGTATTGAACAACCTGATTTAGCTGGCGTAACTCCAGAAGCCCTTGCTGCATTAAATTCAAATGTAGCTATTAGCACTGCAGGTGGCGGTGATTTACCTCTTGCTCTTAGAGCACTAGATACCTCCTTAGGTATTCTTAATACTACTCTTAAATTTGTAAGTCAAGGTCTACGTGACTTCCGTGAAGCTTTCGGTAACAATGCTATGGCTGGCTTAATTGCTGGTATTGCCTTACTAAACAAAAACTTCCGTTCTCAACTTACAGGTGGTACAGGTGCTCGTTCTGGTGGATTTATCGCCGGTAGCGTAGAAGCTACTCTACTAAGTCGCTTTACAACTGAGCTATCTGGTAAAGTTGCAGCGCTTGAAAGAATTGCTGGTCGATCTTCAGGTCGAGTAAGCGAAGTCAACAGTGCCTTAACAAACCTAGCTGAACGTGTAGGTCAAACTGCTCGTGAGACAATTTCTCGTTTTAACGATGAAATTCGTGAAACAGGAATGGTTACAGCTGCTACAGAACAAGAGATGCGCGATTTAGCTCAATCTCTAAACGGTTCTGCTCGTGCTGCTATTCTTGCTGAAATCGAATTCCGTAAATCGGGATTAACCCAAGAACAAGCTGCTCGTAGAGCCGGTGGTGCTACTGCACGTCTAGTTGCTGAAGAACAACGTTTAAAAGCAATTAGAGATGCTCAAGCAAAAGCTACAGGCCGTGTTCGTGAAAGTTTCGTAAGTGGTGGACAACAACTTGGTGGTGCCTTAGGTGCTACAGGTGGTTTCCTAGCTGGTCAACAATTTATCGATTACCTCGAAAAGAATGTTGGCGAACTTTCAGGATGGCAAGAAGCTGGTATCACTATTGCTGCTAGCTTTGGTGGTCAAGCACTTGGTTCCGCTCTAGGTGCAGGTGCCGGCGCTGCTGCTGGTTTTGCTTTTGGTGGACTTATCGCTAAAGGTATTGCTACTGCTGGTGCTGCTATCGCTGCTATTGGTGGTGGTATTGCTGTTGCATTTAGAGCTTCTACTGCTGCTTTTGCTGCTGTGGGCGCTGCTATTGGTGTTGCTTTTAGAGGTTCACTAGTATTTACAGGAATCTCTTCTATTATTGGTACAGCTCTCGCTAGCGCATTTGCTATCGCTGTAGGTGGTATTTCACTCCCTGCACTAGCTATTGGTGCTCTTGTAGTTGGTGGATTAAGCCTAGCTTACTATTTCCGTGACGCTATTGTGGAAGCTTTCAAAATTGCTAAAACTAAAGTAACAGATTTCTTTACAGGCATATTCGGAGATTCTTCTGAAAAGTCTCAAGTAAATGGTGGAGCACGTCGTCGTGCTTCTCGTAACTTTGCTACAGGTGGTAAAGTATCAGGTGCCGGAACAGGTACCTCTGACTCTATCCCTGCAAACCTTTCAAATGGTGAATTTGTAGTTAACGCTAAAGCTACCAAGAAACATCTAGGTTTACTTGCTCGTCTTAATGGTGGCATGAATCCTGGTGGTGACGGTATGGGCGGATACGCTGTTGGCGGTTACGCTACAGCTATGGACTACATTCGTGCTAAAGAAGGTGATGTTCGTCGTGTTTATCATGACAGCCGTGGTCTAATGACTTACGGTGTTGGTCACCTACTTACAAAATCAGAAGCTGAAGGTCTTGGTATTCCATTTAGTAAACATCTTTCTGGATATACTGCTACTGAAGAATCTGGTCAGTACCCTTACGATAACTACCTCAAGTCTAAAAATCTACAAATTAGTTCAAACGCTGATTCTCTTTTTGAGAAAGACTTTAAGAAACATGCAAGCATAGCCAAAGGTTCTTTCGGTGAATTTAATTCATTTGGACCAAGCCTACAAGCTGCTATGATTGACCATGCTTTCCAACTTGGTTCAATCCGTTGGAATCACCTTAAAGACCAAGTCAGTCTTGGGCACATGCCACATGCAGCTGCTAACTACTTGCTATCTAGTAACTACAAGCAAACTCCTCATCGTGTTAATGATCGTATTGGTCTACTCGAAGAAGAATTTAAAGCTAACGGCAATATGATTAAGCCTTACAACTCTAGCTATAAAACAAAGTATCCTGATGGATATGGAAGCTCTAACTATGGTGGTAATGTACCTTCTTGGGGTACTAAAGATAAAATCAAGTCAGACGAAGAACCTGGTTTCTTCTCTCGTCTAGGTAAATTCTTTTCTGACACAAACCGTATGATGATGCCTATGGGCTTCGCTACCGGTGGTTCAGTTAAAGGTCCTGGTACAGGAACTTCTGACTCAATTCCAGCTCGCTTATCAAATGGTGAGTTTGTAGTTAATGCTAAAGCTACCCAACAAAACCGTGCTTTGCTTGAACAAATTAACTCAGGCGCTGTCATGGGCCTTAAAGATGGTGGTCCTGTTGGACGACAAGGTCGAGTTCTTGGTAGTCTAAACCGTCAAGGTTTTGACACTACCAATATGGAAAATATCAACGAGGATCAACTTACTCAACTAGTAGACTTTTCTAAAATTCTTAAAAGTGTAGATGATCGTATTGAAGCACAACGTGTAAACAATATGGAAATTGCTACTGCTGATTATGAGCTACAACAAAGAATTGAAGAAAAGATTGGTGGTATTCTTAACCAAAACGACCCTACATCTACTACTCCAGGCGAACCTGATCCAGGTATTACTAATGCTTCAGGGGCTTTAGGTCTTGGTGGTTTTTCAAAAAGAGATGATCAAGGCGCAATCGGAAAAGCAAGTACTGCTGCCGGTATAGATACTACCGGAATTGTTAGCCAGTACAAAACAACTTTCGATGCCATTGATAAGGTAAGAGAAGGCTCCAAAATGAGTGAGCAGGAAGGATTTGAAGCTACAGCTGATGGTCTGGGGTCATTGCTTGGTCAACAAGCAAAGTACTCTGAAAGTGCATTTAAAGCAAGCCAAGCATTAAGTATTGCCCAAGCTACTATGAATATGTTTACAGGTGCGTCTAAAGCTCTTGCTTCAGCTCCACCTCCATTTAACATTGCTCTTGCTGGTATTACTCTTGCAGCCGGTGCTGCTCAAATTTCAGCTATTAAGGCTCAAAAGTTCCAAAAGCCAAGCTTTGCTACTGGTGGTTACGTAAGTGGCCCAGGTACAGGTACTTCGGATAGTATTTCAGCACAGATTTCAAATGGTGAATTCGTAATGAACCAGAAAGCTACAGCTGCTAATCGTCAGACTCTAGAAGCAATGAACAGCGGTCAATCCGTACAACAAGGTGGTGGCTATATCGCTAACCAAACAGTTCAAGTCGAAGTTGGACTTGGAAGAAACTCACAAGCTACTGCAGATGCTGCAGGAAGCTCTGTAATTAATGCAATCAATCAAGGAAATGCCGACGGTCGTAGATCACGACGTCGTGCTCGTTAAGGAAACAAGTTATGGCAAATTTAGTCTTACAAGATGACCTACTACGTTTCGAAGCCATTACAATGGACTATGTAGTAGACCGCGATATTATTCGCTCTCAATCTGGTGTTCTTAGATTTAATTCGAATACTTCCTCCCGACGAGTTGTGCGTTGTACACTTATTGCCTTAGGTCGTGCAGGTGTAGCTCCAGACTTTAAAGTAGGTTCTGAAGAAAAAGATTACCTACGTGGAGTTGTACAAGCTGCTTACTACAATAACGATTCGATTGAATTTACTCTTCCTCCAGAAGTGCAACAGTATACTGGCTCTCATACGGCTAACGATATTAACTTATCTAGCTCTGCCGTTGCAGGCAGTAACACTGTTACTCTTCGGTTAGGTAATACTACTATTTCTCCTGCTTCAACCTCATTAGTTCAGGGTGAATTTGTAACGTTTGGAAATAACTCTACTCAGTATGTTATTAACTCTTATACTGCTGGTAACGGCCAACTTATAATTCACCCTGTTCTTCGAGAAACTATCGGATTTGGTGAAACAGTAAACTACAAAGATTTAACTTTTCGTGGTCATATTACAAGTGCTAACTTAAAAGAAACGTTTGTTGCAGGTAATAACAACGTCTTAAAAATGGACTTAGTAGTAGAAGAAATTATATAGGATAACATTATGATTACAATTACACTTGCAAGCCTCGAACTGTCTAGTACAGTGACAAGGTACACCGTTATTGATGGCGGTTTCCCGCTTGATTATGATGGTAACCTATACCTCAATGATGGCTTAGTAGTTGCACTCGACAAAACAGTGATTTCAGCTGAACTCGCTAATGTTACACAGAATATCACATTGTTCTTAGATAACGATGTCAAGAATGCAATTCAAACTGACACATACCGTAATAGACGCGCAAAAATATTTAAAGGTGAATGGGACCCTTCTACTTCAACTTTTTCCTCAGTTAGAGTTATTTATGAAGGACTAATGGATACTCACAACACTCCATCTGAAGATGGTACTGTTGAGGTTATTATTGCTTCACTTATCTCACCTTTGCGTAGACCTTCAGACAACATCTCTTTGCAAGTTCTTCATAACCAAAGAATTGAAGATGGTGTTTATGGAGCAGCTAATGCTATTGGTCCAACTGTCGATACGTTTCTTCGTAACGCTGGTTCAAGCTTTCAAGACTTTACTCTTGGTGCTTCTGAATATCGTGCAGCTGTTACTAAACCAATGTATATTAAAGAAAAGAAAAACCTATTTGGTAATCACAAACGCAGGTACATTGGTGAAGAGCCTGTAACTCCTGAAATTCAGGAAACCCCTGGTTCTCAGCTAGAAAATCCAGCGTCTTATCAACCAGCCCGTGTATACGGAGTTTCTGGTGTTAATGCTGCTATTGTAGCTGCTTGGAATCACAATACTGCTAACGACTTTAGTTTAACTAAAACTCATTACGGAACTGATTGGAGAGGTTTTCAAGATACAGAAGCTTCTAATGCTATTCGTCCAAATACTCGCTTTGGTACTATTGTTTACTTAGTCCATGCTGGTGAAGTAGATAGCCTTAATATTTACTTTGATGGACTTAATGGTGATGTAGAATCTCGTTTTCTCTCGCTTACATCCGGCAATACCTCTAAACAATATTTAAGAGATGAATACAAAGATGGAAATGAAGTTATTCAAAATAACACTTATGCTGTAGTAGAGGCTCTTTGGGGTACTAATAATCAATCTCCTCCACCTTCCTGGATTGCTACTTCTAATGGTCAAATCGATGCTAACTTTCGTGGCATTGGTTATGTTCTTGTAGCTATTACTTATGAAGCTACTCGTGACGGTGCCGTATCTCGCGGTATACCTGAAGTAGGTTTTCAAGTTAAACAAACTAAATCAGTTAGCATGGATATTCCAGCTTGGTCAGAAACTGCTATTGCTTTTAATACAGGGTATATCTACGACGATACTTCCCCTTATTCTACTAATTCTTTTTATGTAGAAAACTTTCTACTTTTCTTTGCATCAAGTAAAACAAGACCTCTCGAAACAGGGCAAAGTTTTAAAAGTGCATTTTCTGGAAGTTTCTTAACACTTACTCCTGATTCAACATTTGCCGCAGACTTAGATCTCGCTTATGGCCTAAGTTCTACTAATCTTTATGCTTATAACTTTGTTGATGGGATAACTGATATACAGATTACTCAATTTGGTAATTACGGCAAGTTTAAAGTAATAAGCGCAAGCAGAAATGCAGCTGGTACAAAATACAGCTTATGGCTAGCAGGAGACAAGGGTAGCAGTGGTACAATAGATATTGCTCAATCTTTTGATTTCGGTATTGAAGAAACTACTCGTACAGGAAGTATTACTGCTTTAACTACTCGTGTTGCTAATCAGCATCCCGCTCGTGTTATTGTCGATTACTTAATGGACAAACAAGTTGGTCCAGGCTTGTCTGCTGATGATATTGATTTAGAATCTTTTCTACTTTGTCAAGAAAACGCTGCTAAAATACCTCAGTATATTAACGGTGTTATGCAAGGTAAAGATACTTTTGTTGAGTATATTCAAGATATAGCTGATACGGCTAACCTAACCCTTTATCAAGAAGGCGATAAAATTAAATGTCGCTTTAGAAAACCTGTTCAAGCTTCAGATGTAGCTGTTACTTTTACTGAAGATAATTGTTCTGATATGAAATTAATTAACTTTCGTAATGAAGACAAGTTTAATGAATTTTTACTTACAGTGGATCTTCAAAAAGTATCTAACGTAAAAGCTCCTCGTATTACAGGATTTCCTGTTGAAGTTAGAGACACTAGCTATCTTTCACAAGATAACGGTATTCGTAGTATTGGTGACTTTACAGCTGAATGGTTAACTCTATTTTATTCTGAAACAGTAGACGAAGATGGTAATACTACTAACGAAATTGATGAATCAGAATCTTCAGAATACTTAGAAAGCTATGAACAATATGCTCGATTCCTTATGGACATTTCTCGTTTTTATGAAGAGATTGAGCTAGCAACAACTTACAGCATTGCTAAAGACTTTACTATTGGTACAGTATTTGATGTTGAAAATGACCTTTATGGTTTTACAGGAAACAATATTCGTCGTTATGAAGTTGTTGACTACGCTGATAATCATGATGGGACAGTTTCTCTTGTAGGACAAAGACATTCAAATTCAATCTTTGGATTAGAAGATGATTTTACAAATAATATATTTGATTCATTAGAACCAACTGTTTTACCTTATGTATCTAACTCAGAATCTGCTATTCCATCAGCACCAAGTCTTACTGCTGTGTGGGAACCTATTAGTCGTCGTATTGACTTGTCTTGGACAGAACCAAGTACAAATGCATTTAACATTTCTCATTATCAAGTACAAGAACAAGCTAATGATGAAACTGATTGGACAACTATTTCAGAACAGTTAGTAACATCAGACCGTGTGTTTAGTCGTGCTATTGTTGAACGCGGAGGTATTTATAAATATCGTGTCCGTGCTTTAACAGATCCTGGTATGATTAACGGTCCTTTTAGTTCAGAAAAATATATTAGACTTGACCTTGCTTTTGGTGACAATAAACCAGAACAACAAAAAATTATTATCACAGGTAACCGTTCAAATGCATCTGTAGCTTCAGCTGTTGATACAACAGTAACAATCGGTCTTCCGACTAACTTTGAAGCTGCTCCAGCCGACGAAACTGGTACTGGTGCCACTTCTAATATTGGACAACTTGGAGTTGACCTTGATGTCACTTCTGATTTTGTATCAGCTGCAACTGATTCGGATAGCGGTACAACTGCAACTTCCTCTACTGCCTTACCAGGAACTCCTAGTGGTGGTAGCTATGAAGTAGTTGATACTTTTCAAGCAGCTTTAACAGGCTCAACCTCTGCTACCGATGCTACTTCAACTACAGGTAGTTTTAATCTATCAAATAGTGCAGGATCTATTGCTATTACATCAGACTTTTCTGAAGCTACAACAGGAAGATTTCCTGCTTCAGGAACAAGCGTAAGTGCAGTAACTAGCCAAGCCCTCTCAAACGGAGCAGGTACGCTTACTGTTACTTCTGACTTTACTGCTAGTGAAAGTGCTTCTTTATCTGGAGAAGCTACTCACAGTGTGGCGACTTTAACAGGCATAGGAACTCAAACAGGCTCAACCTCAGGTTATGGCACCTACAGTATTGGTACTACTGATATCGATCTTACTGTAAGCTCAATTGTTGCTTCGGCTATTACAAGCAGTGCTGGTACTGGTACTAAAACACAGCCAGGCCCTGATGGTACTGCTGCAAGAACTGCTGTTGTTACGTCTACTCCTGGCGAATCGCTTAGCCAAGGCAGCATTCCATCTAGTATAAGTAGTACTATTGTCGTCCACTCTAAAACATTTCAATCTGGCAGTAGTAGCCTAACTGCGACGTCTTATCGAACAGCTGTGTTTGGTGGTGTTACTTACCGACTTTATCAATATGCTACTTATAATGGCCGTTTCAGTACTGCGCTTGTCTCTATTTCTACTAATAGCGATTCTTCTCCAATAGTGGAAGTAGTTAGTGTTGCTGTTGAGAATGGTTTTCCACCATATGCAATGGAGGCTGCTTTTTATAACATAACAACTAGTGGTATAGCAGTTGATGCTGTATTTAGTTTAGAAGTTTTTTCTATTTCTTCACAAACTGCTGGAACATTTTGGTCCAATAATGCTGCTACTATTAACTCTTCTACAGGAGCAGTTTCATTTCCTCAACAAGATAGAACTAAATATGCAATATCAGAGATCCCAGTTGGTGCTGATATCGATCTTGTTATTAATGGTCGTACCCTAGACCAGGCTAATACTTCAACAGAGTTTGGAGACGCTAATACGAGTCGTTCATGGACACTAACCGGTACACTCCCTTCAGATAGCTCAGGTACAAATAGCCCAATTAATATTGGAGGTATTGGTACAGGACAGTCAGATGGTCTTAATCTTTCTCAAAGTGGAAGTAACTACATTCTGACTAATAACTACTCTAAAACACTACCTAAAGTAGTTGTTACAGTAGGAGGAGTTACCTCAACTATTAATACTCTTACTTCTAGCTCTAGTTCTACTATTGCAATTCCTTCTTCAGGAAATGCCTGGACAGTTACAGTCTCATTTCCGGCAGGAACTTACGATTTGCCTAATGATTCTGGCACTCTTACGATTACCGAAGATACTAATGGAATTGCTAGCTATATCTTAGATAGACTTGATTCCAATGGTAATGCTTCAGGTTTTACTGAAGGAACCGGACTTACTGTAAACGGTGTTTCAAGACAAGACAGTTATGGTAATTCAGGACTTACTATTAAGCCTTGGTCTGTGAATATTAGTACACCTAATTCAGGTTCTACTGTTTACACACTAGTAAGGCCTGCTAACTTTGATCAAGAAGCTGGCATAGTTTTACTTAATCCTGATGGTTCTACAAGTTCTTTCTTTTCTTCTAAAGAAGATACAACTGGTGGGATTCTCCCTTATTTTGCTATTTCTGGTAAGCTTAAAACAGGTGAAACTATTTACACTTTTTC
>Ga0209653_1000524_pt1 | contig 34221 bp, 43 predicted proteins | sample SaaInl6LU_22_DNA_FD_184644 | JGI IMG/M metagenome (GOLD analysis project Ga0209653, IMG submission 184644) | Marine microbial communities from expanding oxygen minimum zones in the Saanich Inlet - ESP_116LU_22_DNA (SPAdes) (version 2) | ecosystem: Environmental > Aquatic > Marine > Intertidal...
CCCAACTCGTTGCCATAGGTGCCCAGGATGCACACATCGTCGGGAAGCCCGAGGTTTCCTTCTTCCGTTCCAATTACAAGCGTCACACGAACTTTGCCCAGACCGTCGAGCGTCAGGTGATCCAGGGCAACCCCGCAGCTAACGGGATGTCAACGGTTCGCTTCGAACGCAAGGGTGATATGCTCAGCTACGTGTACCTCGCTCCCAACAACGGGACTAGTGCCGTCAAGTTTGCCCCCTCCGACTGGGTGGGTCAGATTGCCAAGGTGGAGCTACTCATCGGTGGTCAGGTGATTGACGAACACACGTCCACATTTTCTCAGTTTATCGCACCCACGATCCTCGCCCAGGGTCTCAGCAAGTCCAAGTCGGGATTTGCCGAGGCGGCGAGCAGCAAGTTTTACCCCCTCCGCTTCTCTTTCTGTGAGAATTGGCAGTCCGCGATCCCCCTCATCTCCCTTCAGTACCACGACGTGGAGATTCGCATTACGTGGGGTGCCAACCTCAGTGACAAGTGGGAGTGCTACGCGCATTACGTGTACCTCGATACCGATGAGCGCGCGACGCTCGCGGCCTCTCCCCAGAACATGCTCATCACACAGACCCAGCGTGCCATAGCCTCTCAGTCCAGGATCCAGGAAATTAACTTCAACCACCCCATTAAGCTTCTGGCCACCGCGGATGGTCAGGACCTCACCATAGCTGCCAGCTCCAACAAACTCAAGCTCCAGATTAACGGCACGGACGTCACCGACTTCAAATACGTGGATCCCCACTACACCGCCGTGCCCGCGTACTACCACACGCCTTTCTCGGCGCCCGTGTCCGTCATCACGACCGCAGCCTCCACGTTTGACCTCAACTCTAACGTTGTGAGTGACATCATCGCCAACGTGAACGCCATCAGCTACACCTCAACTCTCGCCACGGATGGTGACAACAAGAAGATGTTCCTGTACCCCTTCTGCCTCGAGACGGCCAAGCTCCAGCCCACGGGTTCCCTGAACTTCAGTCGCATCGATTCCGCTCGCCTCGTGTGCGACACTGCCATCCACGAGGATGACATTTACGGTGTGAACTACAACATCCTCAGGATTGAAAATGGGATGGGTGGGCTTATGTATTCGAACTAGTCGTATCACACCCATCCTAATGATTAATTTTCAATAGTAATATTAACATGTGGACCTTTCTTTTCCTCGCCGCCTTTATATTTCTCATCACGTACGACCCAAAGTCTGGTACGTTAAACAAGTACGTCGAACTCCCCAACGCTCCCTGTAAGGAGGGACATTACCAGGAAGTTCAATTTGCTAAGAAAGGATATCAGTGCCCAAGCCCAGATAAAACACATATGGGTAGCATAATATCTACTTAAAAACAAGATTCAATAATAGTATATAATGTTTACGTTTGACCGTGATACTGCTACTATCGCCGCCGTCATCATGTGCATCGCAGCGACGGCGTACCTTTATAGGGAGCTGAAGAAGATCAGGGAGGATTTTACCATCGCACTCGCAGATCAGAAAGAGACGGAGCCTCCCATGCAGCCGCCGCCACAGCCGCAGCCACTGCCGCAGCCGACCCCGGTTCAAAAGGCGATGTCGACACGAAAGAAGACTTCGACGGCTCCCCCCGCTGAGACGGAATCCAGTGAATAAACATATTCACGAATTATAGAATTGCCATGAGCAATGAAGAAACACAAAGCTATAGCTATACCAGTAACATTCACGGGAGGAACTCCGAGATTCCTCACAGTGAGAGACAAACGATTTAAAGAATGGATATTTGTGACGGGAGGGTGCAGACGCCGAGAGATTTTTTATCCCCTCCGATGTGCCCTCAGGGAATTGGAAGAGGAGACCAGAGGTGTGGTCTCACTCAAGAGAGGAGAGTACACGAGTTTTTCATTTACAGTCAAGGAAAGCCCGAATGTGGATTTGGAGTATACTGTTTTCATTTTTTTCGTTAATTATTCGCGTGTCGAACAGATAAATCTCGTGAAACAATTCAACGAGGAGAAGTATAAGATGCACACCAAGAAGATACACCTGAAGCGCACGTACGACGAGAATGACTATATGAGTTTCGACACTTTATCAGAGTTTAATGCACGTAATCAGTGGGATAGAATAGTGCACAATGTGGTAAGGAACCCAGAGTTTTATGCATGCGTGACTTCCCTTAATAGAAAAACATTCGCTATTAAATAATGAAGTCCAAGAATTATATTTTAATGCAGTTAAAAAACATATTGATGGACCGTAAAGAATACACGGAGGAAAAGGCGTCAGCGTGGGTCGAGGATCATAAGGATAAGACTGTATATGAGCTTTTGGTATTGAAAAAGGAAATGTCAGCCGTTCAAGAAGAGTTTAGGGATGTGTCGTGTCGTAGCTCCATTTGGCACGAAGAAGAATATTAAAAAAATAACGCGAGGTAAGTTTATGTTTAAACGTTGGTGCAAACAACAAGGATTTTGTCATGGAGGCCCCAATCTATCACACGTACTCATGGATGGTGGTATATTATCAGTACCGTTTGATAGATTGAATGACTTTTATAACGTCTACATAGAAGCAGTCAAAAAAGGGGAGAAGATTTACGTGGTGGAACAAAAGACTGAAAAGTTTCACTTCTTTGTTGACCTCGATTATAAGGATACCGAAGAATTATCATTCGATAGGCTCGAAGAGGTGTGCAGAACCATATGCGATCGTGTATCGACATTCACAGACAAACATGCGCTCATATCCGTCGCTGAACCCAAAAAGTGTGGTGACCTCATTAAACACGGTATCCACATGAACTGGTCGGGATTTGTGGTGGACCACGGGTCTGCCATGGCGCTTCATTCTCATATAGTATCTGCATTGAATGTGTTGTTTCCGTCTAAAAATTGGGGGGACATCGTAGATACCTCTGTATATGGAGGGGGAAAGAAGAATGCCAAGGGAAGTGGATTTCGTATGCCGTGGTCATACAAAAAGGCGAAGCATGATGCGTGTGGTGGTTCGGGGTGTGAAGGGTGTGACAAGGGGAAAGTCACACAAGGGCAATACATACCGGTTCTCATGTATACTGGGAAACTAGAACACATTTACGACCGTGAACCTAGCGTCGAAGTCATGCACATGGCTACCCTACGCACGGAATCTATGGAACATGCAGTCATAGAGGGGTCTAAGAGAGAGGAAGGTTCCTTCACCATTCAAGAGACGAAGAATATTTTTGGGAATCTCGAAGTTCAAAATGAAATTGAAGCGTTTATTAGAAAAAATATGGATGGACAGAGTTCATCTGTTGTGACGAAAATATATACACACGATAACATATTTTTGGTATCCACAAACTCCAGGTACTGTGAAAATATCGAAAGGAATCATGCATCCAATCACGTGTGGTTTCTCATCGAGGGTGACAATATCACACAGAAATGTTTTTGTAGGTGTGAGACCATGAAGGGTAGACGCCGCGGTTTTTGCAAAGACTTTTACGGTAGATCCCACGTACTCCCTGAAAAAATATACAAAGCCATGTACCCCCGAGGATACAACAAACCAATTTTTAGAACATCACCTAAACCCGAATCCACCGCCACACCTCTCGACCCCATGGCTTTGCTACACACGTTCATACATAGATGGATGATTCCGGACAGTACCGATGTGAAAATACAAAGTCTCACCACAAAGGGTAAGCAGTGTACTGTTCATACATCACTCACATGCGAGGAGTGTAAAAAGAAGAATGTACCCTTTGTCATCAAGAAAAAAGATGCCATCATTAAACAAAACTGTTCGTGTAAAACGCGCGAACATAAACTTAATGAAAAAATTGTAAAGCTATTATAATAGAATGATAACAATCATAATCATATCTATATGTGCATACATCTTATCAAAGATAAAAATGGTCCAAATAAACACCGATATCATTGACACATTGGTGAAGGAAACGCACAAGTATTCCGGTATTCACGAGGATTCGTATATGCAGTTTTACACGAATATACAGATGGCTCGTGAGTACCGGAGTCATATTCATCAGGCGCATGCGTTTCTTCACACGGCGATCAGACATCTCAACGAACTACCACTTTACATGTCTCCCATAGACCCTGATGTTCAGGAGGAAGTCGCAGAACTTGGTCAAAAGATTGCTGTTTCTTTTGAACGTATACTAATCGAAGAGGCTATGAATCAGAATACGTATTTTAAACCGAAATACATTTAAAAGAGAAGATGCTATATGGAATACTAATGACCCCCGTAACTACACGTTATGGGCGCCTTTCCAAGAAACCCGAACGCCTCGAGCCAGATGAGGAAGTTATTGATGATTATTCCGATGAAGATGACGACGACTACAGTGATGACTCGGACGCAGAAGATCTCTGTGAAACAGATGATGAAGATGAAGATGAAGACGATGAAGATGAAGATGAAAATGGTAATTTAAAGGGATTTGTGGTGTACGACGATGATGATGAAGATGAGGAAGAAGACGCTTAAAAAAATAATTTGCTACTATACATATGGATACAGAAATAGGAAATCCCATTGAATATAATCCACAAGTTGTGAACGAAGAGCCTTTAAGGGATGACCAAGAGCAACAGCAGCAGTATTACTACCCTCATCCACACATGGTGTTACCTCCTCCTCAAGTTTCACAAGAAACACCAAAGTCCGACATATTCACAAACTTAGATAAGACTGCGTATCTTGTCATATTTGCTGCGTTCATCTTGGGGTTCTTCATGGGTAAAACTATGCAGCCAGTCATCCTGAGACACGGGTGAATATCCAACGAAACTTCCAATGGGGCCTGTAGACGGTTCGGTGAAATACGCTCTACTGGTGACACGAGGATCTTTTAGATTATCTAACAAGACATCACCTGCCGTTGGTTCATTTTTAATTATTTCATCCTTTGCAAAAAATACATAAAGAGATAACAATATACCAAACGCTAAAAATATATACCCTATGAACATAGTATTAATAAAAACGTTTATTTTTTTTAATACTATGGTTTACAAGACCAACGCTCTGACCATCTGAGCTACAGAGGCAAAGCCTAATGGTAATAGGCGATGAATGTACATGTTTTAATTACGCGTCCTCGTCACCTTCGGGGATGGTGGCTGCGGCCTCACGCTGCTTGCGGCGCTCTTCGATCTCAGCTGCGACGATGGCGTCAGCCTCCTTGACCAGTTCCTCCATGGGAGTATCGGGCTTCTCGCGCTGAAGTCGTTCGAGAATCTCCGCTGGGTGACTGATGGGAGGCTCGTCGGGGCGACTGTAAAACTTCGAGTTTTCGTCACCGGGCTTATGAAAGATGGCCTCCCCTCCAACCTTGGGGGCGATCATGTCCCTCTTGCGCTCCTCGAACATCTTGGCAGCCAGAGCCTGATTCTCTCTGTAACCAGTCATGAGCTCTTCGAGTTTCTCATTGGTGTAGTGGGCGTCTTCAATCTTCGTGGGATCCGGGGGGATGAGTAGCCACTTGTACATGTCAACAACATAAATGTCAAAGGTCGCATCCTCCTTCTGCAGGCGTTTTGCGTGGTTCGCAGCCTCTTCACGCGTCGCGAAGGCGCCTCGAATCTTAATTCCAAACTTATCGTTTTTCTGAGGTGCCTCGGGTCCGACGACCGACAGACACGCGAAGAGTTGACCAGGAACGGTGGTGTAATCTTGTTCGAGAGACATTTTATACATTTTATGAGTGTGTAAACTTTAAGTGAGTTAAAGTTTCTGGTTATACTCATATCATGGAAGATATTCGCAGATATCACAACGAAGAGAAGCGCGCGCTCATCACGCGGTTCGTGCGCGAAGGAGACAGCGTGCTCGACGTGGGTTGTGGTTTCGGTGGAGATCTTCAAAAATGGCGCCACGCGCGCGTCAATTTAAGTATGTGCGAACCGGATGATGGTGCTCTCGAAGAGGCAAAGCTGCGCGCCAGAAACATGAAGCAGCGCGTCAACTTTTATCACGGTGACATATCCGCGTGCCCACACCGGAAATATGACGTCGTATGTTACAACTTTTCTCTGCATTACATATTTCAGTCGCGTGAATTATTCACACATACACTTCATGAAATAAGAAGACGTCTGAAACCTGGAGGGGTGTTCATGGGAATCGTACCAGATTCTCAACAAATTATATTCAGGACACCGTTGAACGACGAGGATGGAAACTTTTTCAAATTGAGGGGGACCAGCGATGGAGGGTTTGGTGAAAAGTTGTATGTACACTTGGTGGACACACCGTACTACGCGGATGGCCCGAAACCCGAGCCACTGGCACATCGTGACCTCCTCGTGACTCATTTAGAAAACATGGGATTTTCTATGGAATATTGGGAAGGGCTCATTGGAAATCCGATTTCAAGATTATATAGCAAATTTATGTTTGTATATAAAAATGATACTTCTCATCGTGTTACTCATAATTAATCTGATGATATTTGTGTACACGAAAGAAGATACTAGGTTAATTGAAGTAAAACATAAATATAAGCTATTGCGTGAGCATTTGAAAGCTTCGGAAAATGAAGACTTTAAAATGCTATACGACGAAATCCCAATCGTAGCTCATACTAGAATATCATACGCGGTGGGGTATAATACAGGAAAGGGTGATGAAATTGGTCTTTGTATAGATGGAACAGTGAATGAAATATTCCATGTATTACTCCACGAACTCGCGCATTGTACCGTCGATGAATATTCTCATTCGAATCACTTCTGGATGCAATTCGAAAAACTCAGGGGAGAGGCGATGACACTCGGTATCTATAAGCACATCCCGACCAAGACTCCTTTTTGTGGTCAATATGTCGTCGATAAATAATAATGTTTTAGTATACTATACAATGTTGAGACCCACAGGTGCAAGAATCCCAAAACCCATGCAAGTTGGACTTTCTTTGTCCACTTGGTTCGTTCTTTTCATCGGCCTCATCGTGATTCGCCTGGAGTTGCACCCATGGGTGAACACCACTATGCTTGCTGTCGCATTCCCCATGTTCTTATGGTACATGTCTAAAAATAGTATTCTTGGCAGTGTATCACAGGGTGGTATAATGACCGCTGTGATAGGTGCCGGGTTGTTCATGACACTGCTACTCGAAGCCTTCAAAAAGACCGAGTTTTCTATCCGCCTGAAGAAAAACTTGAAAGAGTTTGGTCGTAAGCCTTCAGAAACTGCGGAGGCATCTGCTTTTATCGTGATTGCTATGGGGGTTGGTTTAGGATTTTCTTTCTTCATCCACCGAAATAACTTCATAGATTAAACATACTTTCGAGCAAAGTAAAAGAGGATAGCGGCGACGAGACCAGTCGAGGCAAGTCCGACCATGCTACGGTTACCCTGAGCATTTAAGAACTGGGGGATGGTACCGGCCAGCTTTTCCTGGACAGGCTTACTGATGGCAGCGGCGGTGCAGGCGGCGACGACGAGCGCCTGCATCTGATCATCGGTGAGATTCATGGGATTCTTCTTCTCGGCAACCTGCTTGTCAGTGGTAGCAACGGTGGGGGGAGCAGCCTGCATCATGCGAGGGTCCATGGCCATCATGGGGGGTTCGAGTGGTTCCTGAGAGTGACCCATAACATCGGAGATGGGAGTAGAATCCATAGTATCTTTATGTTCACTCACATTTTTTTCAGGATTTTGTGACACAAAAGAAGTGGATGGGTTCTTATTTAAAGCAACCATACCATCATCAGATTCAGATAGATTTAACGTTCGAATGTCTGACATTTATTTTATATTACATTTTTTAGATACTATGATTTCGCGGCCCACCTAAGGATGTCCTTGATTGTCCACCCACTAGTATCTACAGTTTCAAAACATTCTATGCGTTTGATGAACGTTTCCTTCACTGGCACCTGAAAAGTATCATTCTTCAAATGCATTCTCGAACCATTACTGTTCCACGTAGTCATGTAATACGTAAAGTGTTTCGTAAAGTACTCCCATACCGCTCCTTCCCTGGGTCCTTCGTAAAACTTGTGAACAAATCCCCAAACCACACGCTTTATGAATCGTAGACGATCCCTGGGATCATCTGGACCTACGCGATACATGGGAAGTGCGTCAAAGGCGAGGGCGATGAATGCTTCGATGTAGCAGAAGTGATGCTGGGAAAGTTCGTCGTACTGTGAAACCTCCCAAGCCCTTTTCAAGTATCCTGGTTCTCCAGAGATGTACATCGCCGCGCCCATCTGCCACGGCGTTTCCTGGGTAAACCCACCAGTGGGCTGGAACCCCAACGACTTGTCACGTATTCTGTACCCAGAGTATACTGAACGGATTGTCTTTTCAAAGTCGTTTATGTAGGCATCCTCCCCCATGGAGTCGTATATATGAATGATTTTTTTGACGTTATCCACCTTGATAAAGATAGCGTGGCCACCACCATCTTCGAGATTTGCTTCGAGATGAATGTACTCTACATCCATATCAGTGGGTGAAAGGTTGTCAAGGTTTTTACACCTAAAGATGAACCGTTCCCTCTTGACACTTTCTGAGCGAATAGCCTTTAGAATATCCACATAGTGTTTCTGGATGTATCGCTTCGCAATTTCCGTCGCATTTTCAATCGCCAAGAGTGTCGTAGCATCCTCGGAACCCTGACCCACCATGCGTTCCAAGTAGTCATCTGTGTCGAGGCGAGGCGCGTCGCAGATGAATGCAAGAAGTTCCTTGTTATCGGGAAGAAGCTTGATGGGAATCATTTTTGATTTGTAATTAAAGGTCCTTTTTAAGTAACTTAGGTTGTGAAATGACAAATAGAAACTCCGTCACTTTGTTTGTTCGGTTTTTCAGATTACGACTTCCCCTGTAAGTGTTGTATTCAATCTCGATTTTTTCATACTCGTATGACTCGAGAATCTCTTCCCATTCCGCGGGTGTGATAAACCCTTCGTTACTATAAGATATGATGGTGTACCTAGCCTTTTCTGTAGATAAGCGTATCGTTTTCTCCATGGCTTCCCGTATCGTTCGTTTGTAATTGTAGGGACTCTTGTTCCAATCTTTCGGAATACCAGAAGTCTTTGAAATGTGCTCTGGTCTCTCGTTGGTACACACGAGATTCAACATGAAATAATTTGATCCATATGGATGTTGATTATACGGAGGGTCCAAGTATACGAGGTCCACCTGGGGGAGCGTCTGTAAAAAGTCACACGCATCCTTCCTGTGCACGATGACTTCCTTGGGTTCCGAGAGCCACACGGGACGTTCCACTTCAATCTTTTTCATTATTCTCTCGAGAGCGTGGCCACCTTTACCACCCCACCCACCTTTATGAAACCCCTTGAAAACACCCGATGTGTTGGTGTGAATGCTCACCTTGACTACGAGAGGGCCGATACAGTAGGACTTTAAGTGGGGCGGGACGAAATCATCTATGTACGCCAACATACCATCGATACGATTCGCATTCTCTTTCGTGAAAAAACATCTTTCCCCCTCTTGAATATCCGAAGAATCTTTGGGGGCGTACAGTTCAGAAAAAAATCCATTCACTGGCTGACACGCGTTCATGTTCTTCAAATGATTTTCAATATCAATCTTCTCTGCATCCGTCGGTGTTTTCAAGAAACAATGGGACAATACTTCACAATATCTCTCTAAATCATTCACATACAAAGTATCACACGAAGTGAGTAGCGTTCTTGAAACGACACCCGAACCCGAAAAGGCGTCGACGCATGTTTTTGGTTGAAGACGTTTCACTATTTTTTCAATTACATCAACCAACTTTCTCTTGTTACCTATGTATGTTATCATGGGTTGGTGTACATACTTTTCCATGTATATCATGATAACTGGCTATTTCCTTAAGCGATTCTCTCGCCACGTGTTTCATGATGTACAGTCGCTCTTCCGTGGTCCACATAGAACTCTTATGCGGAAACTCGTTATACTTATGCGTCTTCACACAGAATGTAGCGTGACAAGGTTCGTGTGGACCCTTCTTGATGTTTATGCGCGCCGCCATGCCCTGGGGTTCGAATGGTGATGTACTATGTTTCATTTCCCAAACGAGCGCCTCTTTTCCAAAGTTTGATATCGGACCTATACGATGAATGATAGATTCGCTGCTATGAAAGTCACACCCAGCCACGAATACTACGTACGGTGATACTGGAAGATCTTTAAACAAATGCCATGAAGCATTCACGTTTTTAAACACTCTTTCTATAGCATTTCCAGTAGCTTGTTTTTCAAGATTTTTAGAAAATCTTTTATCATTCGTACCCTGATATTTATCTTCGACTATGAGAAAACAATATTTACTATCATCGAGTGTGACATAAAATACACCCCCGTCGGGGCTTATGAAAGGGTTGTCTTTACCATGTGAGAAAAAGAGTCTTTTTTCCCAATGAAATCTTCCACCCATCTCTGCCACTATTTCATGACAAAACTTTTTGAAAACAATCATGACATCGTGGAGTGTTTTTTCGGAATGAATGCAGACATCACCCGCTATCGAAGAACCTTTATGAATGACTTGAAGATGAGACATTTCTTTTATCATTTTTGTTTTGTAATTTTGACTTGGGTTGATTTTCCCTTCATGTTTTTAGTATTCACGGAGGAGCTTCCTCCTTTGGGATTGAACATTTTCTTATGGGCCTGCCAATATTCGGGAGCCCCCACTTTGAAGTTTTTCCTTAGGGTCGCCTTGTACCAAAACACGCAATCCTCGATCCTATTACTCTTGGAAGTATTATCCAGCACGATGCATTCGTAGTTTTCGGTGCATGCGTCCATGACTTTATTAAACATGTCGAAGGATGGGAAGATGCCAAAGAAAGATTTATACAACTTTTCTCTGTTCTGAATAATATTCTCCCTGAGGATAAACACGTAGTCCACGTTGGCTCGGAGGGCTGGGGGAAGGTCCATGCAGTACTGCATCGTGAGCATGAAGAAAATCTTCCAATGCCTCCCGTTCATGAAACACTGACGAATGCACGTGTCCCTCATGAACTTATTATCGTACATGCAATCGTCGAGAAGTAAAAAGGCGCCACAATTTTTCTTCCCAGCCCCAACCAATTTCCTTTGCCTGTCCATCACGCGCTCGATTGCTTCCCTGTCGTAGTCTCCATAAATGAAGAGGTCAGGGATGAACTGTTGGTAGTAGTGATTTCCTTCCTCGGTGGCTGATAAAACTATTCCAGCTGGTAAATGTTTTTTATGATACAGAATGTCAGTGACGAGAGTTGATTTCCCAGTATTACGTTTGCCTACAAAAACACACACCCTGTCGTCAGCCATAGTCGCAGGGTTGAACTTTCGTAATTTCAAATCCATCTATAATAATGCCCCGTTTTATTTCATAATATTTTACTCACATGTATTAAGAATGGCTGGTCGTGTACGACTCGCTGTCACTGGTATCCAGGACCGATGGCTCACTGGGGAACCCCAGTTTTCATATTTCGTCATGAATTATAAGAGACACACTCGCTTTTCCACGGAGGCTATCGAAACACCTTTTGACGGACACACGTCATTGGGTCACACCATCACGTGTAGAATACCTAATAACGTGGGTGATCTGGTGAGAAGTACGATGCTCAAAGTGGTGCTGAACCCTGTCGACGAAGTTCTTCCTCGCGTGGAAGACAATCGAACCATGTATAATACATCAATAGGTTCCAGAATTATTTCACACGCTGATCTCGTCATAGGCGGGCAAGTTATCGAGAGAATCACAGGTGAATATATTTACATGTACGAACAAATATATAACAGTAAGGACGATGTCTTACAAACATTATATTTTTTGAATGGTCACGGCAATCATATAGATTTTGTAGATCCCTACACGTTGTATGTCAATTTACCTTTTTATTTTTTCAGGCATCCGAGTTTAGCCATTCCCATGTGTGCCATAACAAAACAATTGATAGAGATAAAGATTACATTTAAACCACCTGACTATAAAATAGCTTACAATTATGTGAAAAATGATGATACGTACACAGTCACTCCGGTATCCAACGGTAGTATAAATAAAGTTTCGTTAATCACGGATTATTATTTTATAACTGATGATGAGAAGAACTTTTTAAAGACCCGACCAATCGAATATGTCATCACCCAGTTACAGATGGCTACTATACCCATGAAGCCTGAAGTAAAAGAGCGTTCCGTTCTTGTAAAGTTTGAACACCCCGTGAAACAATTAATGTTCGTGGCCACACTCAACGAAAGTGACTCGGCGAGAGAGGCTGCGATCGTCACGGAGAATCCAATGTCTCCAGTCATTCCAATTCGTTCAGATCACAGGCACATAAAACGTATCGCTTTGGATTTTAACGGTATGAATGTATTCGACCATGATGGTATCTCTCTGGCGTACGACGAATCTCTTCGACATCACACGGGTGTTCCCTCATCAGCCTATGTATTCTATACATACTCATTCGCCATGCAGCCTGAAGCGTACTTCCCGACAGGTCAGGTGAACATGAGCCGGATTATACACAAAAAGTTAACCGTAGAACTCGACGAGACCGACTCCACACACGATACAGTTGTGAATGTGTACGCAATTAATTATAATGTGTTGAGAATACAGAGTGGATTAGCTGGTTTAAAATTTTAGGATGTACTAGTAGTAATGGCTGGACGTGTACAGCTCGCCACGAGAGGTACACAGGACGTATTCTTCACCGACAACCCGGAGTACACGTATTTTATAAAAAACTTTAAAAAACATACAAATTTTGCAAAATCTACAGTAGATCACGATGTCGTCGGTGAACTTGAATTTGGGAGCACCCTCCGTTGTACCTTACCCCAAAACGTGGGTGATCTTTTAAAAACCGTGAGCTTTCGAATCCAACTCGACGCGATTCCAGTAGATTCTATCGGATACACGGAATCTATTGGACACGCGATGTTAGAGTACGTGGATCTCTACATCGGTGGTGCACTCATACAGAGGATACCCCGAGATTTTTTACAGATATACTCAGAACATTATGTCACGCAGACTAAACAGATAAACTTGGATAAACTCATAGGAAAGCCATCGCAGGAACTCTCAGGTACACCGGTGTACAGTCAGGACATATTAGGTCACTTAGGTTCCGCGACTACAGAACGTACATACATAGTCGACATACCGTTTTACTTTTACAATAATCCAGAACTCGCCATTCCATTATGTGCCCTCCAGAAACAAGAGTGTGAAATAGTCGTAAAGCTCGCACCTCAATCAGATTGTGTATACGATGTTTCGACCCTCACCCCTTACCAGGGGGTACAAAAGGGTCTCATAAAGGACTTTAAAGTCGTCACTGAATTAGTGCACCTAGAAGATATTGAGCGCATACTCCTTCAAGAAAAGTCAACTGATTATATCATCACACAATTACAGAGTGAAACCGTGCACATACCTGGTACCACTGATCCGCATCAGGATATAAAACATAAATGTCAATTTATAAATCCAGTGAAAGAATTGTTTTTTGTTGTCCAATCACGGAGAAATACGTACTCACCTTTTGATTACGACCATCATCTCCGACTGACAAACGGGAAATATACAAATCACGAACATCTTAAATACGCAGAGCTCACGTTAGATAATGAAGTGTTTCTGAACGACATCACGGGGAATGTCATCCACCTCAGGGCTGTGCAGAGTGGCATCCATCATTCTAGGACACAATTATTCAGGAGGTTTTATTCGTACAGTTTTGCTTTGGAACCCGAGAGGTGGTATCCGACAGGCCAGAAGAACTTTAGTCTCATCAATGAACAACTTTTAAACATGAGACTCAACGGACAGACGTACGACCTAGACAAGGACTCTAACGAAATCCTGTTCGACAGGGAACTTAGAGTTTACGCGCTTAGTTATAACATCTTAAGAATTGAAAATGGAGCCGCACGACTTCTCTTCAGCAGCAATTAATATCATTACACCAGTGATTGAAAATGCGGTGGTGTTATCAGGGCACTATGCGAAAGCGTGTGGTCGTTCTACCATTTTGGCGAAGGATATGGAATATTGTCTAAAGTATTGTGCTATGCACACAGTGGGTGATAAGATTGGCTCTTACTTTCCTGAGATTTACGACAGTGAAGATTCAGATGATGAAGATGAAATAGAAACGGTGGATGAATCTGAGGAGGAACCCTTCACTCCATACAATGGTTCTAACGTGGCTATGAAAAATATCACAGACGCTTATGATGCATGGGAAAGTTGGGTACCCACCAATCCGTCAGAACGCGTGTTAAAAAATGCCATTGATAGTAATGAATGTCTCGCAGGAGCCCGATGGTTGGACTGAATCTGAATACAAAACATTCAAACTTGGTGACGAGACTTCAGAGTCCGATACGGAATCAGACGATGATGAACCCACTTCAGTCAACATAAAGGGGTACAGAAAAGAAAAATATAAAAAAATTTTATTCGTGGAAGAGTTATTACCAGAATAAAAATCTTTTAATAATATAAATGTCTACCGAAGTGCTCACCACTATTCGCAACGAACTCGAAACGCAGTCCCTGAACTCTGTCGTCGCTGGTTTCTCTTTTGCCGCGGCCCTGTCCTGGATGGACCTCGTGCGATGGACCATTCACCAGGTCGTGAAGGTCCAGAAGAACGGTGGTCTCAACTACGCCCTGACCGCTTTCTTCACCACTCTCCTCTCGGTGATTGTCTACATGGTCATCTCTCGCATCTCTAGCCGCGTGAAGAAGCCCGCCGCACCCGTGTACGCCGTGTCGCGTTAAGTGGATCTTCGTGGTTTAGTGAACATCACGAGTATCAGACCAGTGATGACTATTAGAAATATGTAAATAAACGCACCCCATCTATTCGGATTCTCCATCTCAGGGATCCGCATAGGCGGTGGAAGTGAAAAATCCTTTTTTACCTTTGGTATATTTTCAAGTTTATTTGTGGAACACTCCACGGATAACTTTATAATATGATTGGCGTGTCTAAAGTCATACGGTATCAGGCGATTATTGCTACTGTAGAAAAACTGTACCCTTAAACTCTTGATAGTTTGTTGTGGTCCAGAATCGAAATTGTGTACGACAGCATCGTCTACCCCAGAGTAGTTTACCACGTCTCCACACATCAATATACGCCCAGTGTAAAAAGGTGTGTCGGAAAAGACAGTCTTGTTGAACTCTTCAGAACCACTGCTCAATTTAAAAATCAGGGCATCGGGTCCCTGAAGGTTGACGCTTCCTGTGACGAGTGTATTATTCACGGATGAGACGTTACTCGCGGGAAGCCCTAAGATATCATGAGGTGTCGTATATCCATGAGTATTACTTGCAAAACCATTCGCACCCGTGAAAAACTCAAAAGTGAATGGAGAAGATCCAGTCATCGTGATGGAGTTTACGTTTGAATCATACACGGCTTCTGTGATGGGTTCAACTTTATCTACGATTTCCCGTGCTAGTGTTTTCCCATTATAATTATTATTATCGAGTGTCACTGTTGTACCATTCACGGAAAATGTATTATTTCTATCGTTAATGAGGAGTTGACTCGAATGTATACGCGCTGATATCAATGATATTTTCTTTACGTTATAAATGTAATTGTTCAACTCAATGACATAATCACTCGGGTTTGGGTATTCTACGGGGTTTCGCTCACTACTATCGATATCAAGCGTGTAGACGCTCATTAAAATAAAGGGATAATATTTTAATGCGTGTTGTTACTCGCTCACGTGTAATTACTATTCTTAATACCTCTGTTGTGCTATGGGATTGTTCTGAAGCTGGTTCTTCGCGACGTCCAGGCTGAAGTCATTCGCCCGAGGGTTCATCATACCCTTGTAGGGGTTCAACTGATGAAACGAATCACTGGTGTACTGCTGGGTCCACCCACCGTTTACAGCGGAGATGCGACCATCCACACGGGTAGTGTCCATACGAGCGGCGGTCAACATACCACCCTGGTTGAGTGGTCCGGCACGGACGTTCATACGACCAGCATTCCCACTGCGATTCGGCTTTCCGCGACGATCGTCGGGCCTAAAGCCGTACTCCATGAGTTCCTCGGCGGTATGAGGCGTACCGTACGTGCGCTTCTCACCAATCTTGGTGGCTGGGGCGTTGACGTAGCCGTGCGCGAACGAATGAATGTTGGGAGCGGGGAGGTTGGCGTAGCCATACTGCTCAACATTGCCATCCTTCTTGTTCCTCGTGGGGTCTTGGGGTATCGCACCGGCTGATATGATTCGCTTAGCGCCAGAAAATCCCAAACCGTCATCACGTTGTCCAGTCTCTGAGCGATTCGTGAGTCTCTTGGTATGTTCATGCTCCCCACGGGGAATCACTCCTGACATACCCTGTGCACGACCCTCCGTGACTGGTCGACGTGCTGGGAGGAAGGCTGTCTTCTCCGGTCTGTTATGCGCCAACTCGCCAGCGATACCACGACGACCTCCCTTGATGTCAGCGGCTGGTCCACTGCGTCCGGGGAGGGTCGTGAGACGATAGGCACCGACATTCTCCGGGTTTACTCTAAACAACTGCTGATGTCCACCAAACGCTGGGACTTCGGGGCCCAATCCAAGACCAGGACCAACCATCTGTTTCTCGATCGGTGAAAGATTATTCATGCGACCAGCGTCGTACATTCTGTTACGCATGTTGAGTATTTCATTACCGTTACTCCGACTCTGGGGAGCGATATCACCGAAATTAACCACTTCCATTTTCTTGTCTGGCATGCGAAGAAGCGGGTCCTCCTGCTTGACAAAATCCTCCTGAGGAGGAGGCATGTCATCTTCCACCTTTTCTTCCGGAACAGAATAATCCAACCCCTTTCTCGGTTCACTTAATTTTTTACCTATGTACGCTAACCCGGCTATTGTAATTATTGATATGGGATCCGCCATTCTTATTTGTAATTAATATTTTTTATTCAGGTATCTCTGTTGAAACTGTCCATTCTGAAGTTCCGCACGGGTGCTCGCGGGCTCGTAGGACATCGTGCGAGGGGGCAACTTGCATGTAACATCTTGAATGGGAAAGAAGTTTTTCTCGTACGTCTTGGTTACAATCTTATTAAACTGACTAGTAGATTGAGGACGAAGCTGGTCACTCGTCTCTATAAACTGGGCAGGAGCCCCTTTACCCGCCATGTAGGGAGCCGTACCATAGAGCATCGTATTGGGACGACTAGAACCGTAGCTCAATGTCGTAGGTTGAGGGTACACGAAAACTTCATCTGTAGCACAGACTGGGGGGTGAGCCGGGTTTTGAACTATTTTCATTCCTGGTTGGAGCTGGTATGCCATTTACTATTGACTAAGAAATTGTTCCACCCATCATACCACTCCTCTTGTCTCCATTCGGGTCCAGACCAGCGAAAGCCTCTAGCTGCACACCACGGGCGTTGGGGTCACACTGGCGAGGATCTGACCTGCACGTGCCATCACTCTTTGCACCGTACAGCCATTCAGCAAAGGCAGTCTGGTCTCCTGGTATATTCGTGACGGGCATGGAAACAAACTGTCTCGAATAACTATTGCGCTGATGCTCTGGAAGTGCCGAACGGGAACGGGAAGGACCGTAAGGAATACGTCCCGAAAGCATCCTATTCACCTTATCATCCACTGAAGAGTAATCACAGGCGGCAGGCCGATCCGGGCGATCGGAATATTCATTCATGAGGACGTTACCCATCGGATTATCACGTGTGGGAAGCTGACACATGGGAGTATCTGTATAAATCTCATTCACTACCGATGGGCGGGCTGTACCCTCTTTGATCATGTTGGATTTATCCATCACATAAAGAACTCCGAGCCCCGTCGCTCCCATGACAAACACGCGAATATCACGACGAATTAAATACAACAAACAGGTAGCGTACACAATAAATCTCGCCGTCGCATTGATTCTCTCTGCTGCAGATTGTTCTGCAGTCGGCCAAAACTCTTTTATTTTATCGGAGCGTATAAGTTGTTTAGGATCCTCAAACAATGATACCATTTATATTATAAACTTTTATTTTTTCATCAAACCACCAAGAAGACCCTGCATCGACTTCATGAGCTGCGCCTCGTTGATGTCATCACCTTCACTCTGCATCTTATCGGCACACTGCTTCGCAACAGATTCAATCATGGTCAGAGTATCCGATGGGATGGTGGTGATGGTGGTACCCAACATGTAGAGTGTCTGGATGTATTGCCAGATGGCATTCTTAGTCCCTTCAGATGCACTGGGCCAGCATGTCGTGATGTTCAAGGGTTTGAGAAACTCAATGGTGTTAGAGTCTGCCAAGAAAAACGACTCGTCACGCGAACTAATCTTGTCCGCGTAAGGGGTGATATTCTCCATGAAACTTTCGACAACCTTCTTCGGTTGGGTTTCCTTCAGCATCTCAAAAGCGGTGATGTACTTCTTCAGCCCCTTCTCTTCTGGAAAAGTCTTGTGCAGTTCCATAAGAAATTGGCTCATCATATCATTGAAAGCGGTAACGGAGGTCATTTTATCTATACATGTGGGGAATCTTTAAGTTATTGAAACTTGTCGGTTGAAATAGTCTCCCTGGTACCAATTCCATTCGAAATTATAAAATATACTAAGATTGCCACGAGAGCAGCAGGTTTTGCATACGCACTCGTCTCTAAAACGCCTTCATTGTTGAGTCGTGCTTTACCGTGTATGTATAAAGCAGTTATCGCACCTGCAAACAGGGCTGCCCACGTGGGATCGCGAAGGTATTCGTCTAAGTCCATATGTTATAACGTAGTTTTTTTTACATGGGTTTTCTCATTCTGGTCTCGGGGGCATCTGGGAATAAATCTTCATCTTCTTCGGGCTCTGGTTCGGGCCCCTTTACCGTGTTGATAGTCCTAAACTCATTTTCTAAACCCGATGGTACCACCGGTTCCTTGGGAGTCTCCTGTGTATTCACGGGCACCGTGGGTTCCATGGGCGCCGTGGGTTCCATGGGTTCCGTGGGCGCCGTGGGTTCCGTGGGCGCCGTGGGTTCCATGGGTTCCGTGGACTCCATGGGCTCCGTAGAGTCCGTAGAGTCCATGGGTCCTGGGTAAGCCTCATCTTCTCCCTCGTATTCATCTACGTTGTCTTCTTCGAGGTTACCATCATGAGGTTCTAGGATTTCGTCGTTCTGGGTAGTCATGTATGTCTGTAAAATCTGCTGGACTGGGATGAGTTCCTTGACTGTAGCCTCCACGCACGAACTGAAACGTTCATACAGTCTGTCGTTACGATCGTGTTCAGTCTGGTTATCTGTAAAAACGTATGGATTCTTGTATAAATCTTTAGCTGCATTCTTGTAACACGTGTGGATGAACACTTCATTGCTAGGCAGCTTGACGGATAACTTTTTACTATCTTTACTGAGGCGAACAGCGGAAAGAATCTTCACCGAACTCACAAACACCGCCGCCACTAGGTCTTTGAACCACGAACATCTATTGGCGATGTTGTCAGTATTTTCTTTCGCCATCGTCTCACTCCAGTTGGGAACGTCTCTCAGTAGATTCTGAAACATCATCAGGACCTTGCGCCCCTTTGAAAGTTTCTGCGCCTCGTGAAACATCTCATCAAAAACATCGATCATCACGGGACATATGAGGATAGATAACTGCTCCAGGTATTCACGCTTCGCTTCAACCAGAATGTTCAGGTTATCCATTATATGATTACATGAAATTATTTTATCATCCTTTTCCCGCAGATCCCCCCCTGTATTTATTAGCAGCCTTTTTTAGATTTATGAGTGTTGGGAACTCGTCGATATCGGCGGGAGGGGGGTGTGGTGGTTGGGTCTTTTTCACTCTCCATGATATATGTAATTCATAGTCCCCCAAAACGACCACATCGAACCCCCCTCGTTCGAGTTGCCTCTTGATGTACGCTGTGGCCTTGTATCTATCGAACATTGGATATCCTATGAGAAACGCTGGTACTTGAAAGGTTGCGACTTTACTCCCAAAATCTACAGACTGCCTTATTTTTCTAGACGCCTGTTCGTATAACTTGACGTACGTTTCCTTTTTCAATTTATTTTTCTTTTCAGTCAGTCTTGATATTTCATCTACACTTATCATTAATATTTACATCGACTTATTTTTAATTAATTCCAACTCACTCTTTCTGAAGAGGTCATAGTCTACAAAATCATAACCCAAAGTATCGCTCGTATACGGAGATGTATCAGTGGGAGGTACCACGTCTATAGGCTGTGTGCGAGCACTCATGACCTTGACAGTTCCATCGGGGTTTACGGCGATATCAACAGTCACCGCAAACCCGAAAGCGAATCCATGTTGTTTCATCAGCATAAACATGCAACGGTACAACTCTTTCATATTTTTCGTGTGGACAAACTTCTTCACCGATGTCGTCTCTATGATGTACGTACACAATCCAGTCTTTTCAGAGATGTGCTTATTTGCAGCCAGGACGAGTTGTTCCATGAGGTCATTGTTTATACTCACGTCTGTAGATTCGACGTACTCTGTCGTATCAAAGGGGGGGTCATTCAATACGACCCTGTTGATGGGCTTCGTGTACCCAGCGTATCCAAACATCTCCGTCCTGGACATGATGAACAACATCAAGATAATGAGAATGAGTAACACGAGGATAGTCATTTATTATAAGTTATAAAAAAACTGTGCGTTATTGAATATATTTTTTTACAAATCTACATCAAAGATGTCACTCTTAATCTTTAGTCCTAAATGTACACATAGTATGGAATTGGTCAATTATATTAATAGAAACGCACAATTGAAACAACTCGTACACTTTCATAACGTAAACGTTCTGGGTATACCCCCGCAATACAGGGGAAAAATCACGAGGGTACCCACCATGCTCACGAAGAATGGCAAGATCCTGGTCGGAAAGGAGATTCAGAATTGGTTAGAGTCCTTACTCCCCGTGCAGGATCTGGAAACATGTGGGTTTGGAAAGTGTGAGATGACGACACTCGACGGTGAGTCGAATACGGAACTCTTCGGGCTAGATCAGTACGGACGTTCCCTGCAGCCCGCCATGACACCGGAACTTGAAGCAAAAATAAGTCGCAGTGTGACAGATGCCTACACGGATATAAAGAAATAAAGTGTAAAGAAACGAGAATGCGGTTAGTGACTGTACAGGCTTCGGCCATCAAATCAACCTTTGAAGTGCTCAAAGATATCCTCAATGATGTGAATATTTATTTCAAACCCGATGGGATGTCTATCGTCACACTGGACACGGCGAGAACCTCACTCATAGACATGCACCTGGCGGCTGAAAACTTTGAAGAGTACTCGTGCACGGAAGCTATAGATACTGGTGTGAACGTCACCAATATGTATAAGTTACTGAAAACCATCACGAGTAACGACGTTCTCATCATCTCCATAAATTGTAAGGAGTTTATGAACATCGAGATTCATAGTGAGCAAAAGAAGACGTGTACAAAGTTTGCCCTAAAACTTTTGGACATTAATGAAAATCAAATCGAAGTCCCAGAGATGAGCATGACCATGAATACACCCATGCCCGCGGTAGACTTTCAACGTATCTGTAGGGACATGGCTAATATTGGTGAAGAAATTGAAATAACGAGAAGTAAAAAGACGTTGCGATTCTTGTGCAAAGGTGATTTTGCAGATCAAGATACAGTCATCGAATGTACAGAAGATAGCCCCGAAATGTCGGGTGTCTATTCTCTCCGGTACATGAATATATTTACAAAGGCGACGAGTATGTGTGCGACTGTTCAAATCATGCAGGAACGTGAAAATAGATTTCTCATTTTGAAATATAACGTGGCCAACTTAGGGGACCTCAAGTTCTACTTGGCCACTAAGGTATCCGAAGATCACTGATGTACCCATCGGTGGTACTCACGGTTTTGGAGAGTCCGAAAATATTTTTCACGACGATTTTAGGGTACAACGTTTTTAGCGTGTCTTCGTCGTAGTAAAGCATGTCTGATATTTTAATCTTTTCACCGTGAAAATCGCAATTGGGTCCCGCGTATCTTTTGATCTTAGCGAGTAAATCTTTCACTGGCTCGCCATTCGCGTCGAGCAACTGCGCGCTCTGAAGGGGTATGTTGAAATGCACACCTTTTGGCATTTCGGGGGGCCACTTGTAGTCATGGTTATACGTCAAATATTTATAAATTTTATTGTTGTACCAATATTTTATTCGGATAAGTGTCTTCGTGACAATATCGGGGGGAGGGGGTATTATTTCGTTATTCTTAACTGATACATAATAAGAATCTGTGTTTTCATCCCATTCTTCCGACTGAAGCTCCCAAAAGTCATTATTTGTCATGTATTCATTTTCCTGTCCCACCCAATATTCGAGATTTTTATCTAGAATCTTATAATCTGGTTTTTTAAATAACATTTTAAAATAATAGATTGCGTTAATTAAAAAATTACGAAGTAAATCCATTAGCTACTATGGAAGGTAATTTTTTAAGCAGGTATAATAACATGGTAAATGAATGGATGATTAAAATGGAAGAACAACCGTCTAAAAAAGCCGAGTATCAATCTGAAATGTCTGAGTATATCATGAAATGTATGCCATATCTTAAACAATACAACGAAGAAATAGATAGTGAAGTCACGACAGATAATATCTTTAATTGTAAAGAGATTGTGGGACTTCAGAGAAAAGATATTTTTGTAGATTACCTCATAGATGTCGAAAAGAAAAATATAGATAGACCCATGGAAAGAAAAGTAGATGAATGTCCAGTCTGTGTGAATAGTAATATATTCCAATTTAGTGAGACGAGTGAACTCGTGTGTGACAAGTGTGGTCTGGTCGTTGATGTACTCATCAGTGAAGAACTCACTTATAAAGAGGAACAAGAAACGTCCGAAAAGATTATAAATTATTCATACAAAAGAGATAATCATTTCAACGAATGGCTCTCGCAGTTTCAGGCACAAGAGATGACCACAATACCCCCGGATGTCATAGAACAATTACGGAACGAGTTCAAAAAGATAAAAATAAAGTCACTCACTGAGATTACTCACGCGAAGGTTAGAGGACTTTTAAAAAAACTGAAACTGAATAAATACTATGAACACGTGCCGTACATCACAAATATATTGAGTGGTGTCAAACCACCTAAAATGCCACCAGAGTTGGAGGAACGTTTACGACTCATGTTTAAGGATATTCAAAAACCATTCGACAATAATTGCCCCGCGGAACGTAAAAACTTTTTGAGCTACTCTTACGTACTATACAAGTTTTGTGAACTCTTGAGCGAAGATTCATATCTCCAATATTTTCCACTTCTAAAGTCAAAAGAAAAATTACATCATCAAGATCTCATATGGAAAAAGATTTGTCGCGACTTACGCTGGGAGTTTATTCCAACGATTTGAAGGTCTAGGGTACTACCGTTTCTGGCTCTCGCGATACGCGTATCACCTCGGGTTCAGCGTTCGGATGCGGAGGAAAGTTCACGAGATAAGCCTCGTGGAGATCAAGAAGTTTAAGGTAATTGCGAGCTTGAGACACCATCGCATCGTTGATGGTCTTGACAGATTTGAGTTCCACCACGGTAGTCTTTTCGATGATGATATCTGCGCGTAAATTACCTATGGTATGTCCCTTGAATACAATAGGTATGATACGCTCAGTCTCGTAGGATACACCATTCTCACGAAGCATCACCTCCATGGCGTTGTGATACACCCTCTCACTAAAACCGGGACCCAGTGTACTGTATATTTCTTTCACACATTCATGAATCATTTATAATCTTACTCACTAAGCCTTTAATCTATTTAAAGAATATGCGCCAACTATAAGAAGGATCCTATAGCTCAGTTGGTTAGAGCGCGGTGCTTATACATTTGTATATAAAAGATGGGAAACCATCAAAAGCAACGCCGATGTCACGGGTTCGATCCCCGTTAGGATCAACGCAAAAATTCCTCAAATGTCACCATATCCCCATTCATCAAAATTTCCCCCCATTTTGTTTCTGTTTCAGACAAGTCACTGGGATACAAACAAGATTCAACATACACATCACACAAGGGCATATCACGTTTATCAAAATAATACAAAAGTTTTTTTATATTTTCATCAGTCGCAGTATCGATCCAGTCACAAAACTTTTTTTCAGAAAACCACGCGCGCTCTACCCCAATCGCGCTTTTTTCATGAACCAGTAAATTATTTTCGATTTCCTCTTCTATTTCCGTCTGTGGGTTTGTCCATATTTCATCCGCCATGAAACTTGTCGTCATATATACACGAACACCAGGACCCACCTTCTTGATGAATTCTTTTTGCTCGGTAGTGATACTCATTGTATATTAGTCGCAAGATGTTTTTAAGTGTTTAGATTCGCGAAGGTTCCGGTAGCGATGTACTCATCGATGAGTCTTCTGATACCTTTACCAATTCCATTGATGTGAGCAACATCAGAACTGTTAGTCAGTTCAGTGGGAAAGTCCTCGATGATTTGAGCCGCTCTGGTATAGGCTCTCCTCTTGAACTCATTGTCCTCCCGTCTCGCGAGTTTGTGAAACAGGCGAGTCAACTCTGTGTTTGTGGTTATGACTGGTAAATAACGATCCGAAGTCACCTCGATCCCAGAATCTGAGTCAGTATCAGTATAATCCGGGTCCATCGAGGAGTTAATATCTTCACACGAAGCAACGGACTCACTGTCTTCAGTGGGTTCGAGTGTGCGGAGGATTCTAATCGTATGACGGAGTTCATCGATTTCTTCGCGAAGCTTGTTGTTCTCCTTCTCGAGCTTGGTAATGTAGTTGTAGATGGTAAAGGCGTTCATTGTATATACTTTACTCGTTCGTTTTCTTTACTTAGGTTTAATTTGTATTATAAATTAAACCTAAGTGAAAATGATGTATCATAAAAAACAAAAATGGGTTCATCTGCATCTTGCCTCGCGTCCCAAGCACCCTACGACCCCGATGCGGTTCTGAAGAAGTTTCCTGCCATCAATAATACCGAAACTTTGAAAAAATATATCACGTACGTGAGACAAAACAATCATCTCGAAAAGATAAAAGAAAAGTTTAGGGATGAAAATATCATTGATGAGAATGACACGCTCACGACGGGTCTCAAACCCTTCAACGTGTTTGCGCGGTTCGCATCTGATGCAATGCCAAATCCGGTCGATCAATCGCTTCTTGGTGATTTTGCGGACATGTTCATGGTGTGTCACAACCTCCCGGAGAATGATTTGAAGTGGAACGATCCCGATTTTTACGGAGCTTCCATGGCTGGTCCGGATGATTACGGCCCCGGGCATGTTTTCATCACGACGAGGGATCTCAGTTTCAAGAGGTTTAATATTCTACCAATCGTTCTTGAAAATGATGCATGGTTCGTGTCACGGTTGCTCTTGGCCGCCATCAATTACACAGCGAACAGGGGGTGGACAGACGTTGGTTTTTACTTTCACTGTTACCCAGCAAACAGTGTACAAAGCCTTCATCTCCACGTTGTGAATAAGGATACCGCTGGACCCACCTTGAAAAAACAGATGCATAAAAACCTTGATATTTATGACGTCCTTGATGCTATGGATGCTCATCACTTGTTTTGATAAGGGTACGTACGTATCCAGAGATTACAGATCCATTTTTCACCAGATGTGACGGGGTTACCACCATGAAGCGCCTTGGAAGTCATCCATCCCCAATCATTCGTCGTATCGAAAAGTAACATGTCACCTTTGTTGAGTTTATATTTTTTACCGAGATTTGGAAACTCTGTTTCACCTCCTTGATATCCATCGTTGAGTCCTATGATGCACGTATGCATTCTCATATTTGGATCATTTTCAAATGCGTCTTGATGGGGTTTGTAGAATCCACCCGGGGTGTACCTCAGAACTTGAAGTTTTTCACAGTTTCGTTGGGGTCTATCAGTGAGTGATATACATTTTTCGACAACATCATTGATACGTGGATCATTATTATCCAACCAGGCTGTTTCGCTTTTTCTCACTTTCTCGAGGATCACCTTTTCCCTTGCTACCGTCGAAGGTTTTAAATCTTTGCGAGCTTTTTCTATGATGTAATCACACGTTTCTGGGGCTATGAAGTTTCTGTATAGCCTGGGTGGGTGATAAATAGGCCTTAGGAGAAAAGCTAGTAGTAGTAATATTATAATTATAATTATCATCTATTTGTATCTAACATTATATTATGAGGGACTCTTGAAGTGTACCTCTTTCTTATACGCGCCATGACTATATTCGTATATTGTATGAGCCCCCCAATCTCTCCCATGTATACGTGTTCATTCGACATGTTGAGCATGTACTGTCTGAGGATATCACCCACCGTATCCAAGAACATCCTATAAATGTCACGAATGTCTCCAACCTTTGCGTTGTATTTATCTCGCCTCTGTAGTTCCCGTTTAAAGTCCTCCTCTGTAATTTCATTCAACATGTATTTCATGCGTAGATACAAATTGTCATCATACAAATATCCAAATCTGTACATGAGTTCTCTCTCTATGCGATACAGTTCTATAGAAACGTCGAGCATCTCTTTAGACGACCCAGCCTCTTTGAGTTCGCGATACGTGGGTACACCCCCACATGGGATATCACCGTGTTCGCGAGTACGTTTCTTGAACTCAAAATAATGTGGATTGTGGATTCTTCCAGTCTCTATGTGCCCCGTGCGCCAATCGAACGCCGTGTGACATTGGGTACACCACATCTGTGCACATCCTTCTATCCTGTAGATGGGAGTGTTGCATTTTGGACAAGGTTTCGTGTCACGCTTCAGGAGTTTTATAGTTTTCACAGTGTCCTGGTCGCAAACATGACCTTCGTCGTTAACTTCATGACATTTTTCACAGAATGATTCCATGCAAACACCACATGTCCAGTCATCCATTAAAAATCCCCTGCAATCGGGCGATGGACATGATTGCATGAAAGCGACACTCGCCGGTGTTTCTACATCACCGAGTCGGGTGGCTTGTATGGTTTCTATGATGTTGTTGATATGCATTTTGAGTACATCTATGATACACCCCATGGTTGGTTCTGTAAAAGTATTTCCGATTCTTATACGATTGACTAGATACACGAGGTACGCGGAAGATGTTCGCAGGCTTCGTATTCGTAGTTCGCGTGACACGTATATTTGAGTCTCTGGCATTCTCGCTTTTTCACGTTCAAAAAGTACATTCTCTCTGTGAAGCTTAAAGTGCTTATTGCGGAATATTTTTGTACAGAAAGAGTCTATAAACTCACGATTTAACTCATGCTTACACCCCATGCAATGAGGTTCCTGTGTACTCGATAATAAATATGTTTGTACACACGTCTTACACGCTTCTAACTCACAAAATGGGCAGCTGACTTTAAGATGATTTTTTTTATTAAAACTTTCGAAACATACGCTACACATGTTCATCTATACAATACTATCTTTAAATTGACGTGGCACTGTGTCATTGTCTATATCAGCGATGAGTGCATCTTTTGATCTCGTATCGAAATATGTCTTTGGTGTGAATCTTGCAAAATGCATTTTGTCCATCATGTAATACATCTGGTACGCCTCGACTATGTTGGGTCCCCTGTAGTCATCGGGCATGCACTCGGGTATCGGTGTCAGGCCAGGAGGTACCTCCATAGCATAATAAGCCTTTGGACTTTTCCTTAGTTCGAACCTACTGGGTATGTTCGCCCGCAGCCATTCCGCGTGAGCCTGACACGAATGCGTCTTTCGGTAACGCCCGGTGTATTCTTTGGCGAGGGCGAGCGCGAGATCGGCGGCGAAGATGTAGTTCTTAACGGAAGAAGCCACCCACATGGTCATGGGATGACCTTTATGAGCAGGCCTGTAGCCTCGCGCCTTTCCACTCTTATTAAAGGGTGCTCTCTCTGTCACGATGTCATGCTCATCAGAAAAATACCACGCAGTGTAGAGCATCTGACAAATCTCTAGAATGATCTTGACGACATGTTGGTCACAGTACATGCCGGCAATTTCACATGGAGTCATAGCGAGGAAAAATATATTCATCTTTACATGAATTATTTCACACATTTTATTTACTTAGGTATGTTTTCTTCACCCAATCTCTATTCGTCTTGAATATTTGTGATAAATTGGGATCACGGTTCCTAAAAAAAATCATGAGCACGTTGAGTCTCCTGAAGAGACCCAGGGGTGGCTCACCCGCGGCGACCACCTTGGCGAGTGCCGCGTGGCGCAACTCGGTACTCTTATTCCTCACGCCTACATACCCCTGCTTCGAAAGGTATCCGTCTTTACGAAGATGGATCTTCACACCTCCTCACTTTCTGGGGGTCGTCAAGGGGCTATTCTGGGTGAGGCGGCGAAGAAAGGCGGCGATGTTGGCCTGGCGCTTGGTCTTGTACGTGGTTCCACCCGGGGAAACAATCTTGAACGTCCTCTTCCTGGACTCGGTGTTCATCTTCCTGAGGATGTGACCCTCGCGCGGACCCCGGGGAGCGCCGCGCTTCATCGGGCGTATGGCGAGGGGAACCGTGTTGATGTTATCATTGGTCATCTTCTTCACGGCACCCTTGGGTGTCTTCTTGAAGACAGCTTTGACACCGTAGATCTTCTTGTCACCCTCCTTGACGAAGAAAGAACCACGGTCGGATTGGAAAATCACGCGTCGCTTGGAGTTTAAGAGTTTAGTCGCGGTCGGCATTTTGATATACTATCGTTTAGATTTTTTCCTGTGAGCCAAACCCCCCTTTTCTAATTTCCTGAGTTCGCGCCCAGTTTGACCACCGACATTTGACGCTTTCGGGGGTAGCCCCTTGTGTCCCAAACTCTTCAACTCGCCGTTAATTTCCCGGTGGATTTTTGAGGATTTTGTGGACCTGTTATATTTCGCGATGAGAGCCTGTATCTTCATATTCTTTTTTACGATATTATCGCTTTCCGCGGCACTGGCCTTTGCGTTGTTCAATTGTCGTTTCGTTGGTTTAGGTTTCTCAACCGGAGGAAGGCCAGTCCTGAATAAATTACTCACCGTGTTACCCTTACTCTCACCCCCTCTCGTTTTATCAGCCGCGGCTCTACGTGCTATGGCCACCCTCTGGGGTGCTGTGGCGGTGGCGAGTTTTTTCTTCGTGTTCTCATTTTTCTTCAATTGTTGAGTCACTTTTCGAAGTTGTTCCATCGTCTTCTTTTCACTCGCCACCTGCCTAGCCTTCACGACATTACTCGCCGCACGTTTAAACTTACCGACACCCGTATTTGCTTGTACATTTGGCTGAGGTGTGATGAGTTTGCGAAGTGTATTCATGGATACGTTCGAATCAATCACCATTTTTTTCGCTTTTTTATTTGTAGCTTTTCCCAACAGACTTTCGCGCTCTTCCAACTCCTTCATTATATCACGAGTGTTCTGAGACCCACGCGCTCTTTTGATAAACTTTTCACGCATCTTACCCCCTAGGCCGAATGGGACGACGTTTCGTATCTTTTTTAATACTTCTGGATCTATGTTTTTACTATTCTTTCCTCGGTTTAACTTCTTCACATTCCCAGATGCGTTGAACAGTCTCGATGCTTCCTGTGCAGCGTTTTCATTGTTATCGGAACGCTGACGTTTTTTAGTCATCTTGTCGACAAACGATTCACGTTTGATGGTCATCAACATGTTTTGTTTTAAAGCGTTCAAGTTTTGTGTATTATTTTTTATTTTTGATTCAAACTCTCTCTTGTTTATCTTGGGGTTTTCTAAAAGTTTTTGTAACGTCTGAATCTTTTTCTGTTTTAATTTCTCAGACTTTTTCTTCGCGTTCTCTGCTTCCGAAGCTTTTCTCGCGTTATTTTTCTTCTTCTTCTCTTCTGCTTTCACGGCGGCTTGCTTGTTCGCCTCAGCCTTTCTGGCAGCCTTCTCTTCGGCCCTCTTGGTTTCGCGCAACATTTTTCTCTCCTCGGCAGCCTTTCTAGACGCCTCTATAGATTCTTCTCGTTTCTTACGCTGTTCGGTGATTAGGGCAGCCTTTTCGGCGGATTCCTTTTTAGCTCGTTCACTCGCTTCCGCCTTTTTCGCCGCGGCCTCAGCCTCTTTCCTTTTCCTCTCCGTCTCCGCAGCCCCCCTGGCCTCCGCGGCTGCTTTCTCCTTCGCTTCACGCTCCTCTTTGGCCTTTTTATTCGCCTCAGCTTTTTCAGCCCTTCGTTTTTCATTGGCCGCCGCTTTTTTCTCCGCCGCCTCAGCCTCCTTTCTTTTCCTTTCCTCCTCCGCAGCCTTCTTGGCTTCCTCTATGGCTCTCTCCCTCTCCTTGCGTTCTTCAGCGGCTCGTTTAAAAGCTTCCGCAGCCTCCCTCGCTCTTTTCTCATCCTGTGCAGCCTTTTTCTCCGCCGCCTCAGCCTCCTTTCTTTTCCTTTCCTCCTCCGCAGCCTTCTTGGCTTCCTCTATGGCTCTCTCCCTCTCCTTGCGTTCTTCAGCGGCTCGTTTAAAAGCTTCGGCAGCCTCCCTCGCTCTTTTCTCATCCAACGCGGCTTTTTGTGCCGCCGCCTCAGCCTTTTTCTTTCTCCTCGCATTTTCTTCGGCTCTCTTCTTGGCTTCAGCCTCAGCCTTGGCCTGCCTTTTCCTCTCAGCATTCTCAGCCTCCTTTCGCTTCCTGTCGGCTTCGACCTTCTCTCTCTGTTTTGCAATCCGAGCGGATTCTTTATTTCTTTTCTTCTTACTGATGGCAAACTCTGCATTTCTTAAGATAGCACTAAACTCACCACCCTTTTCCAAACGCTCTAAGAACTTTGCCTTTTCAGCGCCACTTAAATTATTTGTTCGGTTCATCACGTTGCTTAACCTCTGTATCCTTCTGTTCTTCACTTTTGAAGCTATTTTAACTTTGGCGTTCTTAAACACGGTGTCAAAGCTTTCCCTCTGGTTTAACCTCTGAAGAAACCCCTGCTTTTCACCGTTGGTCAGTGTGTTAGCGGAACTTTCTAGCAATCGAGATAATTTGGAACGTTGTCCTTTTAAAACTTTAAGATTTGCCTGTTTCTTATTCTCAATAGCCTTCGCTTCAGCTTGCCTCTTTGCGTTTTCTTCCCGCCGTTTCTTCTCGGCTTCAGCCTCTGCGTTCTCCCGTTGTTTCTTCTCCGCGTTTAATCTCTTTTTTTCTTCATCGGCCTTCTGCTTCTCCCGCTCGGTTTTATTTTCCTCCTGCTTTCTCTTTCTCTTGTTAATAGTTAACTGAATATTTTTAAGAAGGAATTCAAAATCCTCACCGGACTTGAATCGCCCTAAATAGGTTTCTTTTGTCGCTTCATTCAAGCTATTCATGGCGGCTCTCAATTTTTTCTCACGCGTCGCACTGACTTTACTCTTTATTAAAGCATTCACATTTCTAGAAACATTGTTGAGTTTTTGTCCTTTATTAATACGAATGAGGAAGGCTTTCTTTTCCCCGGGTGAAACTACACCGGATCTGTTTATGACGTTGGATAATTTAGATTTATTCTGCATCTTTCTCTCGTTATTCGCCCTTTTTCGCATCATTAACTCCTGTTGCGCCTTCTGGATTCTCATGGCTTCCTGACGTTTCCTGTTTGCGTTCGCTTCTTTGGCGTTTCTCTCACTTTTCCTTTTAACAATCAGACTTTTCAGGTTTGCGACGATGGATTTAATGTCTTCACCACCGTCGAATCTCCTGAATATACTATTTTTATTAGCATTTGTTAAAGCGGTAGTACTACCTATCAGACTCGTCAAATACTCCTGACGTTTTTTACGTTTAATCGCGGCTCGTTTTCCTGGGGACCTCCTTCCTCCTCCACCTCCTCTACGGAGGTTATTAGCACTTTTCTGTAATTGTTCTTTCGATGCAATGAGGGATTTAACATTTCTAAGTATAACACTGTAATTTGCATCCTTCTCGAAACGCTTGAGAAATCGCACTTTATCAGCGTTAGACAAAACAGTGGAACTGTTGAGTAAACTACTCAGATACGACTGTTGAGACGCTCTACCGGCTCGCGCAAGGTTTGATTTCGCGTTGGCTCGCGCCCTGGCTACTGCATTGGCTGCATTTTTCTTTGCCCGATTGAGATTTTTTCGTATCCTGACATCATTATCATTAACCACGGTTCGGAGTTCCCTCACCTGTTTTTCAGCCATGGCAGCCACTCGCGCAGATTCCGCGGAGCCATCTGCCCTCGCCTTAGCGACCAGATCTGCAGCCTTTTTCTCGGCTTTTTTAAGGTCTTCTCTCATCGCAGCGTCTTTGTCGTCCACATCTTTCTTCAATTCTAGCACCTGCCTCGTCGCCTCTTCTGCAACGCGTTTAGATTCTGCAGACCCGTCGGCCCTCGCCTTGGCGACGAGTTGTTTCGCCTCTTCTCTAGCCTCTATGAGCCCCGCTTTCGTCACAGCGTTCATGGCTATGACATCACCCCTCAACGCCATCACCTGTTTCTCTGCCTGTTCTGCGACCCTCTTTGCCTCATCAGACCCCTCCTTTTTCGCTTGCTCCACTAATTTTTCAGCCTTCTTCTCAGCCGCGCTGAGATCCTCCCTCATCTTGGCATCTTTCTGATTCACGTTAGCCTGTAAATTGTTTATCCTCTTCTTCGCCTCTTCAGCGACCCTCGCGGTTTCAGCAGAGCCATCAGCCCTCGCCGCCGCCACGGCGTTGATCGCTTCTTTTCTCGCCGCCGCGAGGTTTGTTCGTAGCGCAAAGTCTTTGGCATTCACGTTGGCTTTCAAGGAGTTCACTCTCGATTTCGCCTCTTCAGCGACCCTCGCGGTTTCGGCAGAGCCATCAGCCCTCGCCGCCGCCACGGCATTGGCAGCCTCCTGTCTAGCCATGTTAAGTCTAGAACTCATCAAGGCGTTTTTGCTATTCACGTCGGCTTTCAGTGCGTTCACCCGCTGTTTAGCCTCTTCGGCGACCCTCGCGGATTCCGCGGTTCCGTTGGCTCGCGCCGCCGCCACGGCGTTGGCAGCCTCCTGTCTGGCACTTTTGAGGTTCTCACGCATCTGAGCATTTTTGACGTTCACGTCTGCTTTTAATGTATTGAGTCGTTTCTGTGCCTCTGCTGCGACCCTCGCGGATTCCGCCGACCCATCAATCTTGGCCTGTGCCGTCGCAGCGGCCGCCTCTTTCCTAGCCGTTTCGAGGTTCGATCTCATCTGAGCATTCTTGGCGTTCACGTCAGCTTTTAGTGCATTCACTCTCGCTTTTGCCTCATCGGCCACCCTCTTCGTTTCAGCGGATCCGTTCGCCTTCGCCTGAGCTATGGCGTTGGCTGCTTCTTTTTTAGCCTGATTCAATCTGGCTTTACTATCATTATTTCTTTTTGTAATATTTTCCTGTAATATTTTCATCCTCATCTCCGCTTTGTTGGCCGCCTTTTGGGCCTCTTCGGTTCCTTCGAGCCTAGCCTTCGCCACCGCGTTAGCAGCTTCCTTTTTCGCTTTCGCGAGTTCCTTTATGACCTGACCTTTCATTTCATTTTGCATCCTGATCAAGTTCTTCTTTGCGTTTTCAGCCATCCTTTTCGACTCGACGGTACCATCAGTCCTCGCCCTAGCTAACGACTCTTGTACCCTTTGCTGTGCCAGTCTGAGTTCCTTTCTATTAGTATTAGATGTTTGGATGTTATAGGTACTGAATCGAGTTGTGTTTGTGTTTGTGTACCTATTCCCGTTGAATTGAAAACGTTTCATTCGTTCTTCATGTCTTTTCCTAGCTAAAGACTTTTGTATGTCGTTATTGTTGAGGTTCCCGTTCCTATTGTTCCTATTGTTCCTATTGTTCCTATTGTTCCTATTGAGGTTCCCGTTTCTGTTGAGGTTCCCGTTTCTGTTGAGGTTCCCGTTTCTGTTGAGGTTCCCGTTTCTGTTGAGGTTCCCGTTTCTGTTGAGGTTCCCGTTCCTATTGAGGTTCGCGTTCCTGTTGAGATTCCCGTTCTTATTCAGGTTCGCGTTCCTGTTGAGGTTCCCGTTCCTATTCAGGTTCGCGTTCCTATTCAGGTTCCCGTTCCTGTTGAGGTTCGCGTTCCTATTCAGGTTCGCGTTCCTGTTGAGGTTCGCGTTCCTATTGGTACTTTCGGTGTTGAAATTACTCACGATGACTTCCCGTTTATTGTGTAACTGAATTGGTTCTCGAATATTCAATCCTTTGAGTCTACGCCCTATAGC
>Ga0209653_1000525_pt1 | contig 34202 bp, 25 predicted proteins | sample SaaInl6LU_22_DNA_FD_184644 | JGI IMG/M metagenome (GOLD analysis project Ga0209653, IMG submission 184644) | Marine microbial communities from expanding oxygen minimum zones in the Saanich Inlet - ESP_116LU_22_DNA (SPAdes) (version 2) | ecosystem: Environmental > Aquatic > Marine > Intertidal...
TGTTGAATTTATTCCTATTCAAAGGTAGTTTTTCATTTCCTTCTATTCAGTAACAATGATTACACAAGTCAGATTAAATATTTTCGAAATTTTCATTCAGATTTCGAGTTTTTTTCAGCTTGTGGGTAACGGTCTAGTATAAGAATAGTAGCAGATTTTACCCACTAACTTTTTGGTTAAACACAGATCTTTTTTATATTTCATCACTTTAGCTTTAGCAATTAGACAGCTATTATTTTTATACATTGTTGGCTACAGTGCCTTCCAATCTTCAATAATAGAGTTTTCCCTTATTAAAATAGATTCTGGATCTAATTCAACTCTATCTCTTTGTTCTTGAGATACTGCGTCAGAAATCCACCATTCATAGGTGTCTTTTATAGACTTTACCAATGGTGTTAGTTTTAGTCCATTGGACAAGCCTTTTTCATTATTTATTTTAGCAGATCCACTATTATTACCTGTCGGTAGAATCCAAGGTACAATGCCATAAATATCATTCTCCATTAAAAACTCATAGTCATCAACTTTCACAAAAGTGTTTTCGACCGAAAATGCTTGTTTTGCTTTTTCAACAAATTCATGAATGTTTTGATTTTCTTTTGGTCCAACTGCGTTGTAAGTTCCAACTTTTTTATTTTCTATTAAGCGGATCATCCATTCTGCTACATCTCTTACATCAATGTATTGCACCATGTCATTCATTTTGCCTGGCACCAAAACTTCTCCACCTTTACTTAATCTGATTGGCCAATGTATAAATCTGTTTGATCTGTCAGCTGGTCCAAACATATAAGTTGGTCTTACTATTATGGTTCTGTTTTCTCCGAATTGATTAATGGCTTCTAATTCAGAATTTGCCTTCATTATTCCATATCCATATTCTAACTTTTCATATTCATCTGTAATACCTTCAGGTTCTTTTAATAATACTTCTGCACTTTCTTTGACATCACTTTTTAAATATGGATAATATACTCCTGTGGAAGATGTATAGAGATAGAGATCGCAATTTTCTTTTAATAATTTAGCAGATTGTTTAGTCCATTCAGCATCATGCCCAGAGTTATCAATAACGACATCCCATTTGCGATTTTCTAAGGCAGTCAAGTTATCTTTTCTATCGCCTATTAAGTGTTCCACATTTTTAAATAAATCTTTATAAATTGCTGGCTTTGTTACCCCCCTTGTAAAAATTGAGATAGTATGCCCTCTATTTATAGCATAGGCAGTTTGGTGGAGTCCTAAAAAACTTGTACCTCCAAGTATAAGAATATTTAAAGGCTTGCTCTTACTTTTTGATTGTTTATTCTTTTCTTTACGTTTAAAATCACAACTATATAAGCCTGAAAATAAAAGGGATAAACCTATGCTTGTTTTAATTCCTTTTTTAATAAATTCTCTTCTTGATTCTTTACTTTCCATTTTTCTTTTTTTGATCTTTTAGCTAAAGAGTGAAAATTCTGTGTGCTTAGACTTGGTTTCAATTCTTCATTGAAGCCAACGGTCTAGTATAAGAATAGTAGCGGATTTTTACGCACTATCTTTCGGTTAAACACAAACCTAAATATAAAAAAACAGGTTCGATTAAGCACCGAAACCGCTATTATTTTTATACATTGTTGTGGTGCGTTTTTATTTGCTTTGTAGCTCTTTAATTGCATTTAAAATATTCCTTTTATCTTTTTCTAAATCGTTAGCAATACTTCTAAAAAATGTCTGTCTATCATTGGGATAATTCAATTCATAATTAACTGGAACCCCAATGTTTTCATAACATTTATCATTATTATCTGTGTAAACTTCATTTGAAAGTGAAAAATACCAACCGTTTGGCAATGTCTTTTCTAAAGCATCTGAAATTGCTCCATTTGTATGTGAGCCAATACGTTTCAAACTATTTAATTCCATTGAACTTAATGCCATCATATCTGTTGCGCTTGCAGACTGTTGGGAAGTCAATAAATATACTGGTTTTGTATATGGTTGTTTAGCAGGCTCTAAATAAATTCGTGTTTTTATAGTGTAGCCGTTATTATGTCTTGCTTTTTTAATTGCGATTTGTTTTCTGTCAGAATTAAATCGTCTCAAAATTTCTAATGCTACAACATCCTGTCCACCGCCATTAAATCGAACATCGATAATAATATGTCTTGTGTCTTTTAGGTCTTGCATTATCATATCCATTAATTTACTTATTCCAGCAACTTCTTTTAAAATTTGCTGTTCGTAATTTAAACTATCAAATGCGTCCATATATGTAGAAACAAATCCATTTTCTTGGACAAGGCTATCGTTTAAATTCAAATCTGCATATAAAAACATTCCTTTTATTTGGATATAGCCAACATTGTTTTCCATCTTTCCCCATTTCATAAGCCACGTATCTTTGGTCAAATCCTCTTTAAGATAATAATCTGCAACGATTCCAGCAATCTCAAAATCGCCATATTCTTTTAATTCTTCTGTTTCTTCTTCCTCTATTTCTGATTGAATTTGATTTTCTGCCAATTCGTAAATTTCATCTGTCGGTTCTATCGAGCCGTGATTATCCTTTAATTTCTCAATCATATCTTCTATGACTAAATATAAATCTATTTCTGTACTTGTCGAATTGAGTTTGTTTTTTGAATTTTTGTAAATATTTTCCCAATCAATTTTATTGAGCTCAAAATATGCGTAATGATTTTTGTATATGTTTGCAAAGACTTCAAAATTATATAATATGTCGTTTTTGTCTATTGCACTTTGTTGGCATAAATCTGGAAACTTGCTTAATCTTTCATAGCGATATTCGCTAAATCCACGTGTTATGGTAAGTGTATCATTCGAAATTTGCATTTTTTCACTAACATCTGAAATATTACCCTTTTTTGAGGGTAGGCAAGAAATATCTGTAATGTTATAATATTCGTAAGAGATAGTATCTATTTTCAAAATTTTTCCGTAGCCAATAGATTTCCAAATTCCTTCGATTGAGTTGTTTTTCTCTTCATTCGGTTTACAACTAATTAACAGGATAAAAATAAATAATAGAGAAAATAGAGTAGTTTTAGTTTGCATAATTTTAAATGATTTCTACTCTAAAGATTACAATTTTTAATTTTTATTACAGTTTTTCTTAAATGCACCACAACGTGTTTGTGTATGATTAGTTGCGTGGTTTAAGCACTAAAGTTAGCAAATAAATCACAGATAGAAAGTCCGCAAGTAAAACCTCTTTATTTTTATGAGTAACTTTCTTTAAATGGATAGATACAGGAATAGATAATATATTTTTCATAGCATTTCAAAAATACAAAAAATAATTTCATAGGAGATAAATAAATATGAATCAGATGATTGTGGTTAATTTTCCTTTAGAAATTTTCTCCAATGACCATTTCTACATCCATTATAAAAATATTTTAAATGTATTTTTCATAGTGACTTTAAGAGACTTCAAAAATCATTTATTCCTCAATCAAACTTGCTGAAGGTGAAAATAATAATTCAGTTGGATTGTCAATATCATACAAATATTGAAATCCTTTAGACTCTTTATTGCAGAAAGGAGTGATAAGTTTTACCATGTTTGTAAAACCTTCTAAAGTTAGAATGCAAAAAAATGTTTCATTGTCTTTTGTAAGTATTCCTTCGTCAGATGTAAACAACCCAAAAATTAAATTGCAGTTACGTGGAGTGATAAAATCGACTTCAGATAAGTCTAGCTTTTTTCTTTTGTCAATAATTGTATCTTTTAATGCGCTTCTAACCAATTTTCTCCAATTCCCATTTCTACATCCAAAGGGACAGTCATTGTAAACGCATTTTCCATTTCGTCTTTGATGATGGGTTTGATAATTTCTAGTTCATCTTTATGTGCGTCAAAAACCAATTCATCATGAACTTGTAATAGCATTTTAGATTTGAACCCTTCTTTTTCAAAACGTTGGTAAATGTTAATCATAGCGAGTTTAATAATATCTGCCGCCGATCCTTGTATTGGCGCATTTACAGCATTTCGTTCGGCCGCACCACGAACAATAGCGTTTCTAGAATTAATATCTTTTAAATATCTACGTCTTTGTAAAACAGTTTCTACATAACCATTTTCTCTTGCAAAATCTACTTGCGAAGCCATATAAGCACGTAACTTTGGATAGGTTTCATAATAGGTGTCAATCAATGCTTTAGCTTCTTTTCTTGATAAATCTGTTTGATTGCTTAGTCCAAAAGCAGATACTCCATAAATGATTCCAAAATTCACTGTTTTTGCATTGCTACGTTGCTCTCGAGTTACTTCCTCTAAAGGAACATTAAAAACTTTTGCTGCGGTAGAAGCATGAATATCTTCTCCGTTTTTAAACGCTTCAATCATGGTTTCTTCTTCACTTAAAGCTGCAATAATTCGCAATTCTATTTGAGAATAATCCGCCGCTAATAACACATGATTTTTATCTTTTGGAATAAACGCTTTTCTAACTTGCCTTCCTCGTTCAGTTCTAATAGGAATGTTCTGTAAATTCGGGTTATTAGAACTCAATCTTCCTGTCGCAGCAACAGCTTGTGCATAAGCTGTGTGTACGCGCCCTGTTTTTGAGTTGATTTCATTTGGTAAAGCGTCAACATAGGTGCTTTGTAATTTTTTATACTGACGATATTCTTGAATATCTCTAATAATCTGATGTTCTTTTGCTAAATAAGACAAGACATCTTCTGCTGTGGAATACTGACCCGTTTTTGTTTTCTTTGGTTTGTCTACCAACTTCATGTTTTCAAACAAAACAATTCCTAATTGTTTAGGAGAGGCAATATTAAATTCCTCGCCAGCTTGTTTAAAAATATTTTTCTCTAATCTGCTAATGTCTTCAGTCAAATGAACGGATAATTCTTTTAAGAAATCTACATCTAAATTAATGCCTTCAATTTCCATGGCTGTCAAAACAGAAACTAATGGCAATTCAATCTCATTGAATAACTTAGTCACATTTCCGCTTTCCAATTCTTTGATAAAATGCTCTTTTAATTGCAATGTGATGTCCGCATCTTCAACGGCATATTCGGTCTGATCTTCAATAGGAATCACACGCATCGATAATTGATTCTTTCCTTTCTTACCAATCAGTTCCGTGATAGAAACTGGCTGATAATTTAAATAAGTTTCCGCTAAAATATCCATTCCATGTCGCATATCTGGATTGATGAGGTAATGCGCAATCATGGTGTCAAACAATTTTCCTTTAACAGGCATCTCATAATTTGATAAGACCTTCATGTCATACTTTAAATTATGACCGATTTTTTCGATGTCTTTATTTTCAAAAAACGCTCGAAACTCTTCTAAAATGGTTTTTGTTTCCTCCTGATTTTCTGGAAATGAAACATAATACCCTTTTCCGATTTCCCAAGAAAAGGCAATTCCAATTAACTCAACTTCTAAGGCTTTTAGACCGGTTGTTTCCGTATCAAAACAAACCGAAGTTTGTTGTTGTAGTTTTTTAAGCAGTAATTTTCTTGATAACGGAGTATTTGCATGCTGATAAAAATGATCGGTAGTAGCAATGGTTTTATACCCTTGAATACTTTCTTCTTCTGTTACACTTCCGGTTCCTGGAGCTGCAAACAAATCAAACTGACCATTCTGGTTGCTGAGCGTAGTCGAAGTAACCTGCGCTGAACTTTTTGGTTGTGTAGTTTCAGTAATTGTTTCTTCAAAGACACTAGTTGCTGTGGTAAACGTTTTTACAAAACTATCGGTAAGTCTTCTAAATTCTAATTCTGTAAAAATGGCTTTGGTTGCCTCAATATCGGGCATGCACATTTCAAAGTTTTCTTCATGAAATTCTACTGGAACATCCAACATAATGGTTGCCAGTTCTTTTGATAAAATCCCCAATTCTTTGGCGCCTTCTACTTTCTCTTTCATTTTTCCTTTCAAATCAGCCGTATTTGCCAATAAGTTTTCCATAGAACCATATTGTGCCAAAAACTTTTTTGCTGTTTTTTCACCAACACCTGGTAATCCTGGTATATTATCAACAGAATCCCCCATCATTCCTAAAAAATCGATGACTTGTTCTGGTCTTTCTACACCAAATTTTTCTTGTACTTCAGCAATTCCCCAAGTTTCATATCCGCCACCAAAACGAGGACGATACATAAAGATGTTTTCAGAAACCAATTGTGCAAAATCTTTATCAGGGGTTACCATAAAAGTTTGATAGCCTTCTTTTTCTGCTTGTTTAGCCAAGGTTCCAATAATATCATCAGCTTCATATCCTGCTAGAACAACCGCAGGAATTTTCATGGCTTTTAAGATCTCTTCAATAATAGGAACTGCAATTTTAATTGCTTCTGGAGTTTCTTGTCTATTGGCTTTGTATTCTGGAAACGATTCTGTTCTGGCAACACTTCCGCCTCTATCAAAACAAACGGCTAAATGGTCTGGTTTTTCACGCTTAATAACATCTAATAAAGAATTGGTAAACCCCATAATTGCAGAAGTATCCATTCCTTTAGAGTTAATTCTTGGGTTTTTTATGAAGGCATAATATCCTCTAAAAATTAGTGCGAAAGCATCGAGTAAGAAAAGTCGTTTTTGATCTGCCATTTATGTCTTTTGTTAAGATTATAAATCTACAAAAAACTTATGTTTTTAAACTGAGTTAGCCGAGGTAATTTTAGACTTCATTTTATGTCAAGCCTTTTTTTCTAAGTTCCCAAGAGGCACCACTTCCCATTTCAAAATCCCAATTACTTATATAACTTTCAATCTTCCCTATTATTTTTTCTACGGATTGGTAGACTTTTTTAAGATTTTTGAAATGAGCAAGAATGGAATTGTTTTCTGGGTCAAAATATCGATCTTGACACTAAACTAGATAGTCGGAAGATTCGGCATAAAACTCTAGCTCCCTTAACACTAAACACATATTTAATAAAGGATAGTTGTACTTAATGTCTCCATATTCATCTTCTACATAAAAATAAAAAGTCTCTTTTTCTATGGTAAATGCAACAGCACAATATTCTTTGTTTTTAGTAAGAAAATTTGTTGTTGAAAACTCAATTTCCATTTGATGATTTACATAAATCTTATTGAGGGCTTCTATTTCTGGATAACTCGCCATGACTTTCTTATTTGTTTATTCTTTTGGTTGAGTATAAGGTTTAAATATTTGATTTCTAAAGCTACAAAACTTTAACAATATGTTAAAAACAGAGGACTTGTTTTAGATGTACCTTCGCGTTGTTAAAATTAAACTGACTTTATGCCACGTTGGGTAATCCCTCTATTGATTGCTTCTGTAATCATTTTTGTACTCGAATATTATGCCTATCAGGCAATAAAAACCATCACTAAAAATAGAATCATTAAATGGGTTTGGTTACTCACAGGAATTGGAATCTACCTCAATTTCTTATATGTCATTTTTACAACACCAAGATCTGTGGGTCAAACCACAGAGTTTCAAATGGCTGTTGGAATGATGATTACTATTTTAATTCCTAAGGTATTTATCTTAGTGGTGCTTTTTGGAGAAGATGTAATTCGATGGATTCAAAAACTGGTTTCTTGGATTAGTAGTAATCCAACGCAACCGATACCAGGAAGGCGTAAATTTATATCTCAAATAGCACTTGGTTTGGCGGCAATCCCATTCGCTTCTTTCTTATACGGAATCATTCAAGGTCGCTATAATTATAAAGTTTTAAAATATCAATTAGCATTTAAAGATCTCCCAGATGCTTTTGATGGATTTACTATTACTCAAATTTCTGATATTCATTCGGGTAGTTTTACCAATAAAGAAAAGATTCAATATGGAGTAGATATGATCAATCAACAAGAGTCAGATTTGCTTTTATTCACAGGAGATATTGTCAATAACAAGGCAAGTGAAATGGATAATTGGCTAGACATATTTAGCGCTTTAAAGGCACCTTTCGGGAAATATGCTATTTTAGGAAATCATGATTATGCAGAATACATCAGAGGAATTAGCGAAGAAGAAAAAGAACAACAATTTGAAGAAATTAAAAACATTCATCCAAAAATAGGCTTCGACTTATTGTGTAATGAAAATCGTTATATAGAGAAAGATGGTCAAAAAATTGCCTTGATCGGTGTAGAAAATTGGGGAAAAAACTTTAAGCAAGCAGGAGATCTTTCTAAAGCATCTAAAGGAATTAGTAAAGAAGACTTTAAAATTTTAATGTCACATGATCCTTCGCATTGGGATGCAGAAGTAAAGCAAGCTGATTTAAATTATCATTTAACATTAAGTGGTCATACACATGGATTGCAGATGGGAATTGAGATTCCTGGTTGGATTAAGTGGAGCCCGTCTAAATATGTCTACAGACAATGGGCAGGTTTGTATGAAGAGTACGGAAGATACATAAATGTAAATCGAGGATTTGGGTATCATGCCTTTCCTGGGAGAGTTGGAATTTGGCCAGAAATTACGGTAATTGAGTTGAAAAAAGCTTGATAATCAGTTGAATTCAATAGAAATGTTATATTTGTAATTATGAAAACGTAATTAGTTGCGTTTCAACCCTAAGTAAAACAGTTATAAATGACAAAGTTTGGTGAATTAATTAGTGTTGATCAGCCGGTCTTAATAGACTTCTATTTTGATTGGGACGATGCTGATAATAATTTAGATACACTACGTGATGTTGCTGCTGCTTTAGGAGATAAAGCAAAAGTGATTAAGATAGATATCAAAAAGAATGAACCACTTGCTGAAGCATTACGAGTAAAAGGAAATCCTACATTCATGATCTATAAAGATGGTGAAATGAAATGGAGACAAACTGGTGAGCAAGATGCGAATACTTTAATTGGTTTGGTGCAACAGTATCTCTAAACTACGGCCTTAAAAGTATAGCCTTCTTTTGTAAAATGAGCTAGAATTCTAGGTAACGCATAGAAGATTTTCTCTTTAGCTTTTTCACTATCATGCATTACAATAATACTTCCGTTGGTTGTGTTTCCTAAAACATTTTCTAAGCATTTTTCTGGACTTATTGATTTGTCAAAATCTCCACTTAACACATTCCACATAATTATTTTATAACCTTCTTTCTGTAATAGCTTTCCTTGTGAAGCTTTCAGTTTTCCATAAGGAGATCTAAATAACTTAGAATCGATATGTGCAGAAGCATGTTTAATGTTTTCTAGGTAAACACTGCTGTTTGTTTTAAAGCCATTTAAATGGTTGAATGTATGATTTCCAACAGCATGTCCATCATTAAGGATGTTTTGATAAATTTTTTGGTGGCTTTTCACATTCTTTCCTATACAGAAAAATGTAGCTTTTGCTTTGTGTTTTTTCAATTTTGATAAAACAAAATCGGTTATTTCAGGAGTAGGACCGTCGTCAAAAGTTAGGTAGATCTCTTTCGGAACCGATGAAAAACGCCAACGATAATTAGAGAATAGACTCTGAATGATTGTAGGCGTTTTAATGGTATAAAGTTTCATGTGTTTATAAATATTGCTTTTTATCGGTCACATGTAACATTCATTTAATTATTTCCTTGGGTATCGAAAATTCAGTTATGAATGTTTCATAAATAACGATTATTCATCTGGCATTAAATGACTGAATAACTTTACGGTTTCTATAAACTCATCTTGTTTTTGTTTTTTGTAATCTTCATCAGTATCAAATCTATCAATTTGAGTGGCGATGATATTTCTATACATTAACAAATTATTGTCAATTTCTTCAAAGATTAAATTAGAATTTTCTTTTGGAAACTCAGCCAACCAAATTAGCTGCTCTTTAAAAATTTGAATTAATGTGTCTGCAGCTTTTCTAGCTTTTTCAGGTTCTCCTAATAAGTAATACATTTCTGGGTATCCAACTGATAAACTAAAGTGACCAAAGTCCTTAATTGGCATTTTTTCGATAGAAATATCTAATACTTCTAAGGCTTTTATGGTATCGCCTTCTTCTGCAAAAGCATCAGACAAACGCATTAAATTATTACGTAATGATATGGAGTTTTTCTTAGTCTGTTCATCTAAATAAATCTTTCCATCATTGATGTTCCTCCAGTTAAATTTCTGAATGTTATTGTACATTTTTTCTGAATCGATTCTCCCCATATCAAAAGGACTCTTTTTAGTCACAGTTCCGTCTGGGTTGACAATCTTCATAGGTGTCTTTATCGGAACCAGTTTATAGGCCATTCCGTCTAACTGTAAATAGTCTTTTAACCAAATATATTCTTCATCGGCAAATGCTCCACCGGTAAAGTATATAGGTCTTTTCCAGTCAAAATTTGCTAAAATATCAATCATCAGGATTCTGTTTTTAGCAATTCCTCTTCCGATTTCAATTTCTATGTAATCAACAATCTTATCAGCATCTTTTGCAGCTACAATACCGTATTTTAAAACATTTTCTTTATTTACAGGAATTCTGATCTTATTAGTAGGAAGTACTTTTTCATCATTACCATCTCCATCGATATCATAGAATGTGGCTTTATTTTTACTTTCTACCCATTGCATAAAATTATTGATAGGAAGAATTGAATCTTTTAATGAAGGAAATAATTCTTCAAAATAATAAGCAGCATCTAAACTCCCATATTTATAATCGTCATGTTCTAGTTGAGAAGGAATTGGAGGAGCGTCATAAGTAGCTCGTTTCATTTGATCGATATACCAATCCGTAGCAAATAAACTTGTATTTACTAGTTTAATGTCTGTTCTAATTCCTTCAACTTCTTGCATGTACCATAATGGGAAGGTGTCATTATCACCAATGGTAAACATAATGGCGTTAGGGTCGCAAGACTCTAAATACGATTGTGCATTTAAGTGAGTTGTATACCTGTTAGACCTATCATGATCGTCCCAGTTTTCAAAAGCCATGAGGGTTGGTACTGCTAGAAGTGTGACACCTGATACGGCAATTGCAATCATTTTTTTGTTGGCAAAATGTTTTAAATATTCATATAAAGCGAGAACTCCAAAGCCTATCCATATTGCAAAAATGTAAAAAGATCCTACAACGGCATAATCTCTTTCTCTTGGTTCAAAAGGTTTTGGATTTGTGTAAAATATGATGGCAAATCCAGTAAAAGCAAAGAACATAAATAAGACAAAGAAGTTTTTCTTGTCCCATCTAAATTGATATAACAAACCAATTAATCCTAATAAAAAAGGCAACATATAATATACATTACGCCCTTTATTTTCTGTTACATCGGAAGGTAAATTGTTTTGTGGACCTAATCTTGCTTCGTCAATAAATTTGATTCCACTTAGCCAATTCCCATTGTATTTATCTAGCTGACCTTGAACATCGTTTTGCCTTCCTGAGAAATTCCACATAAAATATCGCCCATACATATAGCCAAACTGATAGTTAATCATGAATTTGACATTCTCTCCAAAAGTTGGTCTTCGGGTACTATTTTCAGGAATACCAGCAATTGCTTTGTACATTTCTTCCGAAGCAGGGTTTGTCATTCTAGGAATAAAACCTTTATGCCTATTTGACGGATTTGGTAAAACATCTTTGTATTTGTTTACAATTTCATACTTACCATTTCTTTTTTCATATTTTGGTTTATCGTCTCGTAAAGGTTTGTCTTTATCAACTTCTCTACTATAGGTGTTTGAGTAATAAGTGTCATAAAAAACATTGGCATCACCATACTGTTCACGATTGTAATAAGCTAGTAATTCTCTTGCACTAGATGGGTCATTTTCATTAATTGTAGTATTTGCATTAGCTCTTATTGGCAACATAATCCAAGATGAAAAACCAATCATTATAAATAACACAGAAAGAATAAGTGTATTCGCTAATACTTTTTTCTTTTTTCTAGTATAGTTTAATCCAAAGTAAAAAGCTACGACTAGTATAATTCCAGCAATAATAGATCCTGTATTGTAAGGTAACCCAATAGAGTTGATAAAAAATAATTCAGAGGCACTAAAGAATTTTAGTGTAAAAGGAAATAGAAACTTAAAAACAAAAGCTAATACAAGCACAGAAATGACTGTAGCAACAGCACTAGTTTTAAAATTAATAGTAGGATAAGTTTTAAAGAAATATAAGAGAACAATCGCAGGGATTACTAATAGGGATAATATGTGAACACCAAATGATAATCCAACTACAAAACTAATAATGACTAACCATTTATTCCCTCTTGGGGTGTTAATTTCACTTTCCCATTTTAATCCCAACCAAAAAAGCAGCGCCATTAAGAAGGATGACATTGCGTATACCTCGCCTTCAACAGCACTAAACCAAAAGCTATCAGAAAAAGTATAAGCCAAAGAACCAACTAAAGAACTACCCAAAATTGCTATTGAAGAACCTTCCATAATTTCACCAGACTTTTTAGCTAGTTTTTTAGCTAAATTAGTAATGGTCCAAAACATAAAAAGAATGGTAAATGCACTTGCTAAAGCCGACATAAAGTTCACCATTTTAGCTATTTCAGCAACATCAGTAGTAAACATGGCAAAAAAGGCGCCTAACATTTGAAATAAAGGAGCTCCTGGAGGGTGACCAACTTCTAATTTTACAGAAGTAGAAATATATTCGCCACAATCCCAAGCACTAACCGTTGGTTCTAAAGTGAGAGAATACGTTATAAGCGCTATAGCAAATGTACCCCAACCAAGTATAAGGTTCCATTTTTTAAAATTTTCTGGTGTCATATGATCATAAAATGTATGGGCGAATTTACTAATTTATCACAGAAAAAACGTTTAAGAGAGTAGTATTAAGTAATTCAAGATTATAAATCTTTGTTAAAAATAAAAAAGTAATAAAAATATTTGTAGAATAAAAACTTTGAATTAAATTTGCACCCGCTGAAAATCAGATTGGCCTATGGTGTAATTGGTAACACACCGGTTTTTGGTACCGACATTCAAGGTTCGAGTCCTTGTAGGCCAACAAGTATTAAAATCCTAATCTTTTTAGATTAGGATTTTTTTTTGTGGACAAAAGGGCGAGAAGTTTATGCTGAGCCTTGTCGAAGTGAGTCCTAGTAGATCAAAAAAAAGTTTCTCAAATTAATTTGAGAGACTTTTTTATAGTTTAAAAGTGATAATGGGTCTTAAGACGTTTTTAGACAAGCTTTTAGTAATGCTGCCATTAAAAAGATTAGAAAGTCCACTTCTTCCATGAGTGCTTAAAGCAATTAAGTCTGCATCGATTTCTCTTCCAAAATTTATAATTCCTTTGACAACAGAAGTATCATTATAAACATTGATAGTGCTTTTAGAGACATCAAAATCCTTTATAAACTCTTTTATTTTTTCTTTTGTCACAGAAGAACTTTCAAATTTTCCAATGGTATTTACTTTTAGTAAATGAATTTTACTGTTAAACTGTTTTGCAAAATTTAAAAATTTACCAAAAACTACTTTGTTTTCTTCTTTAAAATTTGAGGCAAAAACTAAATTTTTAAATTTAAATTTATCGGAGTCAGTTTTTACTACAATTACAGGAATGTCTGAAGATCTTACTATTTTTTCTGTGTTTGATCCAATGATCATTTCTTCAAAATCTGAGATTCCTTGAGACCCCATGACAATTAAATCTGCTTTATTTTTTTTGGCATATTTATCAATTCCTTCATAAGGGTTTTGAAATTTTATAGCGTATTTTACGATTTGTTTTTCATCAAAAAATCGTGCTTTAAGCTCTAAAATTTTTTCTTTTACCTTTCTTAAATACATCATGCTTTCTGGAATGCTAAAATTACTACCTGCACCCATGTCAACTATACCAGAAGGAAGTTCTACTAAGTGAAGTAAATAAATTCCGCAGACTGTTTTTTTACCTATCTGAGCAGCCATTTTTGCAGCAAACTCAGATTTATTTGAAAAATCGATAGGAACTAAAATTTTAAACATACTTAAAAATATTTAATAGTTACTAGGGGAGGATTTATAAAATAAAAACTTACATGTTAATTTTACAAAAAATATAGAAACAAAGCTATTTGGTTATTAAGTAACAAGTTAGTATATTTGCACCGAAAATAACGAAAAACGAAGAAGAAGGGGACGATAAGTCCCCTATTTTTATATCTTAAGGCAATGGATCAAAGTTTGGTAAAAAAATTAGTTAAAGAAGCGATTTCAGAAAATGAATCCTTGTTTCTAATAGAGCTAGCTTTTTTAACTGGAAATAGAATAAAAATTATCGTTGATGGAGATGAAGGGGTGTCGGTAAAGGAATGTATAAGAATTAGCCGACATGTAGAAAATAGCATTGATAGAGAAGAAGAAGATTTTGGGTTAGAGGTTACCTCTCCAGACATCTCTCATCCGTTAGTTGTTAAAAGACAGTACAATAAAAATATCAATAGGATATTAAAAGTAAAGACTGAAGAAGAAGAGTTAGAAGGAACTTTAGTCGCTATTGATGAAAAAGGAATTTCCTTACAATGGAAAACCAGAGAGCCAAAACCAATTGGAAAAGGCAAAGTAACCGTAGAGAAAAATGTAAGTATAGCATTTGAGAATATTAAAGAAGCAAAAGTGAAGATCACATATTAAGAAGAACATGCAATGGAAAATATAGCATTAATAGATTCGTTTTCAGAATTCAAAGACATGAAAAGTATAGACAGAGTAACTCTCATGTCTATCTTAGAAGAAGTTTTTAGAGCAGCGCTTAAGCGTAAATTTGGATCAGATGATAATTTTGATATTATTATCAACCCAGATAAAGGAGATTTAGAAATCTGGAGAAATCGTATCGTTGTAGCCGATGGTGAAGTAGAAGACGATAATGAAGAAATAGAAATAACAGCGGCAAGAAAAATTGAACCAGATTTTGAAATTGGTGAAGATGTTTCTGAAGAAGTAAAATTATTTGATTTAGGAAGAAGAGCTATTTTGGCTTTGCGTCAAAACTTGATTTCTAAAATTCATGAACACGATAGCACAAACATATTTAAACACTTTAAAGATTTAGAAGGAGATTTATATAGTGCAGAAGTTCACCACATTCGTCATAATGCAATTATTTTATTAGATGATGATGGGAATGAAATTGTATTGCCAAAGAGTGAACAAATTAGATCAGATTTTTTCAGAAAAGGAGATTCTGTAAGAGGAGTTATCAAAACGGTAGAACTAAGAGGGAATAAACCAGCAATTATTTTATCTAGAACTTCACCAGAATTTTTAGTAAAATTATTTGAACAGGAAATTCCAGAAGTATTTGACGGTTTAATTACAGTTGAAGGAGTTGCAAGAATTCCGGGTGAAAAAGCAAAAGTAGCCGTAGATTCTTATGACGACAGAATAGATCCAGTTGGAGCATGTGTTGGGATGAAAGGTTCAAGAATTCATGGTATCGTTAGAGAATTAGGAAATGAAAATATTGATGTAATCAATTACACCAAAAACGAACAATTATTTATCTCAAGAGCTTTAAGCCCTGCGAAGATTGTTTCAATGGAAATTGAATTATATGAAGAAGAAAAAAATGGTAAAAAAGGACGCGTAAACGTATTCTTAAAGCCAGAAGAAGTTTCTAAGGCAATTGGAAAAGGTGGAGTAAATATTCGTTTGGCAAGTGAATTAACCAAATACGATATTGACGTTCAAAGAGAAGGTTTAGAAGAAGAAGATGTAGAATTGACAGAATTTAGAGATGAAATTGAAGCTTGGGTAATTCAGGAATTTAAAAATATTGGATTAGATACAGCAAAAAGTGTTTTAGATACTTCGGTTGAAGAACTGTTAAAAAGAACAGATCTAGAAGAAGAAACTATATTAGACGTTCAAAGAATTTTGAAAGAAGAATTCGAAGAATAGACAATCAATAAAAAATAATACTTTTATATTAATAAAAGTTAACAAGAGTATATGTCGGAAAGTAGAACAATGAGACTTAATAAGGTACTAAGAGAATTAAATATCTCTCTGGATAGAGCTGTGGAATATCTTGCTAAAAACGGTCACCAGATCGATGCAAGACCAACTACAAAAATATCAGGTGAGATATATCAGGTACTACAAGATGGTTTCGAAACAGATGCAAACAAGAGAGCAGCATCAAAAGAAGTAGGCGAAGAAAAGAGAAAAGAGAAAGAAGCAATTAGACTTGAGCTCGAAGCTAAAATTGAAAAGAAAAGACTAGAAGATGAAAAACGAGATGAGGTCTTAAAAGCTAAAGCTGAAAAACTAGAAATAAAAACAGTTGGTAAAATAGATATTGCTCCTGAAAAAGCAACCCCTAAAGTAGCGCCAAAAACTGTTGAAGAACCAAAAGTTAAGGAAGAAGTAAAACAAGAAGCTAAAGTTGAAAAGAAGGTTGAAACGATCTCTGAAGAGAAAGTTGAAGACAAGCCAACAGTTGAAAAAGAAAAAGTTGCCGAAAAAACAGAAGAATCTAGTTCTGAAAATGATCCAGAGGTTTCTGAAAATTTAAAGACAAACTATAAAAAGTTAGACGGTCCTAAGTTAACAGGTAAAACAATTGATCTTAAGCAATTTGAAAAAGCTAAGAAAAAACCTGCTGATAAACCCAAAACGAATAGCAACGACGCTTCCAAAAGAAAGAGAAAGAGAATTAGTAAGCCTGGGGCACCTGGACAAAGCAACCAAACCAGAACACCTGGCCAGAATCAAAATAGACCACCAGCTAGAGGAGGTTCGCAACAAAGAAGACCTGTTGTTAAAAAAGAAGAACTTACAGAAGCAGAAATCCAGAAGCAAGTTAGAGAAACTCTTGAAAAACTTCAAGGGAAATCTTCTAAAGGTAAAGGAGCTAAATACAGAAGAAATAAGAGAGATGCACATAGAGAATTATCTGATGCAGAATCTGAAGCACAAGCACTAGAATCTAAAATACTAAAGGTTACAGAATTTGTAACCGTAAGTGAAGTTGCCACAATGATGGAGGTTCCTGTAACTGATATTATTTCTGCATGTATGATGTTAGGAATGATGGTAACAATGAATCAACGTTTAGATGCTGAAACTTTAAAAATTGTAGCAGAAGAATTTGATCATACTGTAGAATTTGTTGGCGCAGAAGTGGAAGAATCTATTGAAGAAGTTATAGACAAGCCAGAAGATTTAGTAAATCGTGCCCCAATTATTACAGTAATGGGACACGTAGATCACGGTAAAACTTCCTTATTAGATTATATTAGAAAAGCAAATGTAATTGATGGAGAATCAGGAGGAATTACGCAACATATTGGAGCCTACTCTGTAAATGTAGGAGATCAAAAAATTGCATTTTTAGATACACCGGGTCACGAAGCTTTTACAGCGATGAGAGCTCGTGGTGCACAGGTTACAGATTTAGTAATTATTGTAGCAGCAGCCGATGATGATGTAATGCCTCAAACAAAAGAAGCTATATCTCACGCGCAAGCAGCAGGGGTTCCAATCATATTTGCAATTAATAAAATTGACAAGCCAAATGCGAACCCAGATAATGTAAAAACGCAACTTTCTTCAATGAATTTATTAATTGAAGAATGGGGAGGAAGTATTCAATCACAAGATATTTCTGCAAAAACAGGACAAGGAATTCCAGAATTATTGGAAAAAGTATTGTTAGAAGCTGAAATCTTAGAATTAAAAGCAAACCCTAATAAAAATGCAGTTGGTGCAGTGGTAGAAGCGCAATTAGATAAAGGAAGAGGTTATGTGACTACCATTTTAGTCCAAGCAGGTACTTTAAAAATTGGAGACTACATGTTGGCCGGTAAAAATAGTGGTAAAGTAAAAGCCATGTTTGATGACAAAGGAAACAATGTTGAAATCGCAGGTCCATCAACACCAGTTTCAATCTTAGGATTGGATGGTGCGCCACAAGCAGGAGATAAATTCAATGTTTTTGACGATGAAAGAGAAGCAAAACAAATTGCTTCAAAACGTTCACAATTACAAAGAGAACAATCTGTTAGAACTCAGAAAACATTAACACTTGCAGAAATTGGAAGACGTATTGCGTTAGGAGATTTCAAAGAGTTGAATATTATTTTAAAAGGAGATGTAGATGGTTCGGTAGAAGCATTAACAGATTCTTTCCAGAAGTTATCTACGGAAGAAATTCAAGTAAATATTTTACATAAAGGAGTTGGAGCTATTACAGAATCAGACGTATTATTAGCAACAGCTTCTGATGCTATTATTGTAGGATTTAACGTAAGACCTCAGGCAAATGCTAGAGTTATCGCTGATAAAGAAGAAGTAGATATTAGAACTTATTCTATTATTTATGATGCGATCAACGATCTAAAAGATGCCATGGAAGGAATGTTATCTCCTGAAATGAAAGAAGAGGTTACTGGTAATGTTGAAATTAGAGAAGTTTATAAAATTTCTAAAGTTGGTAACATTGCAGGTTGTATGGTAATGAGTGGTAAGATCTTTAGAAACTCTAAAATCAGAATTATACGTGATGGTATAGTTGTTCATGATGGAGAACTTACTTCGCTAAAAAGATTTAAAGACGATGTAAAAGAAGTTGCTAAAGGATATGATTGTGGACTTCAAATGAAGAACTATAATGATATCGTTGAAGGTGATGTTATTGAAGCCTACCAAGAAGTAGCAGTGAAGAAAAAATTGAAATAAAATTTAATTTATACATAAAAAAAGCGCCGCAATTTGCGGCGCTTTTTTATGTATTCTTATTTCCCTAATGGAATAACAATGGCGCTTTCGTATTTTCTTTTTAACTCTAATAACGCTTTATCAGCTTCGAGTTTTGTTTTGTAAAATCCAACTTGAATTTTCCATTCTGGCTGCCTGTAAACAATAAAAGTTTCAATCTCAGGAAAATCAATTTTAAATTTAGCCCTTAACTTTTTTGATTCAGTTTCAAAACCGTTATAAAGTTGAATTCTATATCCAAAACTGTATTCTTTATTAAACGCTCTTTTTTTAGATATAAGATCATTAATTAGCTCATTATCAGACTTCTCTGATTGAGAAAAAACAGCTTGAGAAGCGAGGATACTTATTGTTAAAAAGTAAAATAATAGGATCGGTTTTTTCATAAAAAAATATTCACTACAAAGTTAACGACTTGAACAGAAATAAATTGAAAAATAATCTTATTTAGAACTAATATAAATTAGTATTTAACACGCCATTAGCATTTCAAAATTTAGTTATATGTACTACTTTTGTGCAACTAATTAGGTGGGGTATTTTAACCCAAATTTAGTTAGATTTTAGAGTTATAAGATACTAAACTAATAGTTTGTGAATATGAAAAGTGTAGATCTACACAATCGACTAACCAGCGTACTTCTTAAGAGTTTTACATTCCTATTATTATTTTCTATGAGCTTTTCTGCTCTGGCACAAGATGCTGTAGATGAAACTCGTCAGAAAGAAGGAAGAAAGTTATTCAAACAATTATGTGCTTCTTGTCATAAGTTAGACAGAAAGCTAATTGGTCCAGCACTTGGTGCTGTTGAGGAAAGAAGAGAAAATGATTGGTTAAAAGCATGGATTAAAAATAATTCAGCATTAAGAGCCTCTGGTGATAAAGATGCTATTGCAGTTTTTAATGAATACAATGGATCTGTCATGTCAGCTTTTCCACAATTATCGGATACTCAAATTGATGATATTTTGTATTACACAACTGTTGGTGATCCAAAGAAAGCAGTTGTTGCTGGTACACTAGAAAATTCAGGTGTTTCGCAAGAAGCCCCAGAATGGTTAATGCTAGTTTTAGGAGCCATCATCATTTCTGCATTTTTAATTATTGCAGCTTTATTAAAAACCATTAGTGAGTTAAAAGGAGCTCCAAAAACCCCAGGTTCTTTAGGAGCTCTTAAAGAAGTTTGGGCAGGAATCAAACAAAATACTTTCTTACACGTTGTTGGAACGATATTTTTATTACTTGTAGGAGCCTATTTTATATTTGGTACACTCTTTAGTGTTGGTGTAGATCAAGGATATCAACCAGTACAACCTATTGCGTTTTCTCACAAGATTCACGCTGGTGAAAATAAGATCGACTGTCAATACTGTCACTCTTCAGCAAAACATAGTAAGCATTCGGGAATTCCATCTGTAAACGTTTGTATGAACTGTCATAAAAACATTGCGGAAGTTGCTGAGGGGACCGAAGTTGAATACAACGGAATCACGTTAAGAAAAGCAGATTTAGACAAAGAAATCCAAAAGATTTATGATGCCGCAGGATGGGACTCTGAAAACCTCGAATACACGGGTGTTACAAAACCTATCAAATGGATTCGTTTACATAACTTGCCAGATCACGTTAACTTTGTGCACGCACAACACGTTACTGTTGCAGGTGTAGATTGTAAGCAATGTCATGGTCCTGTAGATACTATGGATGAAATGTATCAATACTCACCATTAACAATGGGTTGGTGTATTGACTGTCATAGAGAGACGAACGTAGATTTAAAAGGAAATCCTTATTACGAGAAGATCCACAAACAATTAGCAGAGAAATATGGAACTAAAGAAGTTACTATTGCTCAGTTAGGTGGAATCGAATGTGGTAAGTGTCATCATTAATCAATTTAAGAAGATAAATTCTATATAAATGGCTTCAAACAAAAAATACTGGCAAAGTGTTGAGGAACTAAAAGATAGTTCTATTGTTGAAACGCTAAGTAAAAACGAATTTGTAGAAGAAATTCCTACAGACGAATTTTTAGGAGATAAAGAAACGTTAGAAAACTCATCTACTTCAAGAAGAGATTTCTTAAAATACGTTGGATTTACGACAGCAGCAGCTACATTAGCAGCTTGTGAAGGACCAGTTAAAAAATCGATTCCTTATGTTGTAAAGCCAGATGATACTATCTTAGGTGTTGCAGATTGGTACGCAAGTACAATTGCCGATGGATTTGATTTTGCGAATGTTTTAGTAAAAACTCGTGAAGGTCGTCCAATCTTAATTATGCCAAACAAAGATGCTAACGGAACAACCAATGCAAGAGTTCAAGCATCAGTTTTGTCATTATATGATGAACAACTTAGATTAAAAGAACCAAGAAAAGGAGCAACTGCTATTTCTTGGGATACAGCACATAGTGAAATAGGAGCAAAATTAGCGCAACTAAAAGAAGCCAATGAAACTGTTGTTTTACTAACAGGAACTTTAGCAAGTCCGTCTACAGATCAAATCATTTTAGAATTTACTGCAGCTTATCCTAATGTAAAGCATGTTGCATATGATGCAATTTCTGAAAGTGGAACAGCGGATGCATTTGAAGCAATGTTTGGAACAAGAGCTGTGCCAAATTATCATTTTGATAAAGCACACACCATTGTTTCTTTTGGGGCAGATATCTTAGGAGATTGGCAAGGTGGTTTTGATAAAGGTTATGCAGCAAGCAGAAAACCAGATTCAGGTCATATGTCTTACCATGTTCAGTTTGAAGCGAACATGTCTTTAACAGGAGCAAATGCTGATAAACGTGTGGTTGCAAAACCATCAGATCAAATATTTGCTTTAATTAACTTATACAATACAATTACTGGTGCTAGTTTGCCTTCAAAAGCAACTCCAGTAGATGCACATATCAAAGAAGTTGCAGCAGCGTTGAAAAAATCAGGTTCCCACGGAGTTGTGGTAACAGGTTCTTCAGACAAAAATGCGCAACTCATTGCTTTTGCTATCAATGATGCTTTACAAAGTGAAGTGTTTGATGCAGCAAACCCATTACATATTAGAAAAGGAAACGATGCTGAGTTAGCTCAGGTAGTTGCAGATATGAAAGCGGGTAAGGTAAAAGGATTACTTACTTATAATGTAGACCCAGTTTATAACTTATCTGTAGGTACTGATTTTGCTGAAGCAATCAAAAAATTAGATTTATCTGTAGCAATGTCAGTTCAAAATGATGATACGGCAAATGCGACTCAGTTTACATTACCGATGACTCACTTCTTAGAGTCTTGGGGAGATGTAATGATGACCGAAGGAAACTACGGATTAATTCAGCCTACCATTCAAAAATTATTTAATACCGCTCAATTTCAAGAAGTATTACTAAAATGGTCTGGTAACACTACATCATATCACGATTATCTAAAAGGATATTGGTCAACAAACGTTTTAGGAGGAAAATCGTGGAATCAAGCATTACATGATGGTTTCTTTACAAAAGAAACTTCTAATACTGTTTCAAAAAATTCAATAGATGTTGCTTCAGTTGCAAGTGTTTTAGTAGGTGTTACTAAATCTTCAGATTTTGAATTAGTATTATATTCTTCTACCGCTTTAGGTGATGGAAAACAAGCGAATAACCCTTGGTTACAAGAGTTTCCAGATCCATTAACAAGAGCATCTTGGGATAATTACTTAACAGTTTCTATGGCTGATGCCAGAGTGTTAGGTTTTACAAATCCAGTAAAAGATAACGGAGCTATCAATGGAAATTATGCAAAAGTGACCGTAAATGGTGTAACTCTTGAGAATATTCCAGTAATGATTCAACCAGGTCAGGCACCCGGTTCTATTGGATTAGCTTTAGGATATGGTAGAAAAACCAATCTAAAAGAAGACATGCAAGTAGGTGTAAATGCCTATACTTTATATGCAAACGGACACAATGTTCAGTATGGGGTTTCTGTAGAGAGAACTTCAGGAGCTATTCATGAGTTTGCTTGTACTCAGGTACAAAAAACGATTGCAGGAAGACATGATATCTTAAAAGAAACTACCTTAAAAGATTACTTAACGGTAGACCCTAAAGATCATAAAAATGGTTGGAATGTGCCAGCAATGGTATCCTACGATCATCAAGAAGTTGAAGCGAAATCCATCGATTTATGGGAAGAGCACAACAGAGAAATTGGTCACCACTTTAACCTATCAATAGATTTAACATCTTGTACCGGATGTGGAGCCTGTGTTGTTGCATGTCATGCAGAAAACAATGTTCCTGTAGTTGGTAAAAAAGAAGTTCGTGTCGGTAGAGATATGCACTGGTTACGTATTGATCGTTATTATTCTTCAGGTGTTGAAGCTAAGTTTAACGAAAAATACAATAAAGAACCAAATTCGCAATCAATTAGAGAATTTGCTAAAGATGAATTAGGTCTTGGTGACGGAGCAATGTATGCTGCTCTTGAAACTGAAGCTGAAAATCCACAAGTAGCTTTTCAACCAATGATGTGTCAGCACTGTAACCACGCTCCATGTGAGACGGTATGTCCAGTTGCCGCAACAACTCATGGTCGTCAAGGTCAGAATCAAATGACTTATAACAGATGTGTTGGTACAAGATATTGTGCAAACAACTGTCCTTACAGAGTTCGTCGTTTTAACTGGTTTAGTTACTCAGATAATAATGAATTCGATTTCAACATGAATAATGACTTCGGAAAAATGGTATTAAATCCAGATGTAGTTGTTCGTTCTAGAGGAGTGATGGAAAAATGTTCTATGTGTATTCAAATGACACAGGCAACTATTTTGAAAGCTAAAAAAGAAGGAAGAAAAGTTGAAAAAGGAGAATTCTCAACAGCTTGTTCAAATGCATGTACTACAGGAGCTTTAGCTTTTGGAGATGTAAACAATAAAGAAGAAGATGTTGTAGCATTAGCGGCAGATAAAAGAGCTTATCACGTATTAGATTATCTACAAACTAAACCGAATGTAGTATATCAAGTGAAGGTTAGAAATACAAACGAAGCGTAATTAAAATTTAAGATATAAACATATGTCTCATTACGAAGCACCCATTAGAGAACCTTTAATATTAGGTCACAAAAGTTACCATGATATTACGGAGGACATTGCGAGACCTATAGAAGGGAAAGCAAATAAAAATTGGTATATAGCATTCTATATCGCTTTAGCAGCTATGCTATGGGGATTTGGATGTATATTTTATACTGTTGGAACTGGTATTGGAGTTTGGGGATTAAGCAAGAACATTGGATGGGCTTGGGATATTACCAACTTTGTATGGTGGGTAGGTATCGGTCACGCTGGAACATTAATTTCTGCAGTACTTTTATTATTCCGTCAAAAATGGAGAATGGCCATTAACCGTTCTGCAGAGGCAATGACAATCTTTGCCGTTTTTCAAGCAGGATTGTTTCCAATCATTCACATGGGACGTCCTTGGAATGCTTATTGGGTATTACCTATTCCAAATCAATTTGGATCTTTATGGGTAAACTTTAACTCACCATTATTATGGGATGTATTTGCAATCTCAACGTATTTATCTGTATCATTAGTTTTTTGGTGGACAGGTTTATTACCAGATTTTGCAATGATTAGAGATAGAGCTGTGAAGCCATTTCAAAAGAAGATTTATTCTTTATTATCTTTTGGATGGTCTGGAAGAGCAAAAGATTGGCAACGTTTTGAAGAAGTATCGTTGGTTTTAGCTGGTTTAGCAACGCCACTTGTACTTTCTGTACATACGATTGTATCCATGGACTTTGCTACATCGATTAATCCAGGATGGCACTCAACAATTTTCCCTCCTTATTTCGTAGCTGGAGCAATATTTTCAGGATTTGCAATGGTACAAACCTTATTAGGAATTATGCGTAAAGTGACAAATCTTGAAGCATATATTACACGTTTACACGTAGAGTATATGAATATTGTAATCATTTTAACAGGTGGAATAGTAGCTGTCGCTTATGCAACAGAATTCTTTATCGCTTGGTATACTGGTTCTCAATATGAAGATTACACATACTTATCTATAGGGTCTGCAACAGGTCCATATGCATGGGCATTTTGGTCATTGATTATCTTCAATATCATTACACCTCAATTATTATGGATTAAGAAATTTAGAAGAAGTTTTATTATTTCATTTTTAATTTCAATTGCCATTAATATTGGTATGTGGTTTGAACGTTTTGATATCATTGCCATAGTATTAAGTAAAGGACATTTACCATCAACATGGTGGCGTTTTGAGCCAACATTTGTGGATGTAGGAATATTTATAGGAACCATAGGATTCTTCTTTGTTTTATTTTTATTGTATGCAAGAACATTCCCTGTTATTGCACAAGCAGAAGTAAAAACAATCTTGAAATCTTCAGGTGAGAGTTATAAAAAATTAAGAGACGATAATCATGAGTAGTAGTAAAGTAATTCACGCATTTTACAATGATGATGAAGTTGTACTAGAAGCTGTTAAGAAAGTAAAAGCAGCAAATCATCATATCGAAGAAGTATTTTGTCCATTTCCAGTTCATGGATTAGACAAAGCCATGGGATTAGCTCCTACCAGAATAGCCATTGCATCTTTTATGTTTGGTATTACTGGATTAGGTGTTGCTATCTGGTTAACGTATTATACAATGATTGCAGATTGGCCACAAGATATTGGTGGAAAACCAAGTTTTAGCTGGGCAGAAAACATGCCAGCATTTGTGCCAATTATGTTTGAATTGACGGTATTTTTTGCAGCGCATTTAATGGTAATTACATTTTACATGAGAAGTAGAATTTGGCCATTTAAAAAAGCTGAAAACCCAGATCCAAGAACAACTGATGATCATTTTTTAATGGAAATTGAAGTTCATGATAATCAAGAAGAATTAACTTCTTTATTAAATGAAACTGGAGCGGTAGAAATTAACGTAGTAGATAAGCACTAATTCATGAGAAAGTATATAAAATTTAGTATAGCACTTCTTGTCTTAGCAACAATCGTTTCTTGTTCAGACAAAAGAGAAAGACAATTACAATACATGCCAGACATGTATGTAGCGGTTCCTTATGAAGCTGACGCTGAAAAAGGTAATACAGGAGCTTCTTCTAACTTGAAACCAGTTGCTGGAACAATAGCAAGAGGAAATGTTCCTTATGAATATGCAGATACAAATGCAGATTATGAGAAAGCAAAAACTGTCTTAAAATCTCCATTAGTTCAAGATGATGCGAATTTAGAACAAGGAAAAAAAATGTATACTATTTACTGTGTTTCTTGTCACGGTAAAAAAGGAGATGGTAATGGATATTTATCACAAGCTGATAAGTTTGCAGGTATTCCAAGTTACAAAGACAGAGATATAACTGAAGGAAGTATTTATCATGTAATTATGTACGGTAAAAACTTAATGGGATCTCATTCATCACAACTCACAAATAAAGAACGTTGGCAAATTGTACAATATGTTGGACAGTTGCGTAACGATTTATTGAAATAAGTACAAAAGAAGAATCCGAAAGATATGTATCAATTCTCAGGTAAATTAAAAACGTTCTCAATAGCACTAATTATTTTAGGAGCATTGGGTATTGGTCTTAGTTTTTATAATGCACCATCAACTGCAGAAGAAGCTATGGCATTAGTATCAAGTAATGATCACGGCGATGGTCATGGAACTTCTCATGATACTGTTAAAAAAGACGACCATTCAACTAAAGAAGCTCATCATAAAGATGAAATTTCTAAAGATGATCATAAAACAGAAACACATTCAACTGTAGCAGTAGATGCTCATGATACAGGACATGATGCTGCTCACGCAGAACATGTTCTACATCAAATGCAAAACAGACCTTGGTCTGCAGTCTACGTTTCATTGCTGTTTTTCTTAGGGATATCATTATTAGTATTAGCTTTTTATGCTGCTCAAAGAGTTGCGCAAGCCGGCTGGTCTATTGTTCTATTTAGAGTGATGGAAGCAATTACAGCTAATTTAGTACCTACATCAATTATTATGTTAGTATTAGTTGTGTTAACAGCAATGCATTCTAACCACTTGTTTGCTTGGATGGGCGAAGGTGTTTTTGATAAAACTAGTGAAAACTTCGATCCAATTGTATACGGAAAGAAAATGTGGCTTAACGTTCCTGGATGGGTTATGAGAAGTATATTCTACCTATTAGTGTGGAATGCTTATAGATGGTTTATTAGAAAAAACTCTATCAAAGAAGATACAGCTAATGACGGTTATAAAACATACAAGAGAAATTATAATGTTTCAGTAGGATTCTTGTTCTTATTTATGTTAACAGAATCAATGGCTGTTTGGGATTGGATTATGGGATTAGATCCGCACTGGTTCTCTACCTTATTTGGATGGTATGTATTAGCTACCTTATTAGTAAGTGCTTTAACAGTAATTGCATTTGTAACTATCTACTTACGTTCAAAAGGATATTTGCCAAAAGTAAACGATAGTCATATTCACGATTTAGCAAAATTCATGTTTGGTTTTTCAGTATTCTGGACGTATCTATGGTTTTCTCAATTCATGTTAATATGGTATGCAGATATTCCAGAAGAAACAACTTATTTTGTAATGAGATTTACAGAATATAAAACATTGTTTTTATCAATGTTAGTAATGAACTTCGTATTCCCAATCTTGTTATTAATTAACAGTGATTTTAAGAGCAGACCTTGGTTTGTTGTTATAGGAGGTTTGGTAATCTTAGCAGGACATTATGTTGATTTATTCGTCATGATTATGCCAGGAACAGTTGGAGCAAGTTGGAGTTTCGGAATTCCAGAAATAAGTGCAACATTTTTATTCTTAGGGATATTTATCTATACAGTATTTAGTGCGTTTGCAAAAGCAGATCCTGTACCGAAAGGAAATCCTTTCTTACATGAAAGTGAGCACTTTCACTACTTCAATATAGAACATCACTCAGAAGAAGACAATCGACATTAATCAATACAATTAATAAAGACAAAATACTATGCTAGCTCTATTTTATATTTTTATAGGTGTCGCAATCGGAGTAAGTTTCTGGCAGATTACCAGAATCATGAATTTAAGAGGTGTAATTGCTACTGATAAAGACAATGACAGACAAGGTAAATATTTTATTCTTTTTGGAGTATTTATTTATGCTTTGATGATTTATTGCCTTATTGGAATGAATGTTTTAATGCTTCCAGAATCAGCTTCTTTTGAAGGTGAGAATGATGATCTATTATTTGATATTTCATTCTGGATGATCGGTATTGTTCAATTTATCATGCAATTTTTAATCTTCTTTTTCACTTACAAATACAGAGGAAAAAAAGAGAAAAAAGCTAAATTCTACGCAGATAGTCATAAGTTAGAATTGATTTGGACAGTAATTCCAGGGATTGTAATTATTGTATTAATCGGATTTGGTATTTTCCAATGGACAGAAGTCATGAACATTGATGAAAACGAAGAAACAATCGTTATTGAAGTGTATGCAAAACAATTTGCTTGGCAAGCTCGTTACGCTGGAGCAGACAATACTTTAGGTTTAGGAAATGTTAATTTTATTGACGAAAGTACTAACCCTATGGGTGTAGATATGTCTGATACTGCTTCTCAAGATGATAAGCAAGTAACAGAGTTACACTTACCAAAAGGAAAAAAAGTATTATTTAAATTTAGATCTCAAGACGTTTTACACTCAGCTTATATGCCTCACTTTAGAGCGCAAATGAACTGTGTTCCTGGAATGGTAACTCAATTTGGTTTTACTCCTAAGTATACTACAGAGGAAATGAGACAACAATCAGAAGTGATTGCAAAAACACAAGGAATTAATAAAATTCGCTCAGAAAAAGGTGAAGATTTATATGAGTTTGATTACGTTTTACTTTGTAACAAAATATGTGGAGCATCACATTATAGCATGCAAATGAAAATAGTAGTAGAAGAAGAAGAAGATTACAAAAAGTGGTTAGCAGAACAGCCAACACTTGCAGAAACATCAAAACAATAAATAGAATACAAAAAAAATTTAGATTATGTCAGAGCATCATCATAAAGAAACATTTGTAACAAAATATATTTTTAGTACGGATCATAAAATGATCTCGAAACAATTCTTGATAACAGGAATGATTATGGGGGTTATTGGAATCTTCATGTCAATGTTATTCCGTTTGCAATTAGCATGGCCAGAAAAATCGTTCACAATTATTGAAGCTTTTCTTGGACCACACCAAACAGATGGTATAATGAGTCCAGATATCTACTTGGCTCTAGTTACTATTCATGGTACCATCATGGTATTCTTTGTACTAACAGCTGGTTTAAGTGGAACATTCTCAAACCTATTAATTCCATTACAGATTGGAGCACGTGATATGGCATCAGGTTTCTTAAACATGATTTCTTATTGGTTGTTCTTTATCTCTAGTATAGTAATGGTAATTTCCTTATTTGTAGAAGCTGGACCAGCATCTGCAGGTTGGACAATCTACCCACCTTTAAGTGCATTGCCACAAGCAATACCAGGTTCTGGATTAGGAATGACTTTATGGTTAGTTTCAATGGCAATTTTTATTGCATCGTCTCTAATAGGATCGTTGAATTATATCGTAACTGTTTTAAACCTTCGTACAAAAGGAATGAAAATGACAAGATTACCATTAACAATGTGGGCTTTCTTTATCACAGCAATTATTGGTGTTGTTTCTTTCCCAGTATTATTATCAGCAGCATTGTTGTTAATTTTTGATAGAAGCTTCGGAACATCATTTTACCTTTCAGATATTTTTATCAGTGGAGAAGTATTACACTACCAAGGTGGATCACCAGTGCTATTTGAACACTTATTTTGGTTCTTAGGTCACCCAGAAGTATATATTGTATTATTACCAGCATTAGGTATTACCTCAGAAATTATATCTACGCATTCTCGTAAACCAATTTTTGGATATAGAGCAATGGTGGGATCTATCATGGCAATTGCATTCTTATCTACAATTGTTTGGGGTCACCACATGTTTATCTCAGGAATGAACCCATTCTTAGGATCTGTATTTACATTTACAACTGTATTAATTGCGATTCCTTCAGCGGTAAAAGCATTTAACTATATCACTACACTATGGAAAGGGAACTTACAACTCAATCCAGCCATGTTATTCTCTATCGGATTAGTTTCTACATTCGTAACAGGAGGTTTAACCGGATTAGTGTTGGGAGATTCAGCATTAGATATCAACATTCATGATACTTATTTTGTAGTAGCGCATTTTCACCTTGTAATGGGGGTTTCTGCAATCTTCGGAATGTACGCAGGAATCTATCATTGGTTTCCTAAAATGTATGGTAGAATGATGAATAAAGTGATGGGATATTGGCACTTCTGGATTACAATTATATGTGCCTACGGAGTTTTCTTCCCAATGCACTTTATTGGATTAGCAGGTTTACCAAGAAGATATTATTCAAACACAGCATTCCCAATGTTTGATGACGTAGCGGATACCAATGTAGTGATCACAATTTTTGCCTTAGTTGGTGGAATTGCTCAAATCATTTTCTTAGCAAACTTCTTTATTTCTATTTATAGAGGTCAAAAAGCTTCTCAAAATCCTTGGAATTCAAATACCATCGAATGGACTACACCAGTTGAACATATTCACGGAAACTGGCCAGGAAAAATCCCCGAAGTTCACAGATGGGCTTATGATTATAGTAAGAAAGTTGATGCAGATGATGATGATAGTGACTACTTACATGGTCAAGATTGGGTCTCTCAGATAACACCATTATTACCAGGAGAAGAAGAATCTTAAAGAATAATAAATACAATTAAAACCTTTCCAAACTGGAAAGGTTTTTGTTTTCTTCTAGTACGTAAATCAATCTTCAAATTCTAGTATATTTGTAGGATGAACGAAAATCTAAATCCTGAAAACGAACATTACACAAATGAAGAGCTCGATGTAGAAAAAAAGTTGAGACCGCTTTCATTTGATGATTTTACAGGACAAGAGCAAGCAATTGAGAATTTAAAAATCTTTGTTGAAGCCGCTAATCAAAGAGATGAAGCCTTAGATCATACCTTATTTCACGGACCTCCAGGTTTAGGAAAAACAACCTTAGCTCACATTTTAGCAAATGAGTTGCAAGTCGGAATAAAAGTTACATCAGGACCCGTTTTAGACAAGCCAGGTGATTTAGCAGGACTTTTAACTAACTTAGACGAAAGAGATGTCTTGTTTATTGATGAGATTCATCGTTTAAGTCCCATTGTAGAAGAGTATTTATACTCGGCAATGGAAGACTACAAAATTGATATTATGATAGAATCTGGTCCTAATGCCAGAACTGTTCAAATCAACTTAGAACCTTTTACTTTAATTGGCGCTACTACGCGTTCAGGATTACTTACAGCTCCAATGAGAGCACGTTTTGGAATTAGCAGTCGATTAAATTATTATAAGAAAGAACTATTAACGACCATCATACAAAGAAGTGCGCAAATTTTACAAGTACCGATTTCTATGGAAGCAGCAATTGAAATTGCCGGTAGAAGTAGAGGAACACCTAGAATTGCGAACGCATTATTGCGTAGGGTAAGAGATTTTGCACAGATTAAAGGAAATGGTAATATTACTATAGAGATTGCTCAATATGCCTTAAAAGCGCTAAATGTAGATGCGTACGGTTTGGATGAAATGGATAATAAAATTTTAACAACCATCATCGATAAGTTTAAAGGTGGTCCAGTTGGAATAAGCACACTAGCTACAGCAGTTGGGGAAAATGGAGAAACCATAGAAGAAGTATACGAGCCATTTCTAATTCAGGAAGGGTTTATTATGCGAACTCCAAGAGGAAGAGAAGTGACAGAATTAGCATACGCACATTTAAACAGAACAAAAGGAAGAAGTCAAGGAGAATTATTTTAATGAAAAACCTAAAAAGACTCATACCAATTTTAGAATGGTTACCCAACTATAATAAATCTCGTTTTCGAGGTGATTTTATTGCGGGTATCACGGTAGCAATTATCTTAATTCCACAAGGAATTGCGTATGCGTTAATTGCGGGTTTGCCACCAATCTATGGTTTGTATTGTGCTTTAATACCTCAGATTGTGTATGCAATTTTTGGGTCTTCTAGACAAGTAGCAATAGGTCCCGTAGCTATGGACTCTTTAATAGTAGCAGCAGGTGTTTCAACTTTAGCATTAGCGGGTTCAGAAAGTTATATTGCCATAGCAATTCTTTTGGCATTTATGGTGGGTGGAATTCAATTTCTCTTAGGAGTTTTTAGATTAGGTTTTGTGGTTAACTTTTTATCAAAACCAGTTATCACCGGATTTACTTCTGCCGTGGCTTTAACCATTGGAATGAATCAGTTTAGAAATTTACTGGGTGTTGATTTTATGCAAAGTGATCAAATTCAATACGTATTGGAAGATATGTGGTATAATATCATTGATTATAATCCACATACAGCCATCATTGGAATCATATCTGTGGTTGTGATTATCATCTTAAGAAAAATCAATAAAAAAATACCAAATGCATTAATTGTAGTTGTATTTGGAATTTTAGTGATGCGTTATTTTGGAAAAGATTTTAACGATGTTTCTATCGTCAAAGATATTCCTTCTGGTTTGCCCTCTTTTTCTTTCCCAGAGTTTGATATTAGTCAAATTAGAGAATTACTTCCAATCGCCTTAACATTAGTAATGGTTGGATATTTAGAAACCATTTCTATTGGAAAATCACTAGAAGCTAAACAAGACGAATACAAAATAAGGCCTAATCAAGAATTGGTTGCTTTAGGATTAAGTAATATGATAGGATCTTGGTTTAAAGCTTATCCATCAACATCAAGTTTTTCAAGATCGGCGATTAATCAAGAATCAGGTGCAACCACAGGAATGTCATCCTTAGTTTCTGTTGTAATGGTAATTATTACTTTGTTGTTTCTTACACCATTATTTTATCATTTACCTAAAACAGTTTTAGCAGCTATTATTATTGTTGCTGTTTTTGGATTGGTCAATATTAAAGAAGCCGTGTTTCTCTGGAAAGCTAATAACTTAGATTTTTGGTTGATGATTGCTACCTTTTTTTCCACCTTATTATTTGGAATAGAATACGGAATAATGATTGGAGTAGGATTATCATTAATCATCCTAATTTATAGAACTTCTAGACCCTATGTAGCCGAATTAGGAAAAGTTCCAGATTCAGACTTTTACAGAAACAGAGAACGATTTTCTGAGGTCATTATTGATGAAGAAGTGCTTGTTTTTAGATTTGATGCGCAATTATTTTATGCAAATTCAAGTTATTTTATAGAGACCTTAGAATTAATGGCAGAAAAAAGAGGTGATAAGCTAAAACTAATAGTTTTAGATGCAGAAAGTATCAATAGAGTCGATAGTACCGGAGTAGAAATGCTAAAAGAAAGAATTCGATACTATCAAAAAAGAGGGATTTTATTTTATTTCGCAGGAGTGAAAGGACCTGTGAGAGATCATTTATTTAGAGGGAAAATACTAGATTTAATTACGCTAGATCATTTTTATATGAGAGTAAACGGAGCTGTTAACTATTATAAAACTGGCGAAAAAGAATATCAGAATAAATACGCAAATTACATACATCAAGCATACGAATAGCATAAAGAAAAGATCATGATTATAGAACAAATTTATACAGGTTGTTTAGCTCAAGGAGCTTATTATATTGAAAGTAATGGAGAAGTTGCCATTATAGATCCGTTACGTGAAGTACAAGATTATCTAGACAGAGCAGCAAAGAAAAATGCAAAGATTAAATACATTTTTGAAACTCATTTTCATGCAGATTTTGTGAGCGGACACGTTACACTAGCAGAAAAAACAGGAGGAAAAATTGTATTTGGACCGAATGCAAAAACAAAATTTGATTCACATATTGCAAAAGATGGTGAGGTTTTTAAATTAGGAAATATTACCATTACGGTACTTCATACGCCAGGTCACACCATGGAAAGCACAACGTATTTGTTAAAAGATGAAAACGGAAAAGATCATGCAATCTTTACAGGTGATACTTTATTTTTAGGCGATGTCGGAAGACCAGATTTAGCTCAAAAAAGTGACGTAACCCAAGATGATTTAGCTGCTATTTTATTTGACAGTCTTCGTAATAAAATAATGACTTTAGCGGATGATGTAGTAGTTTATCCTGCACACGGAGCTGGTTCTGCTTGTGGAAAAAATTTAAGTAAAGAAACGATTGGAACTTTAGGAGAACAAAAAGCAACGAATTATGCTTTACGTCCAGATATGACCAAAGAAGAGTTTGTAAAAGAAGTAACCGCCGGATTATTGCCTCCGCCTGCATATTTTCCTTTAAATGTAATGTTAAACAAAGAAGGATACCAATCGATAGATGATGTAATCGAAACAGGTACAAGAGCACTATCAGTTAAAGATTTTGAATTAATAGCAAACGAAACAGATGCGTTAATTTTAGATGTCCGTCATCAATCTAAATTTATCAAAGGATTTATTCCG
>Ga0209653_1000526_pt1 | contig 34122 bp, 45 predicted proteins | sample SaaInl6LU_22_DNA_FD_184644 | JGI IMG/M metagenome (GOLD analysis project Ga0209653, IMG submission 184644) | Marine microbial communities from expanding oxygen minimum zones in the Saanich Inlet - ESP_116LU_22_DNA (SPAdes) (version 2) | ecosystem: Environmental > Aquatic > Marine > Intertidal...
CTCAAACACTACACCTTCCATCTTATCAAGCCAACCACCCATGACCCGATGCTCATACTTTTGGGGTTGCTGTAATTTGAGCTTTTCAAACTTATGAATAATTGAATCATTTAGGTTTTCGGCATTGTCTAGGTAGGTCGTATGGATATACGTTACATTATCCTTCTTGCCATTGAAGCCAGGCTCAACTCCAGCTTGCTCAAAGAACCGTTTATAGATCCAATGCTCTTTGGTTGATGGGTTTAATATTATTATGATTCTGTTCTGTACGTTATTAACCCTTACTGACTCATCTATCTTGTCAAAGATGTCTTCATCTACTAACTCTTCTGCTTCATCTAAGACCCAAGTTGTAATGCCTTGTAAAGACTTGAGAGATGCCGTTTGGTTTCCTGAACTGGTCTTGATTCCTTTAAAGATTAAATTGCTGCCACTAGCCTTATTAACTATCTCGCTTTGATTGACAGCAAAGACACCTTCTAGATCATATCTGTCTATTTTGTCTGTGAACTCAGGAATAACTGATATACCTGCACTGATCATTGTGTACCTGGTAAACAGTATGTTATGACCAGACTCATAAGATAGCTTTAAAAGGAAGTCAGCAACATGAAAACTTTTGCTTGCTCCTCGACCCCCCGTAAGCACAAAGTACCTACTATCGTCTTGATATAAAGGCTTAAATTTAGAAATTAATTTTACACGTGCCTCCATGTCCTTCTGTATATAATATCTTTTATTGTCGCTTCTGACACATTGTATTTTTGTGCTAAAAATGACCTTGTTACAATTCTTGGTTTAAACTCTTTTCTTATTTGCTTTACTTGATCTTCCTTTAAAATAGACGTTCCAACCTCCTCACCCTTAAAAGCAGTTTGAAGGTTGTTGTCAATGCAATGTTTTATGTTTTCTTGCCTAGTAACCCATTCTAAATTTGTGTAATGATTGTTTTGTGGGTTTCCATCTATGTGATTAACCTCAGGCTTTCCATAAGGGTTTGCAACAAAGTATCTAGCTACAAGCCTGTGTATCTTGTAAGGTTTCATTTTCTTATTAACACAAACCGCACCACGTGGGTATTTATACTTTTTACTTACAGCTGTCTTAAGGATTTTACTAATTCTTTTGTGTGGTCTGCCATTTGATCTGATAATAACTGCTTCCTTACTTCTGATTCTACCAAAATTAGATATTTGATACTCAGAGTTAAATTCTATTATGTCTTTCCATATTTCTTTCATACCTCAATATACTAATGTTTTAGCTAATCAGCACACACATAGGTATAAAAAAAGGCAACCATTTCTGACCGCCTCTTGAATTGATTGTATGAACGATAAGTTGTTTATAATATTCTAGTAATATAATATGCTTAGAGCTAGAGGTAGATTTAAAAGGGTATAGTTTAGCCTAGTGATTAGACCAAACTTAACCCAAATATGCTTGTCGCTGTCGGTGAGTTCACATAGGGTACATTATCAAAACACAGTCAAATTGATAATGCTTGGAGTTCTTAGAGGAATCACCCTCAATTCTTGTCGCTCATCGACTGTTGCGACCCTAGCCAGCGTACTCCTTTAGTTGCTGTTGCACCATGCTATCAGGCTTGTGCTAATCAATCTGTCGCCCCGTAGTTTCCCCGATTCACAGACTGATGCAAATATACTAAACTAAATCCATTCCGAAACAGGAACGCTTATCTTTTCACCTCCACTTGTAATGTCAGTGCTTTGCTTAGGCTTACCAAAATGATATTCAAGCAATAACTTAGCAGCTGCAAGTTGATCGCTAGACTTATCAGCGTTTGTCATTATATCAACAACCTTCTGAATAGCCCCATCGACATAAGGACTGGTTAAGTCTCTAATCCTTTGCTCGTCTGTCTTGCTTTTACGACCTGCTCCAGGTCTTGCACCACCCCTTCCTGCCATTGATTTTGTATTGGATATTCAAATATAACAAACAGTTTTAAACTACAAAACCCTTATCGCTTATTTAATTTCCTTCTAAGCGACTATCTTTTTTAAATAGGCTTAGTATATCATTTTAAGTTACAATAGCTTAGAAGCCGTTTGTTTAAGTTATATACACCTATCAAAAGGGATTTTTATTTGCCCTCCTGATGATTCTCTAGCGAGCAACTCTATTCTTTTTAATTCATGATAATATTTTGAAGTGAATCCGCTATACCCTAAGCCTGTTAAATACATATCATTTTTTAATATGCAGATACATATCTTTTTCCAAGATGGAGCCTTGTCAATAATACTTAAAGGAACTTCATCTGGTATTCCTCCTGGATAACACCTTGATTCCCATTTGCTTGTATAGTCTTTAATTCTTTCTTGTAATTGCTCAACCATTTTAAATATGCTTTATTTGCCCTGTCATTTGCTTTGTCTTGCTGATTATTGCTTAAATATTTCCATGCCTTTCTTACGATGCTTTCTGGTAAATTTCTAGCATAGGAACAGGCACAATGACCTATAAAAGCTTTTTTGTTAATTGAAGGATTTGTTAAATGATGTATCATTGTATTTCTCCATTGAAAGACAACTATATCCATGTAGTCGCCATAAAGATCAGCGTTTGATGTAAAATCAATAGCCGTATTGAGTAGGGTTGTTTTATCTGCAGAAGAGTTTTCCCACATGCCATTATTAAAGCATTCCCAATCCCAATACGGCTTATATTCTTGAGTGATCATACTAGTTCGGACTCTGCCTCCCATGAATCAGAGAAATCCTTATTAGCAAACAAGCTTGCCAAGCCTGTAATTTGCTTCATTCTTAATAGCTCATCTTTGCTCATTCCGATATGCTTACAGATCCAAGCATCTCCCTTGCCCATTTCAACTAGCTCTGACACTATAGTACTCATCAACTCTATATTATGAGACCCTCTAGCCCTATTGTGTCTAATTGTAGAAGCCATTCTGTCTGATATATCTTTATCTATCACAGAAACTGGAAGCATTCCGTTTTCTCTTTCAAAAATCCTTTGGCTGTTTTTTAATACTGTATATCTGTGAAACCCATCTACAACAATATATTTATCGTTTTTGTCGTCATAAAAACAAACCACAGGCATTGTATACCCATCCTCCCAGATAGATGTTTCTAATAACTCCATTTCTGGAGGCGCAACACTGTTTGGATTATAGTCATTTGCTTGAACCTTGTCTATAGGTACAGCGATTACATTATATACAGGTGATTGATACTTGTTCATTTTTTGTTTATTTCTTTTAGTTTGTAATTTCCGTTTTTGTCATGCGATTCATCTCCTACAATAGGAGGATTAAATACGCTAATTAAAATAGTCTCTTCAAATGCCTCAAACTCATGATCATCATGATTGTCTAACATGTATACTGTGTCTGGGTTTATTTCAAAGCTCTGTCCTGTTTCTAGGTTATGTAATAAGCCTTTCCCTTCTATGCAGTAACAGCTTTCTAAATGATTTTTATAGTGCCAATGCCACCTACCTTTATCGACCACTGTTTTGTGTACTGAAAACCCTAGTCCATCTTTAGCTAATACAGGTCTAAAGCTTGTTCCTCCTGTAAACTTAACCTCTCTTTCTGTGTCCTTAGTTTGCTCAATTGTTCTTACTTTCATTTTCCTACGTTTTTATATTTGTTTGCTATTTCTCTTTGTCTTTTTGCCTGCTCTATAGTTGGAGCTAACCCCATGTATTTACAAGTGTGATCATTTTTAAGTATTGTGATTGCAAATCTTTTCCAGCTAGTAACTTCACTAGGATGCCTTTTTAATTGGTCTAAATGATCTGGAGGCAGCATTCTAACACATCTTTTATTTTTGTTTCCATGCCTTGTTAATTCCCCTAGTTTAAAGTCAATTTTATTTTCTTTCAGTTCATTTATGGTGGAATCATCTAACCCCCGACCTACTCTCCACCAATATTTTATAGACTGAATAAATCGGTTTTTAAAATTTTCAGCAACCTCTTTTGGCAAGGTATCTAGTAAAAACTTTGTAAAGGATTTCCATGTATGCCCTTCTGGCAGCTTAAAAGAATGATACGTTAATTGCTTGCCATAGGTTGCAATAAAGTTTGCTCCTGAAACTCTTGCACATAATCGACTCCATATCTGACCATCTATAACTCGATACATATTAAGACTTGATTTACTCTCTGACATGAAAGGAGATGCCACTCTCATTTGATAGATTGACATACCAGATTTATAAAATATATCATACAGTTTATTGTACCTCCAATCAAACTTACCGTTGGCAACCCACACGTCATCTGTCCTCCAGTCGTATATTGGGTAACAATTGTAAACGTATTCTGTATTCTTTTTTGTCCATTGATGCCCATCCTTCATTTGCTTTCGATCATTCATTATAGCCCTAAATCTATTTAATGATTCGTCAGTACGAATCCCTATTAGACAAGCACAACTCTTCCCTTGAGCATACCAATCTCCAAACTTGTCCCAAAAAACGGAATAGTCCATGTTCTCTTGGAAGAAGTCCATATTATATTTTGCTATGTGATTTTCCCACGTAACAACATAGTCTCTGTCAGGTCTATCTTGAATCCACAAAGAGCGATCTTCATTGCCCCAGCACTGCCATTCAGTTGCGTAAGAGCTTACAGTACATGGTAATGTAATAGGAAGGCAGCACCAATATATGTCTAAATAATCTTTGTGCTGATCCAATATTTCTAGCATAAAATCAGTGCTATAAGTGTAATTAGCTTCATTATCCATGACCATTACACCAATCTTGTCTTTTATATTGTTTCGCTTCATGTATTGCACAACAAGATTAAGCATAACGCCAGAGTCCTTACCTCCACTAAAGCTTAAATATATTCTCTCAAAGTTTTTAAAGATATAATCAATTCGACTTATGGAAGCATCATAGACATTGACCTGCTTATTGTATACTCTTTCCATTTTTTGTTATGTTTTTCTGTTATTATTAATGTTTACGCTAATGTCTAAAAAAGGGTTGCGTTTATGTGAAAGTATTCTGCTTCTGCGCTATATACTTTTGGTAGGCTACTAAAAGTGATAGTAATATTATTGCCTTTTTCATGTTGTTTGATTTTTAAGTGTAGCATTTGCACTTGCCTACTTTTAGCCAGCAATCGCAATCGCACTTAAACTCTATCTCCATTGTTTAGTTTTTTATCTAACGCTATTTCATCTGCCATTTCTAGTATAGCCTCATCCCAAGAGGAAGATTCAAAGGTCATAGCTAGTGCTAACGATCTAAAAGTATCTAGCATCTCATAGAGGGTTGGATCTTCTTCTTTTTCTATTGTGATAGTCGTGTCGTAATATTTTACTGTTATTTTCATTTTTCTATTTTTTATTTAAAGAGATGGGTTAGCCTTGCGACCTGACCGAACTCTTTGTGGTGAAGGAAACCTGTTACGCATTTAGGAACGTGCTGGTAGCCTTGTCTTATATATGCCTCCATGTTTGCCCATAGCAAATCTTTCTCAATGAAGATAGTGTAATTTTCTCTTTACAGTTGTCGTAAATATCTCTTACGCTTATACCGTTTTTATATTGATCTTTTGCTTTTCTTACAAAGTCTTCGCTAACAATCGCCCTAGGATGATTCTCTCCCTTCATGGCTTTTAGGTTTTTATTTCCTAATACATGCCATGAATGTAGTCTGTTTTGGCTAGGTGTGACAAGCTCAAGATTAGTTATTTTATTATCTGATTTATCACCATTAATATGATTTATCTCATAACCACTGGGTATTTCGCCAACAAAGGTTTGATACATAAGTCTATGAACATACCTCATAACTCCTTTTTGTGGCTCAATATAAAGGGCAACTTCTTTATATCCGTTGCTTTTTGTTTTTTGAGATAGAATCTTACCACCAACCGACCTAGTTCCTCCGTTGATGTTGTTTTTAACCCTATGCTTTATTCTTCTTATCTCTGAGCCTTCATTGATTTCATAAAGACCGTTAGTGTTTGGAATTGTATAAAATTTACTCATAAACAAAGTTAAAAAAAATATCCTTAAAGACAAGCCAATTATCCCTAATTAAAGAGATGGGTTAATCTAGCGACTTGTCCGAAGTCTTTATGATGAACAAAAGCTGTTACGCACTTTGGTACATGTTGGTATCCGTTACGATGATGATACGAGTCCGTATAGCTAACAGATCTTAAATACTCAACCGTTGCACCATGATAGTCTTGACCGCTCAAGAAGTTTATCTTTTTCATGTGATGAATATGGTGTAGGTAGATGTACCTGAACTTTGTAGACGCCCAAGCCTTACCACTCTCATTAGCCATCAGCAAAGGCATATCAGGCATCTTTGCCCCATCTCCATGAGACGTGCTTATCAAGTTTGCACCATAGGCATAATACTTACGATGAGCCATGCTAACATCAAAGGTGATGTTCGGATGCTTCCTGAACCATGAGTAGACTGTATCAGCCAACATGAAGCCAGTCATGTAATCGTGATTAGAAGGGTTGTGAACTATGTGAACATTTGCCTCCTGGACTAGCTTTTCAATTACGTTAATATAAAGGTCTTTCGCTGCCATGAAGTTATCATACCAAGTGCCATCAGTATCTTGATTAGTTCCGCTTGTTGTTGTTCCTCCTGGTGTATCTACATGAAGCACATCGTTGCCTATCACAAAGACTATCTGATCAATCTTGAATCCTTCTGCCTTCTGCAAGATACCAGCCACTCCTTGAGATGCTAGTTCAATTGCCTTGCTAACATTATATTCCTCACCTGTTTCTAGGGCAGATGCTAGTTTACCTATATGAAGATCAGCGATGTCAATCACTAAGCAATGAGGATCAGTAATCTTTTCCCTCTTAATCTTTTTAAAGGATGGCGAGTAACTTTTAAGCGATTCTAAAAGGTCGTTTCTAAAGTCTTCATGAGTGACTAGACCTGTTGTATTCTTTATAAAGACCGTACCCTCTTTGCTTTTTACCCAAGCATGAGACCAATTACTAGGATCGTGCCCTTTGTCTGTTAGTATTCTTGATACCTCTGAATTTTCACTACTCCAGTTTTGTAGATTCTCTCGGATAGACCGAGCATTAAGGCTGATTCCATACCTGCCTGATAGCTCAACCGCTATTTGATGACTCGTTTTGCCACTAGCCCTAAGGCTCTGTATTTCTTCTCTGTAAGGTGCATACTTGCTCATAGATCCCATTTATGTGAAGGCTCATTATTTTTAATAAGCTCTTGTATTCTTTTCTTTTCAGCCTTATTCAAAGCCACTTTGTACTCTTCAAGAACCATCTTGCAAACTCTGCGAATCAATGGGTCTTTATCAAATGTCTTATCGATGTCTTTGACTACCGACTGCAATACCGCTAAACTATCTATCATAATTTGAAGGCATTTTTGTGATAGCCTAAATTTAGGTCTGGTTTTTCTGCAGGGAAATTAGTTTCAATAATCTTAGACCTGCGAGCAATATAACGCCATTCAGCATTTTCTTTTGATTTATAACAAGTGTAGTATTCGTTGCCATCGCATTTAACTATATCGTTGGCTTCAGCTTCTTGCCTGTTGTCAATTACCTTTGCAGGTTTACCGCATATTGGGCAGTCGTGTATTATGATTTCATCCATCAGAATAGTTTTTCTTGGTTGTCTTCCTTCCTTTTATTAATAACTCTTAGGGCGTATACTAAAGCCTCTATTATATCTTTTACCCGATCTCTTTCAACAGGTCTTAGTGGCTCTTTTAAATGTCTCTGATAATCATCTAACAAGCTAGTCAATGTATTACTGATTTTCTTATTCATTTTCCGCTAAAATTATGTGAGAATTCAGGTAAGCAACAACTTCTTTTGCCTCCTCTAAATTTAAAGACTTAGCTACTATTCCTCCATCATCTTCTAATGAGATGATGAAGAAATGTGAGCCTTGTATATAACCTTCCTGGTGAATAATAGTAAAGGTCTTATCGTTGCTGCTTACCCTTAGATTATGTTTAATATTCATTTTCGATTTAGAACGGTAATCCTGTTCCTCCATGTGCTTCATATTCCAACTCCTCGGATTTTGTTTCCTCTGCTTTTTCTATTCTCCACGCCTGAAGAGATGTGAAGTACCTGCCTTTCCACTCATTACATTGCACGTTAAACTCAACGCTTACCTGATCATCCACCTTATTATACTTATTAAGGTTATCGACCTTCTCCTGTCCAAATACCTCAAAGGCTAGAATGTTGTTATACTCTTCTCCTGTGTCAATTACAAAGGTCTGTTTGACCCATTCTTTACCCGCTTTACTTGTGCCTGTCTGACGCTCATCAAACTTGATAATCTTACCGCTTACTTTCATTTTTCTATTTTATTGATTTTAAATTTAATATATTCTTCTCCTTTTTTGACATCCACTTTGCGTAAGTGCATATCGTAAATATAACGATCGTTGAATTTCCACTTTTTCTGCATGATGTCAACGACCAGCTTGGTTGGATTGTCGATGTCTGCCAACGGTGAACTAAAGCCATACTCTATCTCTACTTTTAAGCTCTTACATTCGCTTATCTCTTTTGCTGATAGGTTGGGCAAGGAAGCAGGAAGAAGATAGCTTAGAGCCTTCTCATATTGCTTATACGCTGGTGTCTTAAACCGCTTGCCTTGCCATGCCTTATTAACCGACATTGGCTTTATCATCAACTTAATCATCTTTTTCTTCTGTTCTTCTTTCGATTGTCATTCCAATCTTTCAGCCTTGGATCTTCTTTGTAAAAATAAGGCTTTGCTAGTTGATAAATAATAAAAGCACATCCTATTGTGGCAAATAATGTTTTTAAAATACTCATCCTATTGTTTTTATGATTTCACAAATGCAGATAACTGCAATACAAATTCCGAAAATTATAGTTGATCTTTTCATAAGTGCTTATACGAGGTTTGTTTTAAAAGGTTTCGATTTTGTAAAAAAAAATTATATAAGCATTAAAACGCAACTTAACAGTCGCAAAAGTGCATTCGTACCTCACGCCCGTTTGCTTTGTGTTATATGCAAGGCTCAACTTCAGTCCAAGCAGCGATGTAGATCCTATTACCATTCTGATCGGTTGCGTTTACATACATTCCATCAAGTCTGTGTATAGTAATTTCATCACCTTTATTAACTAGCATTGAATCTGGGGGAGTCTTTACATTTTCATCGGTTATTACCACCCTTGCCCCATATTTTGCGTTGTATGCTTCCATATTGATTTTGCCATTTTTATTGAATTAGTGGCATTTATTGGTAGCCACGACACCATAGCCAAATCGTTATTATACCTCATTGGGTATAATATTAGTTTTTATCGCTTTTATGTATTCCCTGCACTCCTCTACTCTTTGATAAAGCTTATCAATATCCTCCTGGCTTCTGTCTATTTCAAAGGTCTTGACCCTATACTTTAGATCTAAAGAAGTGTAGTCAGTTATATCGGCAACGCTGTACTGCATCTCTTCTGGTGTATTGACCAACACATAAGCTAGTTCTGCCTTGTCTAAACCCAGCAAGTCCATATATACTTGGAGCTGCCAATAATAGTCCTTGTTTGGTATCTCCTCTTCAAACAGCGGGAAAGTAAAGCAGTCCCACGAAGTCTTAATGTCCACCACCTTATCGTCTAAAATTATATCAGGCTCACCAGTTGTATATTCATTGCTGAACCTCTTGCTATTCTTCACAGCAAAATCTAGATCTGTTGCCAATGCGTAGACCTCTATGCTGTCATTTTCGCACTCTATGCCCTTGCGTAAATACTTGCTCTCTACCTGATTGCGCACCCCATAGATTTGCTCCTTGAGCCACTCTTGCAAATAGCTTTCTGTTGTCTTTGAAAGCACAGCAGACTTTGACCTTGAGTTGGTCATTATCTTGCCTGCTGCACTTGCCCTAATCTTAAACTCCCCCATTACTTTAACGCCTCCGCAACTAAAATATCAATACGCTCTTGAGTCATTTGGTATTTGCTAGTGATGTCCTCAATAGCACCTCCGTTCTGTAAATACTTAACAGCCTTTTTCCAAGTGTCTGTGCCTTGCGCTAATACTGGCTTGCTCTGCTTTGCTTTTGGCTTATAATCATTTGTTGCATCATCATCTTGAGTATCGTCTATCAATAATAGATTGCCTAATGCATACTTCTTTGCATAACTTGAAGCACTACCATAAGCTTGTGGCAATGCCATACCTCCAGCCTTCTCAACGCCTGCAAACGCTACCGCACTTATGCCCTCGTTCTTTTCTGTATCGTCAAGATGTGCCACGCTCTTAATAACTGCTGACCCATTGATCTCTTGCAACTCTTCAACTATTCTGATTGTAGCCTTATGCTTCTCTAGCAATGGCTTGATTGCTTCTAATATACCTTCAGCACTTCGGTAGTTGTACTTACCGAATTTATTGTACTTGTCTTTTGGTGCTTTAAATTCTACCTGAATCTTTAGCAGTTTTTCGTAAATGCTCATGATTTTAATAACTGTTTTTTAATCTCTAAATATGCGTAGATCTTTCCATGCTCCTTGCTCAATGCCTTGCCATGTTTTAGCAAATCATCATAGCTACAATCAGCAGAAGTAATCAGGTTCATCAAGGTATCAATACCTTCGTATGTTTCTTCGACCTGCTTTTCAATAAACTCTAATGTTTGTTCCATTTTTAATTCCTGTTTGTTAATGTTTACGCTAATGTCTTAAAAAGGTTTTGTTTCTGAAACTGTATTTTTGTGAATGGCTTATATTAGTGTCGAACGGCTTATAAATTGTTTATCATAAAACTTAGACCACTTACCCTCAAAGACTAGCTGGATGTTGGCAAGCTCTCCATTCCTGTGCTTGGCAATAGATAGATTAGCCTCTTTCTCAATGCTAGGATCTTCAACCGTTTCCCCCTTCTGCTGAATGTAATAGTAAGGTCTATATAAAAATAGCACCATATCAGCGTCTTGCTCAATCGCTCCAGATTCACGAAGATCAGACAAGTAGGGTCTTTTGTTCTCTCTATCATCTACCTTTCTAGATAGCTGTGATAAAGCCACTATTGGTATTTTAAGCTCTTTTGCTAATGTCTTTAAGCCTCTTGATATATTTGAGATCTCTTGCTCTCTATTGCCTGCCTTAGCATCACCACTCATCAACTGCAAGTAGTCCACATAAGCAATGTCAATGTCATGCTTATGCTTCATCTTCTTTAACTCTGCCTTTAAGGTTGTGATATTTAGTTCTGTATTATCATTAATAAATACCTTGTAAGGTCTAATTTCATCTACCTGGCTTTTAAAAAGAGAACGCTGATAGTCGGTTAGCTTATTCTTAGTCAAATCATTGGCTGGTATATTAACCGCCTCGCTGATCATCCTGCATATTATCTGCCTCTTGCTCATCTCAAGCGAAAAGACACCTACCGAATAATCCTTTGCCGCTGCGTTAGTAATCATCGTTGTCATTAGTGCTGACTTCCCCATCGCAGGTCTCGCAGCCAGAATTACAAGGTCTGTCGGTTGAAAGCCATTTGTCATCGCATCTAAGTCCGCAAGTCCTGAAGGGATGCCACTCATATTTTCAGCTGGTTTGCTTAGCTCTTCTTTTGCCTCATTTAATTGGCTTGTAAAGGACTCAAATGATTCACCCTTACTTACACCTGCATAAAGGGAATCGGCTTGCTTATACAGGCTGTCAAGCACCTCATACGCATCGTTTGATTCATGTGTGCTCTTGCCCTTTAATTCATCTGCATAAGTTGATAGCTTTCGCTTGATATAACTTGCCCTTATGATGTCTACATATTCCAAAGCTAAGTCAGTTGAAATATAACCTAACATCTTTTCAAGGTCATAAGCACTCACTTCATTTGCATATCCTAGTTTTGCTATCTGATTAAAGGTTGTTACGCTGTCAATGCTTTTGCCTTGCTTATACAATTCATAAACTGCCTCTACTACGCATCGACTTTTAAAGTCTGTTAGCATTTCTGCATTTAAGCTGTCAATTACCTGATCAACTATTTTAGAACATTCTACTAAACCGCCTGCTAACTTTTGTTCTATTTGCTTTATCTCCATCCCTTGATTAACTTTTCGTATTCGCTTAATTGCTCTTTTACCTCTTTTATATACGGTAAGGTATTTGATAAGGTTGTCTTCCAGTTCTTAATCTTTCTAGGCTTATCACCTCCAGTCATCCAATCATTCTCTAACCAAGACTCATACTTTAACCTCAAAGCCTCCGCATCTGCATTAGGTTTTTTCTTTAAAGCATATTCTTTGAACTCTTCAAATTCAGGAATAGCGTGCGCCCTTTGTATATTTCTTTTATTAGTTAATCTATAGTTAGTATTATCTTTAATTAGTAGTGGCTGATTTACCGTTGTCGGTTTACCGTTCATCGGTTCACCGTTATCGGTTTTTCGGTCATCGGTCAAATGGCTGTAATTAGGGTAAACGCAATATTCGTTGTGGCTAAACATACCATTCTTCCGTATTTGCTCAACCTTAATGACAAGCCCTTTATCCTCTAATTCTTTAAACGCATTGATCGTAGAGTGCTTGCCGTTTGTATGGTTGCGTATTAATTCGTTCTTATTAATCACCCAGTCAGGAGGCAAACTTTGAAGGTAGGCAAACAGACCCTTAGCCTGCATGCTTAATGTGTTGTCCTTTAAGACTTCATTTGATAAAATCGTGTAAGGTACATCAGTCTTGCTTTTAAAAATCCTATCCATTTTGCGCCTCCTTTGTCATCTCATGTATGGTTATTTCTTCAAATTTCTCTAACGCCTTATCATAAGTTTTTATTGACCATGCAAAAACGCCAAAAGACTTACTTTTCGGGTAAGTGATACATCCATACCTAAAATTGATTTTCTTCTTAAAAACCTCATAATGTCTCGCAAAAAACGTAGGGTGAGACACTTCATACAAGTAAGCATAATCATTCTTTTTTATCTGGGTGAATTTGAACCCCTTTACTTCACCTTTTCCGATAAACTCTTTTTCTAATTCTCTAATCATTTTTTTTGTGTTAAATAAAAAAACCGCTATGCTTTCGAAGGCTCTCACCTCTCCTACTCACATAACGGTTAAAAACTGTTTCTTTAGTTCCTATAATGTGAGAGCGGAACAATAAACAAATATACTAACTTTTCTTAAACTCGTTTAACATCTCATTGTAAACTTTTATAAGTAATTCACGATCAGCACCAGAGTCAAAAACTTTCTTAGATGCATGGTTGAGAGTATCGTATAAAATACCCTTGACAACCTGTTTAATCTCTAAGACCTTAACTTGGTCTAAACCCTGAAAGCTTTTGATAATTTCGTTGTCAATCTTACTCATGCTCTAGCCTTTCGATAACATCCTCAACAGTAAGCAATAGCTCTATCATTGCTATTAATATCCTTTCCTCTGTTATGTCTTTACTTGTTCCAAAGGTATCTACAGAATAGCTTATCTTCATTCCTTGCAATTCTTTTTCATCGCTAAGGTTGCAAGTGTAAAGGTCTTTGTCAATTTGCTCAATCTTCATATTTTAATTTTTTACGATTAATTAACTTTTCTAAACTTAGGCAGTCATAAAAATAGTTGTCAGCCTTGTCAAATGAGATTGTTGTTAGCAACAACTCCCCTTTTTTAATTACATGAAAATCCTCACCATCTAAAATGATTTGATATCCATCGCATTTTCTGATAATTTGTTTCATAATTAGTTGTTACGGATTTAAAGTAAAAAAGTTTCGTTTAGACAAAAAAAAGACTCACCATATAGGCAAGTCTTAACGGGGTTGAAACTAAAAATAGGGAGTATTAAGCCTCTTCTTTTTCTTTGATCTCTCCAGTAGCTATGTCAATCGTTACGTCTGTTCCGTATTTTTCAACAAGCTTTTTCTCAACTTCTGCAAAGTCTTTATTGATCGAGTCTACTTGGTGCAAAATATTGTGTTTTTGCATTTCTAATTCCCCTAATGCAGCCTTAAATTTATTAAAGCTTGCATTCATTTCTTGTAGTTCTTTTAACTCCTCTTCTGTTAATTTTGTTGCATTTGCCATGATGTTTTTTATCGTTTAATTTTTACAAATATAATTAATTTTTGGAATTTCTAGCCTTAATCCTTTCTAACCTTCTCGCTGCTCTGTCTTTCTTCTCTTGTGCTTTCATCTCCATCTTTGTTATCTCAATGTTCGCTTTGGCATTGTGTTCAGCAATACGCTCACCCTTCTTGCTATTGAAGTAGAAGGCAAATGCACCGAACAATAATGCACCGACCTGACTTGTTAATCCTACATCTAGGTCTACGCCTAAGAACATAGCCACGATCAAAGCACCTTGACATAGCAGCAAGAATATAAGTGTCATAGGTCTAATGTTTTGACTTAGCCAACTATCACTAGCCATGTCATTCGCATGACGTTCATTTAATATCTTAGCTCTTTCTTCGCCCGAATAATTTAAATTGTCTAGTGTACTGCTACCTAGACCAATTATCTTAGTTAAGTCTTTTATTCCTGCCATCTTTTAAAAGTTGTCTAGTAATAAGCCCACTTGTTGAGCATCGTATTTGAATCGCTCTTTGTTAAATACTGCGTAATCCCTTAGCACATAATCCACGCCAATCACTGCTATAAGTTTCCCATCTTGGTAATAGGGTATAACTGCCAGACCCGTAACACCTTGTTCTTGTAGGGTAACTCTTACGTTCAATTCACCTATTTTATTTATGTCATCAACGTACATTCGATTTTGAATCACTTGATTGATCCATATGCTAAACAAGCCAACAGGTAAGTCTTGCAGCTTCTCGGCTTCTCTGCTTATGCCAGGCTGTGTCACCTCATAGTCACACGATATTTTTAGCTTGTGACTTCCGTTGTAATACTTTACGCCATTATGAAATAGAAAGATGTAAGCCCGATCAGCATCATACTTCTCCATCAATCCACGCAATGACAGTTGTATATTGACAGCATTTGTAACGCCTTCCTCAACCCTGTATGTAGCTGAAATTGCTGGAAACACATGCTCCTTTATTTCTTCTCTAAACGTAAAGCTTATAAACAATAGAGCTACAAAAGCCAGTGCATACCACTTAGTCTTACCTGCCAATTCTAATAATCTTTCTAATCCCTTTATCATAACAAATATGGATAATACTTTGTAACGCCTTGCTCTTTAACAGCTACAAGAACATCGCCTCTATTATATTTCTCACTAATATAGCTGACATGAACCCAAGCCGGATTTTCTTCTTCATCAGGAAATTCTAAGATAAGCTGGTCAAAGTCTAGGTGATCAAGTATGAAATCAAAGATGTCTCTATTAGTAACGACGCTCCCTCTGTTGTCCATATCAATGTCCCCAGCCTGACCAACGCTGTGTTGGCTGTTTGCAGCCCCTCCAATCGCTTTATTCAGTTCAGGTGAGCGATACCCACTAGAGATAAAGATAGGCTCTTGAAAGTGATTTCTGATAGGCTGAAAGATATTCTCTGCCCACATGATTAAGTTACCAAGATGATCATCACATGGATTGTTGTCTATGCCTAATCTAATAGCAGTATTAGACTTAGTCATCTCATGCAAAGATAGGTTAGTTGTTAGTCTCATCTTTCCCTTTTACTTTTCTTTTTACAAAATGAATAAACCCTGTTACGAACGATATTCTATCATCTACTTGCATTACTGTTACTCTGTTATCTCCTCACTAGGAGTTGGTTCAACTTCTTTTAATGGTTCTGTTATTACTCTACCGTTCTCGTCTGTCCATTCTGTATCTATCATGTGTTGGTCAATACGCTCACCGATCACCAACCAAGATATAGTGTCAGTACATTCAGCATCTTGCGCCTCTATGGTTAATGTATTACCTTCTACCATACCTCTTATTGCAGTCCATCCGCTTTCGTTAGATGTAAAGCATTGAATGTTTCCGTTTAGCAATACAAACGTACCTTCTGTCATTCGCCCTGCTTCATCTAAATTCACTGTTGCCTTGCCATCTGCTAGGTCAATCTTGCCTCTGTAAATGTTATCGGCTTGTGGTGCTTCAACAAATGAATGAACTAAGTGATGAGTATCTTTCTTTTCAGGCAATGGATGGTCTATCTTGAATGATCCTGAACCTTTAGATAATGAGCCTGATATTACAACATTCCCACCAACGCCTAAAGCGTCTATGCCTGGCGATTGGTTAATACCAACATTATTTCTAAATCTTGATGTTCCATTAACATCTAATCGAGCAGTAGGCACAACTCCAATTCCGACGTTCCCACTAGCAGCGTAAATAGTATCTGTCTCCACCGAAAAACTACCATTAACATCTAACTTAGTACTAGGATTAGTCGCTCCTATCCCTACGTTACCCAAAGAGGTGATGGTCATGTCTTCGGTAGTTGAACCATCAGTAAAAAAGCTAATTCCATTACCTATTTCAGCAGCTAGAGCTAGATTAGTGTTGCTGTTTCCTTGTATACTTCCCTGTACGGTTAAATTTCCAGACGTTGCTCCATTTTGTCTAACTTGAAATATCCCACCTCCAGTAGTTGTGCTATTATCGGCTATTATTATCCCATCATAATTTGAAGCTCCTTTGACGTGCAACTTAGCACTAGGACTACTCGTTCCAATCCCCACCCTGTCATTAACAGAGTCTACAAATAAGGTGTCGGTATCGACTGCTAGGTTGCTGTTTGCTGTAAGGCTTCCATCAACTTGTAGAGTAGAATCAAATTTCACAGGAGCGTAAGACCTAAATTGATTAGTTGAAAATGTATAAAACGCACTTCCCGCAAGACCTATCCAAAAATTATCATTTGACTGAAAACCAAAATAACTATTATCTCCATCGTGATGAATGTATTCAGGTATAGTTAAGTTGCCGTTTATTTGGGTGTTACCGTTCAACTCTGTTGTACCAACAACATCTAGTTTTGCACTAGGACTACTCGTTCCTATCCCTACGTTACCGCTCGAGTCGATTACTAGTCTGTCAGCAATGTCGCTAGTTCTGAAAGATATTGAATTAGTAGAGTGTGAATATGTTATACCTCCAACATTAGCATCGCTATCGCCAAACAATACGCCTTGTATCTGTGATCCATTGCCTAAAAACTGAATGTAGCTTGATATTTCATTGCTATCAATAGTTAAAGGTGTAAATGTTTCTCCAACACCTGTATTGCCACTTGACGATTTTACTATCGTTTGATTTGTGGAGAAATTATTGTTAATATTCTTCAACGCAACATTGCTAGACAACCTTGAGTCTGATAGTGTGCCTGTGGTGATGTTGGAAGCGTTGAGGGTGTTTAGGTCGGATGTCAAGGCTAAAGTACCACTAGCATCTTGTAAAGTGTAAGTTCTTATAGCTGCATTATCATAAGAAAATATCGCTCCGTTAAATGATGCACCTACTCCTTTTGTAAAGTAAAAGTCGTTACTGCCGTTAAATCCTAGACTGTTAAAGCCTGACTCCGTGCTGCTTCCAACAGAACTATTTATGAAGATAGTCGGTAGATTTCCTGAGCCTCCTGAAACTATACGCAAATCTCCTGAGCCAAAGGTCTTTTGCCCCGTTATGCTTTGGTCGCTGTCAAAGTCAACATAGAAAGAAGCATAATCGCTTTCATTCGCCACTATATTACCTAGCCTTCCAAAGACCGAAGTAACGGCGTCTGTATTATCTACTTTCTCCCATGAAGTGCCATTGCTTATAATCCAATCACCGACTTGAAAGTCAATACTGAATTGAGTCCCTGCTACGCTTGTAACGTAGTATTCGCCCTTTGTAGTTGATGCAGGAGGGTTAGCCAAAGTAGGTGTATTGGTAGAGGCATCCCATGTTCCCTGATAGCTGACCTGACCTAGTATTGAATCAGGCAAGTAAGCCTCAGCGACCTTTGCACCGCTATCTAGAGGAGCATAGCCATTCGCTTGACCTTTCTCGCTAGTGTCTTGCTTACTGCTTTGTAAGTTAGAAATATCTGTATCGTTAGAATCTATTTGAGACTGCAAATCAGCATCAGCAGCTTGTCTTGTTAATCCCTCAGCATCTATACCTCCTTGTAATACAGCATCAGCAGCTATCCTAGAACTCTCTTCACTATCTATGTTAGATTGTAAAGTAGTATCAGCAGATATTCTTGCAGCCTCTTCTGTGTCAATTTGACCTTGATAGTCAGTAGAATCCAAAGAACCATCGCCCTTAACAAAGTCAGATGATGTACCGCTATTAATAGTGCCTACTGTTAGGTTGTTGTCTACGCTTAGATTTCCACCTACATTGACCGTTGTACCATCATCACTTACAATAGAATCTCCTATGCTGTTTGCCCCAGTAAACTTAACCATTTGATTTGTAGTAGCTGCCCCTGTAATGCTTACTACACTTGTTAAGTCATTAACATCCTTAGCAACCCATTTAGACGTTCCCGAATTATAGGCTAGTATTTGATCGTTAGAAGGTGAAGGAATGCTAACATCTGTTAAGTCAGCTAAAGTATCTACAAAGCCAAACTCTGTGGCATCTAATAAGAAAGCAGCCCCAGACCTAATTACTAAGACTTGATCCCCTGAAGCCAAAGACAAAGCAGATTGAACGCCTGACAAAACATCGCCTCTACTTTGAGAATCATACATCTCCTCAATGATAGCGTTGTTTACAGTCCTGTGCTTTAATGCAGGTATTTGCGTTCCGCTTGCTAATTCGCTATTACTTAATGCTTTTAATTGTGCTTCTGTACTCATAGCTTATTGATAATGTCGTTTAAATTGCCTACTCTATTAAACCTTCCTCCGAATGGTCTGCGTTCTTTTCTTCTTATTGGATTAACATAGGTATTAGTTCTTTCTAAGCTATCCTCTTCGTCATAATTAACCGAGTCAAGGGTAAAGTCATTCACCTCAAGATAATCGACCATACGTTGTTTATATACTTTCCTGTCATCTTCTGCCTGTCTAAGCATATTAGCTCTTTGCTGGTCTGTGGCTTGATTAAAAGTGCCTCTAGGATCTACAGGTGTAGTTACTCCGAATTGAGTAATGTTAGTACCATGAACGCCCAAAAATCTAACATAAGCAGATAAGCACCAATAAGGCTTAACGTATGTCTCAAAGAAATTATAGGTATCAGGAAAGCCAGCCTGATCATCAATAGAGAGGTCGATGGCAGTCATCAAGTCAGTACCTAGAGATGGCTCAAGGTTTAAATCCCTTGCTGCCTTAATGTGCGGATTAATCAGTCTACCTTCTACATTAGGTGCAATTTGTGCATATACTCCTATCTCTGCTAGTGTTATTGTTGCTGCCATCTTATTTATCTTCTCTAATCTGTTCTAACTTTCTTTGCGCCCACTCAACGCCTTCGTCACCACCCCACGCTAACCACATGAGTCTACCACATCCATCGCCTAGTTCTTTATCGCTGTTCTGACGATGTCTTTCAAAGGCTGCCATTCTTGCAATAGTGTCTTCGCTTATTGGTTCGCCTTTAGCAAGTTGATTTGCTCTTTGTTTACCAACCGCTGTGCCACATGAACCCCAGCCATTCTCCTCAGCCCATCTAAGGGCTATCTTAGCGTTTTCTGTCGCTGCCTTAGGGTAATCAGTATAAGACTGATTTAAAACCGCCTCTGCCTGTTCTATTGGCTCTACAATATCCTCTTCTATTGCAGTTCGCTGTTCTTCTTCAACTTCTAATTCAGGCAACTCAAAATATTCTCTTAACTCGGCATCGCTTAGTCTGTCAATCACTTTGTCAGGCAAGAAATCAAAGGGATTCAGCCTGGTTATTTCAAAGTCGTACATCTCTCCGTTTACCATGCAAGGCTGAATAATCTCTAACTTTCTAGTGATCCATTCTTGCCATTCTTTAATAGACAAATAGAACAAAGTCATCATGTTCTTAATCTCTTGCACGTTGCCTAACTGACCAGCCTTAGCAAAGCCGACAAGGACAGGAGGTACGCCAATCAATCGACAGACCTTTTCACCCACTCTAAGCGTAGCCTTTTCCGTCATGTCTACAATCTCCTTCATGTCGATGGTTTTGACTTGTGGCGTTTCTTCAGGTGTTCTGCCCATTAAGTGCATCACAGGACTAGCCTCCTCGCCTAAAAACTCTTCTATGCTTTCATTAAACTTGTCAAGGTCTGACTGATCGTTTTCATCTAGGTTAATGTCATCAATCTGACCAGTAGTAATTACAATAGGCGCACGCCATCCTTGAACGATGTTCCGCATCTCTAGTGTGCTTATCTTGCCATCGCTTACAATGTCATCAAAGGCAGAATAATAACTAGGCACAGGGTAAATATCATAATTCCTCCCAAGCTTGGGTTGAAAGCAGTAGAACAACTCCCCTATTTGTTTTCCTTTATTCTTCTTAGTTTCTGCCTTTATTCTTGCAGCTCTTACCGCATAATCTTCTCTAGGGTCAAACTCACGAATCACAATGTCTTGAGTCTTACGATAGTTCTGCTCACCCATTAACCTGTTGATGACAAAATGTTCATCATCTTTACGCCTAATCCATGGTATGGGCACACTTTTAATACTTGCAATTTTGCCTTCGCTATTGAAGAATAGGTTTAATGCAAAGCCTTCCATCTTTACCGTATTCTCTACGATGTCTTCTAGTAAGCCGTTAAATGTATTGCCTTTCTTATCAACAGGCACATTAGCCGTTATTTCACACTTGAAGCCTTCAGCTTGAATGAATTGCTTTTTGCGCTTAATCGCTTGCATAGCTGTTCCGCTATTGTTGATGCCTTCAATAATGATATTAGGCAAGTCATCTGTTTCACCAAAATACCACCATCCCTTAGCACTTAACTGATTGATGTATGCTATTCTATTCTTGGCAAAAGTTCGCACCTTACCAATGACAGATGACCATTGATTCTTAAAGTTATTGCGCTTCATTTGCCTCTTTTATCTTCTTAAAAATAGTAGCCTTTTTCTGCGATGCACCGATATTGATACCATGATCTTTTGCATACGCTTTTAAATGCTCCACGCTCCACTCCTTGCACATACATGGTTTACCTTTTGGATAGGCTCTTTCTTCTTCTACAACCTCTTCAATAGGCTCTGCCTCTGCTTGATATTCGCTAACCAACTCAAAGTTGTGATCAAACTTGCCTGGAAACTTTTTTAACAAGAACTCAATATCTTCATCTGTGGCATCGTGTTGTGTGATTGTCTTTCTCAATAGCGGAATCGTGATGATTGCCGTGTTGAATTTGTCTACAAACTTATACTTTTTCATATCGCTGTATTTTATGCCAATATAGCAGATTCGGTCTTGCTTATCTTTTTCTTTGACCATAAAAAAAGGTCAGCCTTTCAGCCAACCTTTCGTCATCAAAAAACAAACAAACAAGTAAATTACGAGCCAGTTACCAGGAAATTAAGGTAGGCAATATCAGCAGCTAGTCCAGGAGACCCAGCAGCTGTATCTTCAAATCTTAATTGTAAGTTCTCAAAGTCACCGCTAAAGGTTAGGGCAATTTGCGAAGCATCTAGTTTCGCAGTTCCCGAACCACCTTCAATAGCAGTACATTGTAAACCGAAATTATCGAAGGAATCAGATTTGTTGATACCATACACTTCGATAGTTCCTGAATTAGTTTCCGCACACACAAAAAGTTGTTCTTGATCAATAAGCGCATCAATGTCATCAAGATCATCAGCCGTTAGATAGTAAGATACAAAGTTGAATGATTGCGTTCTAAGGTTGTAGTTTTCGCCAGCGTTCAAGGCAACAGTAGAGTTGTTTTTCTCCATTTTGCCAGTCGCTGTGATAAAGCCTTTTGTATCGGCAAATGTGAAACCAGTTACCTGATTTCCTGTGCCAAAAGTAATTGAAGCTAAATCTTCTACTAAACCTATCCATACTCGCTTATCCAATCCTCCAGGCTTCTTAATAGCCTCGCATGAAGGGGATAAATTATTAGTTAAAGCATCACAAGCCATTTTTATCTATTTAATAGGTTAGAAAATAGAGGAGGTTTTCACGCCTCCCCTTATAAATTATAGAGTAGATACTGGTCTCCAGTAAGCTACCTCTGAACCATACTTAAAGTCGATACCTGACTTCATCGAGTTCTTCATTCTGAATACTTGATCCAAAGTATAAGAACCTAAGTAGATGATTTCAGCAGATACTTCATCAGATAGCAAATCAACTGCTAAGAATACGTTAGAAGGATTCCAAACGGCAACCTCATTCTCATTCCAATAAGGCATAGACTCTAAACGTACATCTAAGAAAGGAATTGAATCCTGACCGAAGTAATCACTTCTCAAGTATAAACCAGCACCATCAGCCACATTAGCGTTAGCTTGTCTGTAAGCCTTCTCAATTTGTCTTGAGATACCGATAACAGTATCAGGCTTAGTTCTGATCACTCTAGGGATAGAGTTGTAAACAGCTGTTAATACGTCAATGACGTTAGCAGCATTTACATACTGTACTTGGAATTCAGTTGAAGCAGAACCAGCAGAGGTGATAGCTTCAGCAACAGTAAGAACCGCACCTGCCTTAGAAAGGACTGTAACAGTTTGACCGTTGATAGAAGTTCCCCCGATTTGCTCATCACCATCAGCACCTACAACAGTAAGCTCATCACCTACAGAGATGTTAGTAGCATCAGCCACCTCGATAGTAGCAGCACCAGCAGCACCCGCAGTAATCAATGAAGTAGCACCAGCTTGAACAGCAGAAGCAACATCACCTATTCTGAATTTATTTACATCTGAACCAGCTTCAAACTTAGCCAATAGACCAGCGTAGTTAGCAGAGAAAGTAGCAGAACCACCTCCAACAGATACACCAGCTTTTCCTTTGATGTAAAGCTCTTCATTCATCATTCCCAATCTTGGAACATAAATGCTGTTCAATAAGAAGTCAGAAAGTTCAGTCGTTCCTAAATAGTCATTCATAGAACCTGGTCTTAGGCTTTGAGCCTCCCAAGAAGTTCTAAGGTTATCAAAGTCAGTCTGAACCATTACCTCGTATTTCACAAGGTCAATCGCTTTCTCATCTCTAGTGATAGCACCTGATTGAGCAGAGAAAGAAGCAGAAGGATCTTGAAATTCTAAAGGTTGATCAACCCCTAGCATTTTAACGCTATCCTTAACGCCATCAATTACTGTTACAAGATTTCTGTCTGCTAGTCCTTTTGGAGCAAGCAAAGCAGGGGTTAGATATTCAGCGTATCTTTGACCTGCATAAGTGTTCGGTGAGATAGTCACCGCTGTGTTTTTAAAATTATTAGCCATTTTATTTAAAGGTTTTCGTTTTGAGCTTTTGCAACCATACGTCTTCTGAACTTTTCAGATACTGATAGCTTAGACCAGTCTTCGTTTTCTTCAACGATGGCTTTAGTTTTGTTTTCGATTTCGTTTGTCTCACCAATCACTTCCTCTTTCAAGGCTTTGATTTCTTCAGATAGAGCGTTGAATTGGTCTTTGTAAGACTTCTCTTTTTCATCCATTTCAGCTGTGATCGCTTCGACTTTAGCTTGTAGAGCTTCTTTCTCCTCCATAAGCTTTTTCTTTTCATCTTCCATTGCTTCCATCTCTTTCTCCATTGCTTCTGCATCAGGAGCTTCTTGGACAGCTTCGATGATACCGCCTTCACCAACTACGATTTGTCTACCATCTCTCAAAGTATGCGTTCCTGCTGGAGCATTCTCTTCAGTTGGTCTACCTTCTTCGTCAGCAATGACAGCTCGTTTACCTTCAAATTCTCCATCTTCTGAAAAGACAAAGATTTGAGTTCCATCTTCAAGTTCAACCGCCATGTTCTTAGCATTTCCGAAGATCATGTTAGACAGACCCTTTAGTGCTTTTTCGATAGCGTTCAACTTTTCGTTAGTTGCTTCATTAGCCATATTATCATTATTTAAATTTGGTTTAACTTTATTCATTGCCATATAGTGCGCATTGAACATTACACAGTTAGCAACAGCTTTTGCTCTTTCTTCCTCTTGATATACGCCAGTAGCAAAGCCGTACTCAATAGCATTTTGTGCGATGTCAGTATCTTCTGCCATAAGAGCTAACAGCTTTGTTTCTCTCATGCCTGTTACTTCCTTGTAAATTGATACAAGTTCAGCATCTATCTTTTCAAACTCTTGTCTTAACTCCTCTAGGTTGTTAGCATTGACAATCATGTCATCGTCAATTTCATTACCCCTAAGCCAAGCGTTGTGAATGATCATTTGAGCATTAGAACTAATCATTCTTTTCTTGCCTGCTAAGAATATAATTGAGGCAATAGATGAAGCGTTCAGAGCGATGGTAGTAACTGTACGTTGCTTTAGAAAGTCATAAATCTTTAAACCCTCTTCAACCATCCCTCCAGGTGAATCAATATAGACTGTCACCTCAACCTCATCACCGATTTCACGCTTCAAATCTTCAAATGAATAGCCTTGCTCTTGGTCAAATTCATTCTGATATTCTGAAGCCGTTATGATTCCGTTGATGTAAATTTCTTTCATTTCAAAATAATTGCTTAAATTTATGACAAGCTTTCAAACCTATTAATACAGATGACCATAAAAAAACAAAAGGATTATGTTTATGCTTATGAAAAAGCAAACATACCTGCCGACTTAAAGAAAAAGTTTTCAGCCAAAGCCAAAAAGCTTGGAGTCTACAAAAGCGATGTGATCAGAAAAGCGATTCATGCCTTTGTTCATGACAAGTGATTTAGGATAGCTCACCACTTACTTTTACCATTTGTGCTTGACCGCTTACTCTGTTGATGTCAGTCACTTTGACTATTGGTCTAATCTGACTAAGCATAGATATTGTGTTTTGCAACTGCGAAGCCTGTGCGCCCTCCTGTGCAGGTATGCTCGCTGTCCTGCCTACCATTCCACCATCTGCATAGCCTTTGAGCCTTGAGTTTTCTAAAGTGTTTATGATTCCACTAAAGGCAGGGTTATCAACCATTGACTTTTTGATGACGTATTCGCCTTCGTGTACGATGCCGGCTGGCTTGTATCCCGATGAGTCAGGTGATCCGTAACCGCTTCCTGTAAACCCACCGTCTGCAAAACTTGGAGTAGGTATTGATACTATTTTTTTCACATTTAACAACCCTTTGGCTGTAACTAGAGCAGCTAATATAGGGCCAAGTATGCCACCTGCCTCTAATGCTTTCGCAGCTGCCGTATATGTGCTGATGGTAGATTGAGCCACGCCTGCGGCTTTTGAAGCTAATGAACCCTCCTTAGCTACGTTTTGCGTTCCAGAAATAATATCCGCTGATGATACTTTAGACTGCTCTACCTTTTCATCTTCAAGAGTTTCAGTAGCCTTGGCAAGCTTTTGTTCTGCTTGTATACTTAGGTCGGCAGTTCTTTTTCTAGCCTGTAAAATGATGGCTTCGCTTTCAAGAATGATTCTTTGTCGCTCTAATTCAGTTAGCTCAGTATTGTTTATGGCTGCTTGCTTAGCTTCCTCCGCTGCTATCTTTGCAGCTTCTAAGGTGTTAAGTTCTATTTGCAATAATTGTTGCTCATACTCTTCCCTAGTGATTAAGCCTTCTGCACGTTGTTCTGCAAGCTTTACCTTTTCTTCTTCTCTTCTTTGGTCTTCACGCTGTGTAACCAGTTCGGCAAACTCCTGTTCAATCCTCGCCTTTTCTTCTTCTTCTTTTTGCTTTAGTGCTATGGCTTTGTCAGTAGCTTCTTGTTCTGCATCTTCTATTTCCTTAATTCGAGCCAATTCATTAGCCTGTATTTCTTTGTCAAGGCTTTCTAAAAAGTTTCTTGCCGATGTTCTTTTAGCAGCAGCCTCCGCCTCAAACTGTGTCCTTTGTGCTTCTAGTTCCGCTAATTCTTTTTTAGCTTCTCTATCTGAATCATTTAGGCTTAATTCTATTTTCTTTTTTTCAATTTGCAAATCTAGAAATTCTTGATTCCTTTTTAAGAGTTCATCCTGCGCTTCTAGTGCTGCAATAGCTGCCTTTCTTCTTTCTTCTTCGGATTTGCTTTCATCCTCTGATATTTCCCTAGACCTTTCATACTGAACATTTAATTCTGCACGTCTTTTTGTTAGGTCGATTTCTGTTTGCTCGATTTGCTTTTGTAGTTTGTCTAGTTCAGTACCAGCCTCAACCCCTTCTTTTATCGCATCACCAATGCCACCAACTGCATCTGTAAAACCATTCTTTAAGTCTGCCAAGCCTTCACGAATATCACCTCTAAGAATCTTTGATAAGCCTCCAAATACGTTAGTCGCTAAGTCCTGTGCTAATCCTTTAAGCCTTTGAAATACCGCTGCTAAAGGTCTAGTAACGCTTGTTACTTTGTCTATTCCTTCTTGAGTAGATGCAAATGCAGCAACTAAAGCACCAACAGCTACAACAATAGCACCGATACCAGTAGATATCAAAGCAAGTCTAAATGCTTTTGTGCCTTTAGTTGCCGCTGCACTAGCTGCCCGATAGGCTTGTTGTGCTTGTTTTAACTGACCTAACTGCCTACCAAAAAGACCAGAACTTTCTATGGCTTCTTGTACGCTTTCGGAATAGTTACCCACATTTCGCCTAGTATCGCCTGTCGCTTTTTCTTCTGCCTTTAGCTTTTCAGTAAGGTCTAATTTCTGCTTTGCAAGCTTACCGCCTATTTCTTCATTCTCTCTTTCCTCTTCACTAAGCTCTGCCCATTGCTTAGATACAATGGCAAGTTGCTTCCTTAGTTGTGTAATGCTGCCCTCATTAGCCTTTTGAGCTTGCGTATTTGTAGTGACTATCTTTTCGTTTTCACGTACTACTGCCGAAGATGCTTTAATTTGTGTGCTATTTTTTGCTATCTGTTTGTTCAGGCTTTCAATAGCAGCAGACTGATCACCATCAGCCTTCATCAATTCTTTCTTTTGCTTCTCTAATTCTTTATTAGATGCCTTTAGTTTGTCTAGTTCAGTTCTAGCCTTCGCAGCATTAGAGATAGCCTTCTCAATGTCGTCTTGGTTTATCTTGATATTTAATAATTGATTCTCCATTATAATCTAATTAGGGTAACATTTGTACTATCTACTTCGTTTGCCTTGAACTGCTTAATGTCATTCACTATAAAATAGTCATTTAAGTAATCAACAAAAACAGGCTTACGAAAGTCAAAATTTCTAAAATCTACTTGCGTTAAATTGAAAAGAGCTTCCACTACCTTTGTCTTAATAAGCATATCGCTAATAAGCGAGAAACGATTTCTTAAAACATAGTCAAAAAGTATTGGTGTATTATTGACCTCATAGTTTGCTACAACTGAAGACCCACCTGTTATCTGTATAGGGTTGCTAGTTGATCTTGACAAGTTTACAACCCTAGTATCAAACCCCTCTACCTCTGCTTCGGGATCAAGGTTATAGTTTACTCCATCAAAGGTGTATTTATCCCCTGTAAATATCTTGCCCATTGACCTAGTATTATCAAAGGTTGGTGCAATAGCACAAAGACTAAAAGGAGCACGATACTTCACCTTTTCAAACTGCATATTCTCATTATCAACTATCAGCGTTCCTCTACCGTAATTGGTCAGCCTGTTTAAGTAAATGTCCTTATTGTCGTTACTGTATTCAAAGATATTATTCTTGCCGTAATCAAGCTTAAACGATACCTTTGGCTCATCAGATAAGTCAATCTTCTTAGACCAATCAACAGCATTGATTTTGTTTCTCCTAATAGCATCAAAGCTTACCATCTCAATAGTCTTTAGACCTTCATCGACTACAGGAAAAACGCCTAATACATTGTTAAGATATAAGAACAATGAACCTATATTGATGTCATCAAAGCTATTAACAACCTTTACTTCGCTAGGATCTCCTCCAGAGGCTTGCTCTAAGTCAAACTCTAGCTCAACCGCTATCTCGCTTAGTGAGTCATAAGTGCTGACAGGCTCTAATACAGAGGTTGTAGTCAATACCTCCACAAACCAAACTAATGCATGATCAGTTGCCGTTGCTCCTATGCTGTTTAAATTAGAAGGGTCGTTTATAACGTCATTAATAGATAAGTTAGCAGTAAAAGATTCAGTTGCAGGAAGCAGCGTTGTAGTGCCTCCAATATCTTGGTATTGTGCTGAATAGAATGGGTACTCAACCTCTAAAGCATCAGCTACATAAGTATCAGTATCTTTATTCCATATCTCTAAACGAAACCTTAGACTAGCATTAGTAATGTAGTTGTCTCTAAACTCTGTTCGAATGTCATTGATAGTAGCCGTTCCGTTTAAGTTGATTGTCCACGTTGTGGAGGCTGTAAAGTTTATAGGAAAGTTATATCCAAAAGTTGTATAACCTAATCCTAAATTCGTGTCTACATAAAGATCATCATTGTCCTCCTCTTCATTAGGAAAGTTTAAAGGTGAAAAGACTGCATAAGAATCAGGGAGGGTTTCATCTCCTTCAGTAACAAAGAAGTTGCTTCCGCTTTCAATCGAATAAGCCACAAAATAATTATCTGCATCGCTTACAATACCCTTCGCCATAATAGCCAATGACTTATAGTTGTCTTGATCCCAGAAAGAACCTACTCGCTTATAATTCAAGCTGTCTATTGCGCTATCAATAATGTAGTGAATAAATAAAGCAGGGTAAAAATAATTGTAAGGCTGGTCACCTGCTACCGCCCTTTCAAACCATCCATAGTCCACATTAGGGTAGATCAAACCTGTTGGAGTAAATGGATCATAATTTAATAAGTCACGTCTTGCGCTTACTTGAGCAGCATTGTATAAATGATCTAAAGGAGTAAGATAAGCCTCTAGGTCGGTTAATGATAATGATTTGATTTGCTTAAAGAACGAACCGTTGCCAGCTTGAACAGAAATAGAGTAATAGTCATCGTCAGCAGATACAAGTTCAGCAACTCCGTTTGACACCTCCACGCCATCAACCTTAATAGATACTGTTAGCTGATCATAAGGTTCTTCATTAAAGCTATTAACTATGCCAGCACTCTTAAATATAAGCCTATTGTTTTGGGTTTTAGGCACATCAAAAACATTGCTAAATTCAGAAGTCCTAACATTGAGCCTGTTTACATCAAATAAAGACTTAGACAAGGCAATAGTTTCTTGCTTCTCTAAATCTACCAATGAACCATTTATGAATAACTCTGTCTTCATTATTGCGTTTGAACTACCTCCTTAGTAGCTACTCTAAAACTAAAACTTGCTGACCTATCAGGTTGTCTTTGTCTATTGCCATAGGTCTCAAAAGAGCTAGGGTCTACTATTATAGGGATGTCAAAGGCTTCTGTTTCATCATTGTAAAGGTAAGCCTGTATTGAAGTTCTTAACCTTGATAATAAGTCAAGCTCAAAGGTTGTTAATAGGTCAGCCGTTAAGCGATAAGAAGCGTAAACGCCCTTCATTTCTGTACGTCTTAACACATTGCCAGAGTCTAAGAAAGTTTGCTGACCACCTATGTCCACGCCTTTAAGATACTTACATTCTAAAGCCATACTATTCCAACCCCCCGACCTGTTCAAGAAAGCAAAGTTTAGGCTGTTAGATGGGCATATCCTGCGAATCTGTAAGGCTGGATAAATACAAACATTAATAGTAGCCTCTACGCTAGATCCATCCTCCACTAAATCCAAAGCATAGCAACCTACAAGGCTGTTAATACCTGTTGTAAGGTAGTCGTTAGCATTGTAGTCCACCGAAGCATAATCACCCAGAGCAGAAGTATTGGAATTGATCTCAATAGTTACGGTATTACCTACTGTTGCTGTAATTGTTGCCCAGCTTACAGAAGGGTCAAGCGTCATTGTACCCCATGTTCCAGAGCTTTTAACTACATTAAGAGTTGATGTTTGACCACTTACTAAATTAACTGAAATGCTTGTGTTAGTAGTAGTAATATTCTTATCGCTAGTAATAACATTCTCAACAACCTTTTCGCTACTTTCTATTGTACTTAAAAGAGTTGGTATATTGGTTAGGTCATTCTCATCCAAGAAAGACAAAGGCACATTGCCTAAAGGTGTTTCTGTTCCAACAATACCTGCGTTAATAGTCTCTGCCGAATAAAATGTAAATTTAAAATCTGTTAATGTTCCGCTTACTGGCTTGATCTGCCATTGCAAACTCAAGTCATAGTCTTTGCCAACTTCAGGGTCTACAATAGAAAAGTAACTTCTTAGATAGCTTTGTAAATCAACCTCAAATTTATTGCTAGTCGGATTGATAGCAACGCTTATATCTGCAATCTTTTGGTATGGTTTGATAGAAGAACCAGAACCACTTAAATAACCTCCGTATAATTCAAAGACCTGTCTAGTATCTAAATTGAATTTGTTAGACAATGGGTCGAGGCTTACAAATGCCCCATCTGTTATAATGTATAAATAGTTTGAGTCCGTATAAGTCAAAGTAACTTTATAGCTGCCTTGATACGATCCGTTAAGTATCTGAACAAAGTCACCAATAGCAACAGAACCGCTAAAGTCAAGGTCTACTCTTATACCTAAATTACCACTGCTATTAAATACAGTACAGGTTGAGTTTTGCCACTCATAGCTAATTTGTATTGGCTGAAATACGCTTGTGATTTCTGCTGGTTCTGAACTAATTACTAGCGTTGCCATCTGTTAATTTATTTAATATCGTTTCTACTGTTTCCAAAAAGAACTTTTCGTTTAGGTTCTTAGCTATGTATTGAGCATTTATAAAATCGCTTATCACTCCACTCTTACCGCCCTGCCTGTAAATCAATGAGCCTTCTTTGCCTATCTTACGAGCAATAAGGTAAGCTAAACTATTTTCGCTTATGTCTGTCGCTATGCCTTTGGCTTGTATCCATTTTCTTATCGGATCGGTTGGAGGTTGCTTCCCTGGCTTTCTACCTGTTTCAAGAACTGTAAAATATTTCTCGGTTGAATATATTACAAGTGTTGAGCCATCCCATTTATAACCAAGCGAATCAGCCATCTGACCTGTCGTATTCATTGCACCGTAAGAAGTAACCCTCTTAGTACGGATATTATTCTGAATACCTGCTATAACGCCTTTAGCAAAATTGTTCACTATGGTATCTACATAACTCATCTAGCTTTATGCGTTCTGTCTACGTTCATGTCAATATCATATATCTGTAAGGTGTTGTTAGAACGTACATAAAGCGTTCCTCCGTTAGCTTCCCATGTCGCTGACTGATACAAACTAGCTAAAGTATAAACAACACTTCTTTCTATTCCTGCTCCTTTTGGAAAGGTGAATGTCTGCCTGTAAATCTGACCGACCTCGCCACCTAAATCAAGCCATACGTCTACCCATTGATCGTTAGCACTTGGCACAGCTTTGAAGTAAACCAAAGTATCAATGCTGTCTCCTTCATTACCCCTTATGCGTGAATGCTCATAAGTGCCTAAGTCAATAACATCAACAAAGCTAGTAAGGTCGGTTGGTAGCTGTGTCTCCCTTTTAGTTCCTGCGTTGTTAGGAAAGATGGTGTCTGTGTCTGCTGTTAATGTAAAGGCTGTGCCGCTATTAGGATATTGAGTGTCAGCATAGGCTCCCCAGCCTGACCAAGCAGCTCCTGACTCTAGCGCATCTGCATGACTATTTACAACGCTTTTAACATCGTTCCAATCAGCAGCCGTACTCTTATTAATCCTGTCCGCTGATGTCGTTACTAAATCGACCTTATTATCAAATGTAATTCTTTGTGCCATAATCTATGATTGTAATAAACTTTGCAATGCGTTCTGCAAACCTTGTATTGTCGGCAACTCACATCCTTTTAAAATACTAAATGTAAAAGTGACTACATAGCCACTCGCTGTTCCCATCCATACCTGATACTCGGCTTGCATCTGAACATCGCTTAGAGAGTATGTAATCGGCTTACTAGCGGTAATCAGTAACTCAATATAGTTTTCAGCAACCGCAGCCATCTGGTTCAATATAGCCTCCTCACGCTCTGCATTATCTTGCACGTCAGCAGACCTGCTAAAGACCATGCTAATAGATGCACTATCGTAATTATTGTCAGGGCTGTTAGTCCTTGAAATCTGAAAGGGCAATAGGCTTATAAGTGTTTCAGGTGCATCGGCATTAGGCAAAGCCATGTTCGGATAGTCTAAAGTATTGTGAACCTCACGACCATATATGAAGCGACCTTCAGGATTGACAATGGTTGCCGTATCTCTTAAAACACTAACTATTCTTTCGTGTATTGATGCCATTCTGTCTATCGTATATTTCCTTTAGTCTTTCAGTATATTCATTTTTAGCCTTCTCATAAAGCAAGGTGAAGTAAATTGATTCAGCACTCATTTGCTCAATCTGTTCATACTTAGTCACATCGCCTTGAGCCAAACTGTATCTTATAGCTCCTACGCCAAAAGATTCTAAGCCCTTAATTCCTGCCTCTAGTTGATCAGGGTCAGGTTCATCATCCTTTGTCAGCTCTTTGTACCTTTCCAAAAATACAGACATTGAAGAAATGATTTGCGATGTTTGACCATAAAGTAATTCCCATGACCAGTCAAAAACCTCATCGCCAAAGTATATCCGACTGACCTCCACAATGATATAAGGCTCAACATTGACCTGCATTGCCTGTCTAGTTAGTTCTAGTTTTATCCATGCCTCTGAACCTACATTGACTTCCTCTTTCATCTTGGGGCTAAGTGGAGGCTCGTAGACAAAGGAAAGTAATTCATATAAAGATAAGACCGCTTCGCTTTGCAACCTGTTAATCAGCTCATCAGGAACATCTGTCAAAGCCTTAATTACCTCCTTTGGCTTATCGCTTCTTATGCTATGCAGTTGTCTTGCCTTTACCTCTGATGCTTTGCTAGGAATACTGTATTGCTTGCCTGCTATCTCTACCCTTACCATTATAGAAATTTACTAATGTCCTTCTTCCGTTTGCTTCTTGCGCTATGTGTTGCCGCTTTAGTTTTGTTCTTTAAACCGAAATACTCCATGCAGCTATATCTGATACTATCAACAGCGTGATTATAGGCATCTATTGGAACGCTTGCCTTCTTATCATTCCAGACATAGTTGTTTAGTTCCTTGCCTATCTCTGTGCTGTCTTTGTCTACGATGATCTCATAATTGCTCATAAAGTCAATACCTGCCTTGATGCTATCATTGAACTTAGTAACAGGTCTCATATTGAACCCCTTTACTGTCAGCTCTCTAGTCAGTCTTGGCTCTGAATTATCACAAACAATCAAATCGCTTTTACTAGGTAACTGCCTTGCTAAATCCTCTGTCGTTAGCTTCTGCTTATAGATGAGGCTTTTAACGTACAGCTTCTTTTGCTTATCATCAATAGCCACCTTGACCAATGCCGTTGGATCAGGATAAAAACCATAGTCCAAGCCATAGATATAAGGTAGATCATCTCTGAACTCTCCATATCTCCAGTTCTCAAACACTACACCTTCCATCTTATCAAGCCAACCACCCATGACCCGATGCTCATACTTTTGGGGTTGCTGTAATTTGAGCTTTTCAAACTTATGAATGATTGAATCATTTAGGTTGTCGGCATTGTCTAGGTAGGTCGTATGGATATACGTTACATTGTCCTTCTTGCCATTGAAGCCAGGTTCAACCCCAGCCTGCTCAAAGAACCGTTTATAAATCCAATGCTCTTTCGTGGAGGGGTTTAATATTATTATGATTCTGTTCTGTACGCTATTGACTCTTACTGACTCATCTATCTTGTCAAAGATGTCTTCATCTACCAACTCTTCTGCTTCATCTAATACCCAAGTTGTAATGCCCTGTAAAGACTTAAGAGATGCCGTTTGATTTCCTGAACTGGTCTTGATACCTTTGAAGATTAAATTGCTGCCACTAGCCTTATTGACTATCTCGCTTTGATTGACAGCAAAGACCCCCTCTAAATCATATCTGTCTATTTTGTCTGTGAACTCTGGGATAACTGATATGCCTGCACTGATCATTGTGTACCTAGTAAACAGTATGTTATGACCAGCTTCATATGATAGCTTTAAAAGGAAGTCAGCAACATGAAAACTTTTGCTTGCTCCTCGACCCCCCGTAAGCACAAAGTACCTACTATCGTCTTGATATAAAGGCTTAAATTTAGAAATTAATTTTACACGTGCCT
>Ga0209653_1000528_pt1 | contig 33854 bp, 29 predicted proteins | sample SaaInl6LU_22_DNA_FD_184644 | JGI IMG/M metagenome (GOLD analysis project Ga0209653, IMG submission 184644) | Marine microbial communities from expanding oxygen minimum zones in the Saanich Inlet - ESP_116LU_22_DNA (SPAdes) (version 2) | ecosystem: Environmental > Aquatic > Marine > Intertidal...
CGAGAGCGGAGAAGAAAACAAAGACAACTCTGCCCACTCGTTCTTATAGATCGAATCCAATATCCTTGCGATAATTCATCTTGTCAAATTTAACTTGACTCAAGCTGTTATAGCTTTTAGCCAACGCTTCATCTTTATCTTTTCCAAAAGAGGTTAATGCAAGTACACGACCCCCTGAAGTGAGAACTTCCCCTTCTTTTAAGGTGGTTCCCGCATGAAATACAACAGATTCTGTTACCTGCTCAAGCCCTTTGATCTTTTTGTTCTTTTCATAAGCCTCAGGATATCCTCCTGAAACGGCAATAACTGTGGCGGCGGTTTGAGGGTTGACCGAAAGTTCGACCGAGCTAAGAGCTCCTTGTGCTATAGCCTCAAATAAATCAACCACGTCACTTTCAATTCTTGGGAAAACCACCTCAGTTTCGGGGTCTCCCATTCTAACGTTATACTCAATGACATACGGCTTGCCTTTTACAACCATGAGACCAATAAAAATGATGCCTTTGTAATTGTAATTCTCTGCCTTTACCCCGTTGACAGTTGGTTTAACCACCTCCTTTTCAATTTTTTCGAATAATTGGTCGTCTACGAAGGGGACAGGAGAAATAGCTCCCATTCCGCCAGTATTAAGGCCGGTATCTCCTTCGCCAATCCTTTTATAGTCCTTAGCTAAGGGGAGAATCTTGTAACTGCCTGTATTGTCTACTAAAGTAAAGCAGCTGCATTCGATTCCGTCTAAAAACTCCTCAATAACTACTTTTTGTCCGGCTTCACCAAAACTATTGTGGGTTAAAAATTGAGCCAATTCGTTTTTTGCATCAGCTAACTTGTCTAAAATAAGCACGCCTTTACCCGCAGCTAACCCGTCTGCTTTAAGTACATAGGGAGGGTTCAATGATTCTAAGAATTTATAGCCCTCTTCAATATTTTGAGAAGTAAAGGTTTGATAGGCAGCTGTGGGTACTCCGTGTTTTTGCATGAAGGCTTTTGCAAAATCTTTTGAGCCTTCTAGCTGAGCAGCTACTGCATCTGGACCAACGACTAAAATAGCGCTTAGGCTAGGGTCGTTTTGAAAAAAATCAACGATTCCTTTAACAATCGGAACCTCGGGTCCTACAATTAGCATCGTAATGTTGTGCTCTAAGCAAGCTTGTCCTAATTCAGTAAACTGATCAACCCCAATATTCAAGTTTAAAGCTATCTCTGTGGTTCCTGCATTCCCTGGGGCTACATATAGCGCCTCGCATCTATTGCTCTCTGCTATTTTGTGTGCTATGGCGTGTTCTCGCCCTCCTGACCCGACAATTAGTACGCGATGATTCATTTTTTCTTATTCTGATGATTAAACGTTCTATGTTCTTTTCTATACCACTCCTCGGGCGCTAAACTCTTGAAGTATTCGATCGTCTTTCTTAGGCCTTCTTTTCGTTCGTGTTGAGGACTCCAGCCCAGCAGCTCCTTCGCTTTGGTAATATCCGGCTGTCTTTGGGCAGGGTCATCTGTAGGCAGTTCTTTAAAAGAAATCGGTTGTTCAGACCCCATGATCTCTTTGATCTCAGTCGCAAAGTCTAAAATGCTTATCTCGTCTGGGTTTCCTAGATTCACTGGCAAGTGATAATCAGAACGAAGTAGACGGTAAAGCCCCTCTACGAGGTCATCAACATAGCAAAAACTTCTGGTTTGTTGTCCGTCCCCAAAAACAGTTAATGGCTCGGAGCGCAAAATCTGACCTATAAAGGCAGGAATGACTCGACCGTCATTTAGCCTCATTCTAGGGCCATAAGTATTGAATATTCGTGCTATTCTAGTATCTAAGCCATGAAAGCGATGATAGGCCATGGTCATTGACTCCTGAAAACGTTTAGCCTCGTCATACACCCCTCTAGGGCCAATGGCATTAACGTTTCCAAAATAGGATTCGTCTTGCGGATGCACAAGCGGATCCCCATACACTTCAGAGGTAGAGGCAATCATAAAACGCGCCTTCTTGTCTTTTGCTAAGCCTAGCAAATTATGTGTTCCTAGCGAACCCACCTTTAAAGTTTGTATTGGAATTTTGAGATAGTCTATTGGGCTTGCAGGAGAGGCGAAGTGCAAAATGCAGCTAAGCGGTCCCGACACAGATACATACTCAGTCACATCGTGCTCCACAAAAGTGAATCGTGGCTCTGCCTTCAAGTGATTTAAGTTGCGCAGGTCACCAGTGATTAAATTATCCATACCGATAACCTCATGCCCCTCGGCCAATAACCGATCTACTAAGTGAGAGCCCAGGAACCCTGCCGCGCCAGTAATCAAAGCTCTTTTCATGAAGTAGCTAGATATGGGATTAATAAATCAGCTACATCACGCCCATTCGAGAGGCGCTTTACTTTATTCTGGCCTCCAAGTTTTCCTTGTGATCTCATGTATGCCTCAAAAGCACCTTTATTCAAAGGGCTCACAACGGCAGGTTTTAGAACCTTTCCGGCAATTAGATCTTTGTAATACACATTTTGATTCTGGACACTTTGATCAAGGGTTTGTGCAAACGCCTCCTTATCATTAGGCTCCTTTTCAAATTCAATGAGCCATTCGTGATAGGGCAGACTCCCATCTTTAGGGCTAACCTCTGGCGCTACACTGAACTCGGAAATTCTTGCCTCAGGGTGGGCTGCAAGAGCCACGGTCATCGCCTCTTCAACCTCTTTAGCGATGACGTGTTCGCCGAAGGCAGAAATAAAGTGTTTAATTCTTCCTGATACAATTACTCGATACGGGTTCAAAGAGACAAATCGAACAGTGTCTCCGATATTATACCCCCACAAACCTGCATTTGTTGAAAGAATAAGGGCGTAATCCACACCAAGTTGTACATCAGCTAAAGAAATTCTTGGAGGGTTTTCGTCATAAAACTTGCTAGCCTCGATAAACTCATAAAATATTCCAGAATGCACCTGGAGCAACAGCCCGTTGTTTTCTAGTGTGTCTTGATAAGCAAAAAAACCTTCGCTAGCAGGAAACAATTCGATGCTGTCCACCCTTCTCCCTATCAGATCTTCAAATTTTTGTCGATACGGCTCATAATTAACGCCTCCGTAGACGTAAAGGGAAAAGTTGGGAAACAACGCTCCAACCGAATTTCCTGAACGTGCAACAAGCCGCTCAAAATACATCTGCACCCAAGAGGGGATTCCCGCGATCAGAGTCATGTTTTCGTTGATGGTCTCGTCAACAATCGCTTCTACTTTGGTTTCCCAATCTTCAATAATATTAGTCTCCCATGAAGGCAGCCTGTTTTTAAGTAAATAACTAGGAAGGTAATGGGCTGAAATGCCTGATAAGCGGCCTATTTTAACTGCGCCCTTCGTGTCTAGTACGGGACTTCCTTGTAAAAAAATCATTTTTCCGTTGACATAATCTGCACTTCCTTTATTAACGATATACTGAAGTAAGGCGAGTTTTGAAGAAGTTACTTGCTCCTTCATTGATTCTGCGGTAATCGGTATGTATTTAGCTCCTGAAGTGGTGCCAGATGTTTTAGCCAAATAAGCAGGTAGTCCCGGCCAAAGCACGTTTTTTTCGCCCTTTACAATTCGTTCGACATAAGGCCTTAGTTCTTCGTAATCACGAACAGGAACTCTCGATTTAAAGTCGCTATACGTGCGTATCGATTTAAAATCGTGGTCGATTCCAAAAGCGGTGTCTCTTGCTTTCGAAACAATCTGCTGAAAAACCGCTTCCTGTGAAGCTACCGGTTGATCAATATACTTTTTGTTTCGAGCGACGTTCCATCTCGCAAAAGGCTTAGCTAGGAATGACTTTAGGCTCATGATTAAAACTTGATGTATTGTTGAGGATTAACCGGTTTCCCTTGTTTCCATAGTTCAAAATGGAGATGTGATCCCGAGCTCAATTCCCCGGTGTTTCCGACCGAAGCAATAATTTCTCCGGCAGTAACTGTATCGCCTTGTTTCTTGAATATCGCGCCGTTGTGTTTGTAAACCGACACTGTCTCCCCTTGATGCACCACCACCAGGTTATAACCAGTATTAGCAGACCATTCAGCATGTAATACGGTGCCGTCGGTAATCGCCTTAACCCCCGTTCCTTCTGCGGCAGCAATATCTATGGCGAGGTGTCCCACTACAGGGTCATAATAACCAGAAACCACCCCGCTTAACGGAGCAAAATAAAGTGGGTTTGAAATAGAAGTCTCTACCACAGGGCTATACGCCTCTTCCTTCTTTACTTGGCTTTCGAGTTCTAGCATAGCAATGCTTTTTCTTGTCTCTAATAACCGGTCTGTAGAAGGGGTGTCCATAAAAATAGCTGTACTATCTATTTCAGGTGCTTCATAAACCACTTCACCGCTAAGCACCCGACGAATTCCCTCGATGTATTTTGAATCGGTCTCGATTACTCGCTGTAAGGAATCAGTTTTAACCAGAAGCGTTTCCACCTCGCGCTGCAGTGCAGCGGACTCTATTCCAGGAATTAGGTATCGTAGAGGTGTTGCTGCGATGACAAAAAAAGAAAGGGTGCTAACCAGACCCACGAAGATGACTAAAAAAACAAAAGCGTTCAGGCGAGATAACCGCTGAGAGAACACTTCTTCGAAGGTCTCGTCGTTTACCACCAGAAGCTTGAAGGTGTCGAATATTTTAGAACGATCCTTCGGACTGTTTTTTTGTGTTTTAGACATTAAAGCAAATATACATCTTGACCTTCAAACGGGTTAATTTTACTACATTTATGCAATAAATCATTGATTATGTCTCTTTCTTATACACTTGGTATTGTAAGCCCTTGGCAAATTATTGTTGTCGTAGCTCTTGTTTTATTGTTGTTTGGGGGTAAAAAGATTCCTGAATTGATGCGTGGCTTAGGCAGTGGCATCAAAGAATTTAAGGACGCCACTAAAGAGGAAGACGACAAAGGAGGAAAAGAGATCAACTCTTAATTTCTGTCTTTACCACTAATTCTCGGGATAAATCTTTAACGTTTTGATAATTGCCTCTAATTCGAAGAGGTAGTTTCTTTTTTCTTGGTTTGGCGCAAAAAGAAAGCCTTCAACCACTAATTTTCTTTGATTAATGGTGTCGTTTACAATGTAAGAAACGAAGGGGCCTGCCATCGGATACCCGCTAATCTCCCACATCCCGCGAACCTCGGCGGCGCTGAATCCGCCAACCTCAGCCGAAAAAACATAGGGTCTGAAAATGCGCTCTGTAATCTGAAAAGTCTTTGTGTCGGGGATGTCTGGACCGGGGATGTTCGCTTCTCCAACAGAGTCTCTAACGGCTATAATGTCTTCTAAAAAACGTTCTCTGTTCGAAAAGCGATCGTTGTCTAATGGATAGATAACGAGGTTCATTGTGCCATTCTCGATAGGGCGATCAATCCATATAAAATCTTTATTAAAAACCCCTGGTCTGTAAATCGACGGCATTGTAAGATCAATACTCATCAATTTTTTAAGTCTTGGTTCGGTATAAAGTGATCGATTGAAGCGTTGCTGGGCAACTTTTAGATCAGAGGTTCGAAAACTGTCAAGCATTTGAACCCCTATAAGATCAATGTTTTGAATTAGTTCAACCTCTGTTCTGCCTTTTATCACAGCAATGTGTTGAGGTTCGGCATATAAATTTCTCTTGATATGAGAACGTGATAAAGTGTCGAAATCGATTACCACAACGTTTCGATTTCTCATAATTGCACCTCTAAAAAGGCTAGGTTGTAACGGTCTAAGATCAAGTGTCGGCTCATCAACGCCCAAGCCTAGTTGTCTTGTTTGAAGATACGAACGAAGGCGATCTCCAACCTCTGAATCAAGTAAAGATTGGTCTGCTACAATTAGGACCTCGCTAAGCGGGCCTGTAGCTTCAGGCAAGTAATCTTTTAAAGCTTCTTGCTTACAAGCATAAGCCGTAAAGATTAATAACAGAAGGAAAAACTTCAAAGGTCTAATCATGATTTAGGATATCTTCTCGGATAGATCGTTAAGCGCTGACCCACTCGAATGACGTTGCCGCTCAAATTGTTCCATGAACGAATTTGCTTCACAGAAACACCGTATCTGTCTGCGATAATGCTAAGCGCATCGCCAGATTTTACGCGATATCTGAGACGTTCAGGGCCGCTAACCAAGGCAGCCAAAGGCTTTTCAGAAGCATCCTCTTGCTTTTTAGCAAGCGCGTAAACTTCCCCTTCAGCACTGATAAAGTCTCCTATTAATGCCTTTGGAAGTCTTAGCGCATAATCTTTCCCTTTAACATAGGGTATCGTCGCCATCCGATAAGAGGGGTTTAAAGCCTCTAATTGCTCTTTTGAAATAGGCAGCTCCTCGGTGATGTGGTCGAAAGTGATACTTCGTTTGATATGAATAGTGTCAGTCTCTAGATAGGTTCTTTCTAATCTTTCCGCACTTAATCCGTGCTCTTTAGCGTGCTCAAACAAATAGAGGATGGCGTAAAATCGGGGGACATAGTCTGCCGTCTCTTTAGGGAGATAGGGTCTTATGTTCCAATAATTCGTGTATCCTCCTGAGCGACGAATAGCCTTGGAAACATTTCCTGGTCCTGAATTATAGGCAGCAAGGGCAAGATCCCAGTTATCAAATATTCGATAGAGTTGATTCAAATAGGCTGCCGCAGCCTTCGTACTCTTGAGAGGGTCACTTCTATCGTCAACGTAGTTGTTTACCTCTAACCCAAATGATTTTCCGGTACTGTACATGAATTGCCACAGACCTCTTGCGCCAACATACGACCTTGCTTTAGGGTCTAGCGCAGACTCAACGATCGCTAAATATTTCAATTCTAAAGGGAGGTCGTTCTCGTCGAGTATCTGCTCGAAAAGCGGAAAATAAAAGGCACTCACCTGAAGCATTCTACGAATGAGCGTGGCATCACCTCTTAAATACTTGGCAATTTCTCTCTCTAAAATAGGGTTATAGGCAATCTGAAAAGGAGTCTTCTGGTTGATCCTTTCAAACCGATCAATAAGAAGTTCCTTATTTACCTTCTTTTCAATATTGTCTCCCGCGGTATCATGAATCAAAGTAAAGAGAGACCTTGTCTCTTTTAATTTTTCGAGCCAAATAGAGTCGTATTTGAACGCCCTGGTAGAGTCGGGAATAGCATAACTAGGTAGGCGCTGATCAGAAAAAACCGACGCATAACCTAATTCATTAAAGGCTTCGATGCTCTTTTTACTGGTAGCTCCCGGGGTGCTTTGCGCTACAACCACAGAGGATAGTAAACTGATAATGAAGCTTCTAAAAATCAAAACAATAATTTTATTCCCCTAAGATAGCTGCAATTCCTGGTAGAACAATACCCTCTAAGCTTTCAAGCATTGCGCCGCCGCCAGTTGATACATAGCTTACCTTATCTTCAAAACCAAACTGCTTAACAGCAGCAACAGAATCACCTCCTCCGACTAAAGAGAATGCGCCTGCTTTAGTAGCTGCTTCTACAGAGCGGCCGATAGATTTAGTTCCTTCAGCAAAAGTTTCAATTTCAAAAACTCCAACAGGACCATTCCATAGTAGCGTCTTTGAAGACATAATAACTTCGTGGAAGTTTTTCAGTGTTTGAGGCCCCGCGTCTAACCCTTCCCAGCCTTCTGGAATAGCGTTTGATGCAACGACTTGAGTGTTCGCGTCTTTCGAAAAATCGTCCGCAGCCAAAACATCAACAGGTATATGAACCTCAACGCCTGCAATTTTAGCCTTTTCTAGTATAAATAGTGCTAAATCTAATTTGTCTAGCTCGCAAATCGAATTCCCCACCTCTCCGCCAAGCGCTTTGATGAATGTGTAGGTCATGCCCCCTCCAACGATAAGGTGGTCAATAGCGGGTAATATATTTTCAATAATGGTAATTTTCGAAGAAACCTTTGATCCCCCCATGATGGCAGTTACCGGCTTTTCTCCTGATTTTAAGACGGTATCAATGGCCTTGATTTCTTTTTCTAAAAGAAGTCCAAAACATTTGTTTCCCTTAAAGTGAGCTGCAATAACTGCTGTTGACGCGTGCGCTCTGTGTGCCGTACCAAAAGCGTCGTTTACATATACGTCTCCTAGTTTAGCAAGAGAAGCCGCAAACACCTCATCACCAGCGGTCTCCTCCTTGTGGTACCTAAGGTTTTCAAGTAATAATACTTGACCCGGCTCAAGAGCTGCTGCTCCTGCCTCTGCTTCAGGGCCTACACATGAAGGCGAAAACTTAACCGCTACGCCTAAAATCTCAGCAACTTTATCTGCAATGTGCTTTAATGATAGCTCTGGCTTTAGCTCTCCGTTGGGGCGGCCGAGATGACTCATTAAAATAGCACTTCCTCCTTGTTCTAGGATATGAATAATCGTTGGTTTTGCCGCTTCAATTCGGCTGGCATCGGTGACCTCTAGTTCGCTGTTTAACGGAACATTAAAATCAACGCGGATCAAGGCTTTTTTACCTGAAAAGTTGAAAGATGATAGGGTGCTCATGCTGTTTGTTTTTTGAATCCCCCAAATGTAGCGAAATACTATCTTTGAAGTATGGATTTTTCAGCAGTAGTTGGGTTTGAAAACAGCAAAAAGGGCTTAAAACATTCTATTGATTCAGGCCGTTTACCTCATGCACAGCTCTTCGTCTCAGAAGAAAATCTGTCTACACTTCCTCTTGTCTTTTGGGTGTTAACTCAACTTTTTAAGGGAGATAGCAAAGTCTCCAAACTTATTCATCCTGACATCCATTTATTGTTTCCTATCTCAAACACTATTGGTGTATCTTCAAAAGATGTGCGTTCGTCTGATCAATTAAACGAATTTCGATCTGCTGTTTTAGAAAACCCCTATCTTACTTATAATCAGTGGATTTCTAAGAATTCTTCAGCGGGAGGGAGTTTTATTATTAGAACAGATGATACTAAAGAGGCTGTTCAAAAACTTCATCTCAAGCCTATCGAAGGCTCGTATCGTGTTCTCGTTATTTGGGGTGCAGAATTCTTAAAAGACCAGTCGGCTAACCGTCTTCTAAAATTCATTGAGGAGCCTCCTGCGGGAACACTTATTATCATGACTACACAAAACGAACGAAATGTTTTAGAAACGATACGGTCAAGAAGTCAACGAGTGTTCGTAGGTCCTGAAACTAAAGACACCGTCAAAGAAGCACTAATAAATCTTGGTCTTTCCACAGAGCACGCAACTCTCTATTCAGAACGGTCGAAAGGAAGTGTTTCGTGGGCAATGAGTCAATATCAAAACAGGGAACAATCCCAAGATTTTGAAAAGCGCTTTGTAAGTTGGGTTCGTTCGGCATTTCTAGCTAAGAAAAATAAGGATGCTGTTGCTGAGCTACTAGATTGGGCTGAAGATTTGGTTAAATTAGAACGTGGTGTTCAACGTGAATTTTTGCTTTTTGCGATGGACCAAATACGAAGTTCTTTACTTATTCAATATCGCGCAGGTGATTTAGTGCTACAACAAGAGTTGGCAGAAGGTTTTAAACTAGAAAAGTTTGCTCCTTTTATACACCATAACAATGCGGTCGATTTAGTTCAATCTATTGAGGGGGCAATTTCGCACTTGGGAACCAACGCAAACCTTAAAATGACCTTTAGCGACCTAGCGCTTCAAATGACCAAACTGCTGCATGTACCAAAATAAACGCTTATGATCCTCGCAATTTATACCTGTTTAGCCATTCTATGCATTGTTTTTCTTCAAAGCGGGATTGACAAAGTCTTTCACTTTAAGAGTGAAAAAGATTTTGTGCAAAGTCACTTTAGAAGAAGCCCTCTCAACAAAATGTCAGGAACCTTGTTCATTATTCTTACCATCTTAGAAATTACATCGGGGGTTTTAAGCGCAGGAGGAATTATTCATCTCTATCTACACGACAATGTTGTTATGGCCAATCTTGCGAGTGTTCTTTCATCAATAACACTACTTTCTCTTCTACTTGGTCAACGTGTAGCAAAAGATTATGCAGGAGCACAGACCATCATCATCTATCTTATTCCGGTAGTATTATTATTCATAACACTTGAGCTTTACAGGTTATAAATATTTCTTATTGTTCTTTAAGAATTAATAAGTTTGTCTTATTTAAAGCGAGTTCTTTAGCAGCCCTTTTAAGGGGCGTTTGGGTTTTTGGCCTATGCTTTTGTGGTTTGTTGACAAAAGATTTCTTAAACCGCCTTATTTGGCTTTTTTAGCAACAAACAGGAGTGCAGAAGGTCTTTTAGAGGCTTTTTTAGTAAGAACAGCGTAGATCCCAACTAAAACTCCTCTTGATAGGGCAAATCGACCTCCTTTATACTTTTCAGAAAGATAAGCAACATAAAAAAGGTCGAGTATTTGTGGTTCATGAGCTGCAATTTCAAAGCCAGCAGAAACCAATGTGCTTTCTAAACTTTCCCTGTCAAAATGCCAAACATGTCTGGGAACGTCATAACCGGCCCAAAACCCACCGTAATATTCTGCGTCCCAACTTTTACAATTGGGTACTGCAATAAACAATCTGCCCTCATCAGAAAGAAGGCTCATCAACACCTTTAGGTCTTTCTCTAAATTAGGAAGGTGTTCTAGCACGTGCCAAAGGGTAATTACATCAAATGTTTGATTGATATTTGATATTGAGGATGTGACCTCTAGGCCCTTTTTTACACATAATTCACGTGCCCTAGCAGAGGGCTCGACACCTAAAATGTGTTTGTCTTCGAATACAGACAAAAAGGCTCCGTCACCACAACCAATGTCAAGAACTGAACCAAAGGAGTTGTGGTATTTCTCCACCAACCTCCTTTTACTTTTGGTTCTCAGGACCTTTGCTGCGGAATACATATAATCAATCAAGCCTTTTTGCTGGCCGCCATGAGACCGATAGTTTTTAGCCTCATAATAGCTCGACAGATTTTCTGGTATTGGTCTAGTAGCTAGCACACCTGTTTTTTCGTCTCTTTCTATTCGAAACGTTTCTTTGGTTAAAAAGTGATCTTTAATATTCATTGTTTGTGTTCCACGTGGAACCTATCGGCCAAGATGAACAAGTAAAACACTGATGTCTGAAGGGGAAACGCCGCTAATTCTAGAGGCCTGAGAAACAGTTGCCGGCCTTATTTTGCTCAACTTTTCACGCGCCTCAAAGGAAATAGATGTCATTTTAGAATAGTCTACATTGTCAGGAATTTTCACATATTCTAATCTAGAGAGCTTATCCGCATTATTCCTTTCCTTCTCAATGTAGCCCGCATACTTCACTTGAATTTCTGCCTGCTCACAAGAGTCAGAATCAAAACTATGCTCGCCAAAAAAAGCACAAACATTCGGCAGATCTTTCAGGTTTTCTAGGCTAACCTCTGGTCTAGAAAGAAGCTTTTTAAGTTTGTCATGTTGTTTGACAGGTGTAGAAGAAACTTTGGATAAAAGCTTGTTCGCATCATTGAAATCATAAGACTCATTGTCTAAGAAGCCAACAATTTCTTTAGTTTGGGCGATTTTACTTTCCAAAGCTCGAAGTCTAGACTCCTTTGCAAGCCCCAAATGATACGAACGCTCGGTAAGTCTTAGATCAGCGTTGTCTTGTCTTAAAAGAGTCCTGTATTCTGCTCTAGAAGTAAACATTCGGTAAGGCTCTTCTGTTCCTTTGGTGATTAAATCATCAATGAGCACGCCTATGTAAGCCTCGTCCCTTCGCAGAACCAAAGGTTCTTGACCTTTAACTTTCAAGGCGGCATTCAATCCTGCCATCAACCCCTGACTCGCGGCCTCTTCATATCCGGTAGTTCCATTTATTTGTCCTGCAAAAAAAAGCCCTTCAATTAATTTGGTTTCCAAGGTATTCTTCAATTGGGTAGGCGGAAAATAGTCATACTCTATGGCATATCCGGGCCTAAAAAACTTAACATTCTCAAAGCCAGCGACGCTTCGTAGTGCTTTGTATTGTACGTCCTCCGGCAATGAAGTAGAAAAACCATTCACATAAACCTCAACAGTTTTCCATCCTTCTGGTTCAACGAAAATTTGGTGGCTATCCTTTTCTGCGAACCGATTAATCTTATCCTCAATAGAAGGACAATAGCGAGGGCCTATGCTCTGTATGCTTCCATTAAACATTGGGCTACGATCAAAACCCTCTCTAAGTAAATCGTGAACCTCAGCAGAGGTATAGGTAAGATGGCAGTCTAACTGCCTGTCAAGCTTGAAATTTCGAAGAAATGAAAAATTTCCAGGCATAGCGTCTCCTGGTTGTGGAATCATTTTGGAGTAATCCAGAGAGCGACTGTCAACTCGGGGAGGGGTGCCTGTTTTCATTCTGCCGCTATCAAAACCTAGATCAATCAATTGTTCGGTAATCCCAGTACTAGCCTTTTCTCCGGCTCTACCACCTCCAAAATTTTTCTCCCCAATATGGATTAATCCGTTTAAAAAGGTGCCATTGGTAAGAACTACGGCTTGAGAACGAATCGCGATGCCTAATGCGGTTTTAACCCCCGAAACGCGACCGCCTTCTATCACCAATCCGGTAATCATTTCTTGATAAAAATCAAGCAGGGGGGTTTGTTCTAGCCGAATCCTCCAGGATTCAGCAAAAAGCATTCTGTCGTTCTGAGTTCTCGGGCTCCACATTGCCGGACCTTTAGAGCGGTTAAGCATCTTGAACTGAATAGCACTTTCATCACTAACCAGACCGCTGTAACCGCCAAGCGCATCAATTTCTCGAACTATCTGACCTTTGGCGATACCTCCCATGGCTGGGTTACAAGACATCTGTCCTATATTCTGAAGGTTCATGGTAACCAGGAGGGTTTTCATACCCATATTCGCTCCTGCAGCCGCGGCTTCCGCTCCAGCATGACCTCCACCAACAACAATTATATCATATTCTTCTGCAAACATATCTTAATGTTCCACGTGGAACCTATTTAAAGCTAATTGTTCTTGATTACGCATTTCGGCCTTAGAAGCTTCATCTTTGTCGTCATACCCTGCTAAGTGTAACAAACCGTGTACACAAACTCTGCACAGTTCGTTTGTGTTCGAAACCTTAAAAGTAAAGGCGTTGTCAATAATGCGTTCGTAACTAATACACAAATTGGCCTCTTCGAGACCATCAGGCCTAAAATCATAAGTGATGATATCTGTATAGGTGTCGTGATTTAAATGTTCCTTATTCATTTTTAAAAGTTCCTCATCAGACATGAAGGAATAAACGACCTCTAATGAAAGGTTCAGTACTTCCATCTCAGACAAGAGCCAAGCTCGAATAGCTGAATCGTCAGCCCAATTGGGAAAGTTTATAAAATCAATCTCTCTAATCACACTACAAAGATATCAATAGATTTTAGGTGAATGGCTACCTTTGTTTTCCAAATAAGGAACTATGCAACCAAGACTACGTTTTGCCCCATCTCCTACAGGACCTCTGCACATAGGAGGTGTCAGAACAGCTTTGTACAACTTTCTTCTAGCAAAAAACTTAAATGGTAAGTTTATTATACGGGTTGAAGACACCGACCAGTCTCGTTATGTAGAAGGTGCTGAAGAGTATATACTTCAATCAATGGCTTGGTTGGGAATAGAGGCAGATGAAGACCCAAATAAGGGGGGGCTATTAGGGCCTTATCGTCAAAGTGAAAGAAAAGAAATTTACCATAAATATGCCTTAGAGCTTGTTGCACAGGGCTGGGCGTATTATGCATTCGATAGTTCTGAAGATTTAACCAATTACAGAGAACAAGCAGAAAAAGAGGGTGAGAGATTTCTCTACGGGCCATTAAACCGAAAAGGTCTGAACAATAGTCTTTCCTTAAGCGAGTCCGAAACACAGTCTCAAATTGAAAATGGTAAAGATTTTGTTATTCGATTTAAGATTCCTGAAAATAAAGAGATCCTGTTCCATGATGAGGTGAGAGGAGAAATCACCGTTAACACCAATACTTTAGACGACAAGGTATTGTATAAGAGCGATGGCATGCCTACTTATCATTTAGCAAATGTAGTAGATGATCATCTAATGAAAATAACTCATGTAGTTAGGGGAGAAGAGTGGTTGCCATCATTAGCGCTACACACCTTATTGTACCAGGCATTTCAATGGACACCTCCTTTATTCGCACACCTGCCACTACTGTTGAAGCCTACAGGAAAAGGGAAACTTAGTAAACGAGATGGAGAAGCTGGTGGATTCCCTGTGTTTCCATTGTCTTGGAATGAATCTGTCGGATACAAAGAAGCTGGCTACGAACCAGAAGCTCTCCTAAATTTTTTAGGCCTCCTCGGATGGAACCCTGGCGATGACACCGAAGAAATGACCTTAGAAGAAATGGTTAGAAAATTCAGTCTTAGTAGGGTTCAAAAATCAGGAGCACGATTTGACTTAGAAAAACTCAACTGGTTCAATGCACAAACACTTCAAAATTTAAACAATACAGAAATTGTTGCCCGTTATAAAAAGAGAAATAATATTTTCGATGCGGTTCCTGAAAGCGTACTTGTAGCTGGTGTTTCACTTGTAAAAGAGCGGCTAATAAAAGTTGATGACCTAAATGATCATCAATATCTATTCAATCAGCCTGAGAGTTATGAAGAGAGGGCGGTTAAAAAGCAATGGAAAGCAGAAACCCCACAATTGTTACAAGCGTTCTTAGAAGACTTAATGAGCGTTCCAAAGAGCTCTCCGGCAGTAAAAAAAGCCATACACGACTTTTGTGAGAAGCACGAAATAGGAATGGGTAAAATCATGGCCCCACTTCGTATAGCACTAGTAGGAAGTCTTCAAGGGCCGTCGGTCGATGAATTAATTAACTTCTTAGGTGTTGACGTGGTTAAGCAGCGTATCGATATCGCTTGTGAAAAACTATAATTAGTCTTTTTGTTCCAATTTTGCCCAACTATCTCTAAGACCCACAGTGCGATTGAAAACAAGTTGCTTTTCGTCGTTTTGTTCTAGAACAAAATAACCCATTCTTTGAAACTGAAAAGCAGTTCCTGCCTTGGCCTCTAAAAGTGAAGGCTCTGCATAAGCCTTAATAATTTCTAAAGAATTGGGGTTTATAAAGTATAAAAAGTTTTTGTCTTTATGAGCATCCGGGGTAGGGTCTGTAAATAAACGATCGTAAAGACGGACTTCAGTTTGAACAGCTGTGTTTGCAGCAACCCAATGCAATGTGCCCTTAACCTTACGCTCTGATTCGGGCGTACCGCTACCGCTTAAACTTTTAGGATCATAGGTACAGTGGACTTCTGTAATGTTTCCATTTTCGTCCTTAATACAAGATTCTGCTTTAATTATATAGGCATTCTTTAAACGCACTTCTCCACCAACCTTTAATCTGAAAAATTTACGATTAGCTTCTTCTTTAAAATCTGCCTTCTCAATGTATAACTCTCTTGAAAATGGTACACTTCTAAAGCCTAGTTCAGGATCTTCAGGGCTGTTTTCAGCATCTAACCACTCTACCTTATCCCCTGGATAGTTAGTAATAACCACTTTTACTGGGTCTAAAACCACCATAACTCTTGGAACGGTTCGATTTAATTCCTCACGAACGTGATATTCTAAAACAGATAAGTCAACCACATTTTCTCTCTTGGCAATACCTATTGCATCTGCGAATTTCTGGATAGCTAAAGGCGGATATCCTCTACGACGCATTCCTGATATAGTAGGCATTCGAGGATCGTCCCAACCATCAACGTGTTTTTCATTAACCAGTTGTAATAACTTTCGCTTACTAACAACCGTATGAGAAAAATTTCTGCGAGCAAATTCTCGCTGCTTTGGTCTTAGTTTAACAGGATCAATGATTTGATCTAAACACCAGTCATAGAGCTCACGATGCATAGCGAACTCCAAAGTACATAGAGAGTGTGAAATCTGTTCAACATAATCACTTTGACCATGTGCCCAATCGTACATCGGATAAATACACCATTGATCACCTGTGCGGTGGTGATGTTTATGCATAATACGATAAAGTATAGGATCTCTCATCAGCATGTTTGAAGAACTCATATCGATTTTCGCTCGAAGAACATGAGTTCCTTCAGTATGCTTTCCCGCTTTCATTTCTCTAAATATATCTAAATTCTCTTGAACCGATCGACCCCTGAAAGGACTAGAAGTTCCTACTGTGGTAGGGGTTCCTTTTTGGGCAGCAATATCATCGGCTGATTGAGAATCTACATATGCCAACCCTTTAACTATTAACTCTTCAGCCCATAAATACAACTGTTCAAAATAATCAGACGCATAACACTCCTCAGCCCACTGAAAGCCTAACCAAGAAACATCTGTTTTGATTGAATCCACAAATTCTTGTTCTTCTTTACTAGGATTAGTGTCATCAAAACGAAGATTGACAGGAGCGTTATATTTTTTTCCTAAGCCAAAATTCAAACATATAGAACTCGCGTGCCCAATATGTAGATAACCGTTGGGTTCTGGAGGAAATCTAAAACGTAAAGATTCTTTCGAACAGTTAGATTGTGATAAATCCTCTTCAATGATATGTTCAATAAAGTTTAATGATCGTTTAGATTCTTCCATTTGGGCATATTATAGAAATACAAAGGTAGCATTTCCTACTTTTGCTTTATGGGAGAAATACACCTTAACAACATTAAGTTATACGCTTATCACGGATGTTTAAAAGAAGAATCTATCATTGGTAGTGATTATCGTGTAGATGTAATTTTATACACATCGCTAGAAAAATCTTGTGCGAGTGATGAGTTAAAAGATACCATTGATTATGTGGATGCTACCGCTATTGTATCAGAAGAAATGGCAACACCTTCAAAACTCTTAGAGCATGTAGCTGAACGTATTATTTCAAGGTTCTTTACTTCTTTTCCAAGTCTTCTAAAAACCTCGGTTTGTGTTGCTAAAATAAATCCTCCTATCGGAGCAAATGTTAACTCAGTGGCTGTAAAACTTATCCGACAGAGAGATACTTGGGGAAAGCAGAATTTTTAATGTAAATTTGCGACCTAATTGGCATCGTGGCCGAGTGGCTAGGCAGAGCTCTGCAAAAGCTTGTACAGCGGTTCGAATCCGCTCGATGCCTCTTTTTTTTATACCTTTTCTAGGTATTCAAAATCTATTTGACGCTTCAACACATCAGCGTTCTTCACCCGTATTTTTACCATCTGCCCTAATTGAATAGTATTGCTTGTCTTATGACCTACTAAAGCGTATTGTTCTTGATCAAAATAATAGATATCGTTACCAATATCTTTGATTCGAACCATTCCCTCGCATTTGTTTTCAAAAAGTTCGACATAAATACCCCAATCAGTTACACCAGAAACGACACCTTCGAATTCTTGATTCACAAATTGAGTCATGAATTTAACCTGCATGTATTTAATAGAATCTCTCTCAGCATTAGCAGCTAAAACTTCCCGTTCTGATGAATGCTTACATTTCAATTCATACGGTTCTGATGCAACATTACTACCTCCGTCTAAATAATGTTGTAATAATCGATGTACCATTACATCAGGATAACGTCGAATAGGTGAAGTAAAATGGGTGTAGAAATCAAAAGCTAATCCGTAATGACCAATGTTGCCTGTAGAGTAAACAGCTTTGCTCATAGTTCGAATAGTTAGCGTATCCACTAAATGCTGTTCCACTTTTCCATGAACGTCTGACAATAATGTATTGATAGAATTACTTATTGATTTTCGGTCTTTTAAATTAAGCTGGTGTCCAAACTTAGAAATTACTCCATTTAATGCTTGTAATTTATCAAAATCAGGTTCGTCGTGAATACGATATACAAAAGTCTTTTTTTGTTTACCAATAAACGCAGCAACACTTCTATTGGCTAAAAGCATAAATTCTTCAATCAGCTTATTCGCTTGTTTGCTTTGTTTAAAAAATACTCCCTCCGGCTCATTATTTTCATTTAAATGAAACTTAACCTCTTCTTTATCAAATGATATAGCGCCTGAATTCATGCGCTGAGATCGAAATATAATTGCTAGTTCATTTAAAGTTTGAATAGCATTAACTACTTCTTTATCAATAGAATAACTACCTGAAGATCGGATAGAAATTTCTTTAGGTATTAATAAATCACCGGTATCTATAATATATTCCGCTTCATGATAAGCAAAACGTTCGTTAGAATTAATAACCGTTCTACCAAACCACTCATTAACCACCTTAGCTTTAGCTGTAATCTCAAAAACAGCAGAGAAAGTATATTTTTCTTCATTAGGCCTTAGAGAACACGCTTTATTAGATAAAATTTCTGGGAGCATAGGAACGACCCTATCTACGAGATACACAGAAGTTGCTCGATCAAAAGCTTCATCGTCGAGAATTGAGCCTTCTTCTAAATAATGAGAAACATCAGCGATATGTACTCCAATTTCGAAATTACCATTATGTAATACTTTAAACGATAGCGCATCGTCGAAATCCTTAGCATCTGTAGGGTCTATAGTAAAAGTTAGAACGTTTCTAAAATCCCTTCTCTTATTTATTTCTTCTTCTTTAATAGAAGTGTCTATACTATCTGCATATTGCTGTACTTCTGCTTCGAAAAATAAAGGAAGACCATATTCAGCAAGAATGGCATGTATTTCTGTCTGATGAACCCCAGTTTTACCAATATTTTCAATAATTCTAACCTCAGGAGCTTTATTAGCATTTCCCCAGTTAACGATTTCCACAATAACCTTATCATCGGTTTCAACCTTTTTTACAAGGCTTTCCTTTACGAAAAAATCTGTGTGTATCTTAGAAGATAAAGGTTTAACAAATAAAAACTTAGGGCTTTTTTCTACAATACCAACAAAAGTATTTTGATTGCGTTCTATAATTTTTGTGACAACAGCCTCAGTTTTATTTCCTTTTTTAAAACGTTTATTTTCTATAAATAATACTTTGTCTTTATGAAAGGCTCCTTTGAGGTTAGAGTAATGAACAAATAAATCATCTTCTAACTGTTCTGAAATAATGTATCCATTTCCAGAACTATTCAGATCAATAATCCCTTCATAAACTTCAGATTGATCTTCTAGTAATTGATAACGTCCAGTTACCGGCTCTTTAATACGCTTTTCACTTACTAGTTTTTTTACTCGCTTAAGTAATTCGTTTCGGGTATAAGAGTCTCTTAAATCTAAAGCAGAGGCAATCTGCTTAAAGTTGTAAGCTTTATCAGGATGACGTTCTAAAAATTCGAATAATAGCTTAGTTAATCCTGTTCCCTTACTTTTTGTTTTTTTCTTCTTTTTAGACATCTAGTTAATAACCCTTCTTTTTTTATTTAATTCTTTTCGAAGATATGGGGTTTATTATTGTTTGTTAGTAGCTACAATAATTATTTGATTAAAAAATTGACTTTATGACTTATCAGAAGTTTTAAACTAGAGATTTAGAAAAAATCTTTTGAAAATCAATTATTTAGATTAGTTTTTAACGCTTTTAATTACCTAATTAACAATTATATTTTAATTCTTTTGATAGCGTTTTAACGTTAATAACTATAATATTTATATTGATTATTAGTAGAAAAAAGAGAATAAATAAGTCTTGTTTACTAGCTCAAAATATCGCACTACATTTATTGTTTAATAATCATAATGATAGTTATTAAGATCTATTAACTACCTATCAACAATCAAAACCCTGTTCTCAACATGAAACTAGCCATTGGAAATGATCATGCCGGAGCTGATCTTAAGAAAAAAATAGTAGACCTACTTGAAGAACAAAAAATAGAGGTTATAAATTATGGAACTGATCAAAAAGAATCAGTTGATTATCCTGATTTTGCTCATCCGGTAGGTATTTCAATACAAGAAAATAAAGCTGATCTAGCCATAGTAATTTGTGGTAGTGGTAATGGAGTAAATATGGTAGTCAACAAATATCCTAAAGTTAGATCTGCTTTATGTTGGAATACTGAATTAGCAACTCTAGCTAGAAGCCATAATAACGCTAATATACTAGCAATCCCAGCGCGTTTTGTTTCAGAAGAAGTTGCTATTGAAATGGTAGATACTTTTTTAACAACCCCTTTTGAGGGTGGTAGACATCAAAATAGAGTAGAAAAGATTTAGATATGGAATTAAAATCTTTTAAGGAATTAGATAGTTCTGAACTCTATGAAATATTAAAACTTAGGGCAGAGGTATTTATTATTGAACAAGACTGCAATTATTTAGACCCTGATGGTCAAGATTTCAGTGCCTACCATCTTTATGATAAAAAGGGAGGTCAAATCGTCTCTTATGCACGCCTTTATGAATCAAATGAATATTGTCATATTGGTAGGGTACTCACTTCTAAATCTGTTAGAAGAGAGGGTTATGGTATTAACCTAATGAACGAAGCAATCAAGCATTGTAAATCGCTATATCCGAATAAAGATATTATTATATCTGCACAAGAATATCTTTTAAAATTCTACAGAGATTTTGGGTTTGTGGCTGAAGGAGAACGTTATTTTGAAGATAATTTACCTCACTTCAAAATGAGAATCAAATTGTCTTAATCCTTTATTCAAAGCTGCTGTAATTTTATCTGATTGTTCCAAATTAGAAGTAGCTAAATAACTAATAGCTAGGTGAATTGGGTATTCCTTAAATCGTTCATGTTTTCTATATCCTTCTCTAAGAATTCGTTTAGCTCGGTTTCGATCAACAGCCTTTTTAAATAACCGTTTAGGAGCAGAAAATAAAATTTTAGAATCTAGATTATCATTGATGATATAATGAAAACGCAAAGGATAAGTTGTAAAACTTTTACCCTCTTTAAACAACAGGGTAATTTGTTTATCAGATTTTAATTTTGCCTGTTTAGGGAGCTTGGTAGACATTATTTTCTTTATCTATATCTGCCATACGGCCTGTTGGGTCGATTTCTATTTTATCTATTTCAAGACCTTCTAAGGTGAAAGAATAAGAAGGTTTAGCCCAAGACCAATCTTTTAAAATTATAACCTGGTTCGATTCTTTTTCACCACGCATTTCAGCCAGAGGGATATAATAGCTTAATTGATTGCCATTTTTAAGAGTTACAACAACGTCTAGAGGCATTGGCATTAAACCAACTCTCTTTAAAGTAACCACGGTATTTTGATCATTATTAGAAACTTTATCTACCGCATAATCAATGGTGTTTGTGGTTTGAGTCCAATCTTGCAGGTACCAACCTAAATGCATACCACTTAATTTTTCAGCCGTTCTAATGATGTCTGTTGGGGTAGGGTGAGTAAACTTAAAGTCTGAATAATACTTTTTTAATGTTTGAGCCAGAGCTTCTTCTCCAATAATGTAACCTAGTTGAGAAAGAAAAACAGAACCTTTGGAATAGGCGCCAATACTGTAGGTATAATTGAAATTATATCGATCAGAGTGAGTAGTTAAAGGTTGTTCGTTACCTGATTTCACTAAACTGTAATAACCCCTATAACTTGATAAGTAAGGCTGTTCGTTTTTACGATCCATAATTTCATTCATGCACCAGCTTGATATATACGAAGTGAAGCCTTCATCCATCCAAGCGTGTTTTCCTTCGTTGGTAGCTAGTACATGTTGAAACCATGAGTGAGCTAATTCATGAACCATTACACCAACCAAACTAGAAAAACTTCTTTCACCAGTTACTAATGTCCCCATAGCATATTCCATACCACCATCACCTCCTTGAATAACACTGTATTGTTTGTAAGGATAAGGGCCTATATGCGTATTGAAGTATTTCATTGCATCAGCAGTTTTCGGCTGTAATCCTTTCCAGTTCTCTACTAGCTCCTCTTTGTTTTTATAAAAGAAATGTAATGTTATACCATCTTCTGTGATTAGTTGATCGTGAACATAATCAGGATCAGCAGCCCACATGAAGTCGTGAACATTTGGAGCTATGAAATGCCAAGACAACTTTTGTTGTTTACGCTTTATTCTAGGCTCAACTTCACTGTAGCCATGACCGATTTCATCGGGATTTTGAAGGTATCCACTAGCGGCAACAGTGTAAGATTTATCGATATGTAAGGTTACATCAAAATCCCCCCATACTCCGTGAAATTCTCTAGCGATATATGGGTAGGCGTGCCACCCTTCAAAATCATATTCAACCATTTTCGGATACCACTGACTCATAGACAAAGCAACACCCTCTTTACTGTTTCTTCCAGATCTACGAATTTGTAAAGGAACTTGGCCCTGAAAGTCGAATTCGAGGATCGTTTGCTCCCCTGGTTTTAATGGATCATTAAGGTTAACTACTAAAACGGTTTCTTCCTCTTCTATTTTAAGCGCTATATCTCCATTTTGAGTCATATTAGAAACGTGTAGAAAGCCTTTCTCATCATCAGAAAGTTGGGCGATACGACTAAACTTATTTTCATCGACCATTCTAGAATCTGGGTCTGCTATCGATTGTAAGCGATGATCCATATCACTCCCCGGCTGAAATGCATTGAAATACAAGTGAAAAAAAACACGATTTAACGTTTCGGGAGAATTATTGGTATAAACTACTTTTGAGGTCCCGGCGTAGGTGTAATCTTCTACATTAACATCTACATTCATTTGGTAGCTTATTTCTTGTTGCCAATATCCTGGTTGTTTTTGAGCCAAACAGGTTAAAAATGTAACACTGAAAAGAAAAGCAAAAAGGTTTTTCATGTTAGTATCTATTTTGAGCTAATAATAACGCGTTATACAAATTTACAATACCTCCAGACTTGCTGAATCTATCAAAAGAATTGATTTCTTCATTGTCGGGTGTTAATACGCTAATAGGAAGTCTAATACTGCTATCCATAAGAATTTTCTTAAGATCAGAACCCTTGTGTTTTGGGAAATAAGCCGCGATCCATGCTGCCACTCCAGAAACAACAGGCGCAGCCATTGAAGTGCCCCCTTGAAATGCAAATACACCGTTAGGCATACTAGAGTAAATATCTTCTCCTGGCGCGAATAAATCGACTTTTTCTTTCCCATAATTTGAGAAGTCCGCAATTAGTCCTTGGTTGAAATAGGGGGCCAGTGCCCCAACAGACAAAAAATTAGAAGCGAATTCCGTATTAAAATCTGGCTGGTCGTCAGGATAATTTGTGTTTTTCATGACGTCTAAATCTTCTGACTCATTACCCGCCGCATGCACAATAAGCGCCCCGTTACTTTCAGCATACGAAATAGCCTCTTCAACCCATTTTCGATTGGGAGAAAAGGATTTTCCGAAGCTACAGTTAATAATTTTTGCACCATTATCTGCCGCGTATCGAATAGCTAGCGCAACGTCCTTATCATATTCATCTCCTGCAGGTACGGTTCTTAAAATCATAAGTTTTGCAAAAGGGGCTATTTGAGAGACAATTCCAGCCACATGTGTTCCGTGCGATTCTTCTATTACGCGGTTGATTACGTTTCCATTACCGTAACCCTTATCAGTTATATCGTAAGGATCGTCTCCTATCAACGTTCTACCGTCATAATTTACGTTGAGATTGTAGTCGGAACGTTCGGTGTAATAGGTTACGCCCTCAAAAAGGTCTTTGATCAACAAATCTGCACGATCGGTATAACTTAAAAACTGAAGAGCCAAGGCTTTTTGTTGAGCAATAAACGCCGATTCAGGTGTAAATTTTCTAAGAGACTCAGAGTTAAATTGATCGTCGTTTAATAGAACAGACAAGGTGTCAACTGCCGATTTGGCCAATTCATAGATTCGCCTATATTGTCTTTTGTTCTCTTCTGCTTTTGGCAGTTCTTTTTCTAGAATGAAGCGCGCTCTTTTTAACTGCTCCTCATCGCCAATTTCTTTTGCTATCATTCTAATGTATTCCATTTGTTCATAGTAACTCTCTCCTAGAAAATTATATCCATGAACGTCATCCACAAACCCGTTAACATCATCGTCTATGTTGTTGCCGGGAATTTCATCTTCATTTACCCAGAGGTTATTGTCGAAAACAGGGTGATTGATATCTACGCCTGAATCAATAATAGCCACGATTACTTCAGAAGCTTTTCGATTACCAACGACAGCCTTAGTTTTTTCAAAAGATATACCCGGCAGGGCATCTAAGATTGGGTCTGAGAAAAACCAACGTTTTTTTACCTCATCACTTAAGGTTTTACGTTCAGTTATTGAGGACACTTTTATAGGAGTTTCATCCTTAAAGATTCTTGTAGAAGAACAACCAACCCAGAGGGCTGATGATGTTAAGACAAAAAAGTATCGCCAAAAGGTATTTTTCATTTTATTCAAAATATTCATTGAATTGAAAGGACTGATTTAAACGAATTCCTTTCTCTGTTTGTTTAAGAGATATAAGCTCGTTATGAGCATCGTGTTCGAAGAGCAAAAGATAATCGTTTTTCAAGGCTTCTTCCAAGAAATTAGATTTCTCTTTTAGGGTGAGGAGCGGACGCATATCAAAGCTCATCACATAGGCAATTGGCAAGTGTCCAGCAGTGGCGATTAGGTCTCCAGTAAAGAAGATTTTTTTACCACGATAGGGTATAAGAGGAAGTACCTGCTTCTCGGTATGCCCATCAAAGTATCTAAGCTCGAAGGGAAATCTCGTGTTATCACCTATAAAGCAAAGCTGGCCAGACTCTTTTAAAGGGATTAAATTCTCTCCTAAAAAGGAGGCTTTTTCTCTGAGGTTTGGGTTCATTGCCCAATCCCAGTGCTCCTTAGAGGTCCAATATTTTGCGTTTTTAAAACGCGGATTAAGTTCGCCCCTGGGTGTTCGCAATACAGCTCCTCCAACATGATCAAAATGTAGATGAGTAAGAAGGACGTCGGTGATTTGGTCAGGATGAAACCCTTTTTCAAGAATGCTTTTTTCAAGACTATGATCCCCCCACAATCCGTAGTGGGAAAAGAACTTTTCACTTTGTTTATCCCCCATTCCTGTATCTACCAGAATTAATTGATCCCTTGTTTCAATGAGCAAACATCGAGCAGCGAGATCGATTTGATTGTTGTCGTCTGCCGGATTAGTTCTTTGCCAAATGCTTTTGGGAACAACTCCAAACATAGCCCCTCCGTCTAGTTTGAAATTTCCCGATTCGATGATATGGAGTTGCATGCGAGTGTTTCTATAAGTTCACGTCCGAAATAAACCAAAGCCTTTACCTCTGTTGGGCTCAGTAGCCGGTCCTTTTTAAGTATGAGCAGTTCATTTCCGCTAGATTCGATAAGGTATATAGGGCTGCTCTCTATCAAGAAAATAAGTTCTTTACTAAAGAGACTTCTGATTTTATCAGGTTGAGATCCACTCAGGTGAAATTTACGATTAAAATAGTTGTGACCTTCGACGGTTAAGTCCCCAAATCCTGCAATTGCATTTAAACGGTCTAATAAACCTTCTTTGTCTAACACGAAGGAGGGTATGTTGCTTTCTAGCTTGATGGTAAGTGCAGTTACTCTGGCTGATTCGCGCGCAATAAATTCTCCCTCGTTGAAAACGATGTCTTGTACCACACCGTTTGATATAGGATCAACAAGGGTGTTATAAATATGAACAATAGGTTTGGTTTCGAAAAAAAGAAATCGATACAAAGAAGGATCTATTGGCTGGTTTTTAGCACAGTATTCCCACCCGTATTCTTTCGACATTTTAGATAGGTTCTCTTGTCTGCGGCTAAACAATTTTTCTATAGAACCAAGCGTATTCTCTGTTGTCAGGTTTCTAACCGCAAAGGGGTGAGAAGAACTTGCCCCGTGAAGATCGAGACCAATAGTTGAAACCGTGCCTCCTTTTTTCTCAAAAGAGGCAATATAGTTTTCAACGGTTTGCATAGCGCTGTGGTCTACAAATTCACAAAGCGAAAAGTCGATAACAACCGTTTTTGTTGCACCAATAGCGTCCAGTTTTGACTTGAGCTTGAAGAGATTTAAGAACGAACAAAAGTATTTAACACTGACATAGAAAGAGTCGGTGTCCTTTTCTTTGAATGCAAGAACGTTGGGCTGAAACAGGTGCAGTAAAAAAAGCAAGGGCCTTCTAGTGATGACAAAATGAGATAGCAAGGTAATTAGAGTGCCTAGAAAAATTCCCGTAATAATATTAGTACTTAAAGTAATGAGGGAGGTTGCTATAAGAATGAGCAGCTGTTCTTTCCCCACTTTTACTGCCGCAACTAGCTTGAGGGGGTGAGCCAATTTATATCCTGTATAGACCAAAATAGCCGCAAGCGCAGAAAGCGGAACCCGATTTAGAAGCTTGCTAAAGAACAGAATAAACAAAAGCAGAAACATTCCATGAAAAAAGTTGGACGATCGATTATTGGCTTGCTGGGTCACATTTACCGAACTTCTTGAGATCACCGTTACCACGTTAAGCCCTCCGAGAAATCCACTAATCGCTGTAGCGACACCAAGGGCCCGAAGGTCTTTGTTTGCGTTAGACCTTCTTCTTTGAGGATCTAAGTTATCTACCGCTTTAATTGACAAAAGAGATTCTACACTGCCGATTACCGCAATAGTAATAGCCACCGACCAAAGCCCCCAAGAATTGATTAAATCAAAGTTCGGGTGGTAAATCATACTTTCTACCGAATCAGGAAGCTGTATAAAGAGTTCGGGTCGAATAGGGTTTTCTATCCCCCTCAACTGACAGTAATAACTATAACCAACGGCCAAGAGAATCACCCACATGGGAGAGGGAATTTGCTGATAATATCGGTTTCGTATAGATGAATTGAAAAGTAGTATAACCAGAGAAACAACTCCCAACAATCCCGCAGCAAGTGTTGATGCTGATTCAGGTGCAGACTGAACAAACTCAGTAACGACCAAGGGGAGCTTGAGCAATTTAATTAAAGGGTTTCCGTCCCCTGCTTCAAGCCCAAGCATGATGGGGAACTGCTTTACAAGAAGACTTAAACCAATTGCAGCCAGCATCCCTTCAATAGCAGAGGCAGGAAAAAACTCTGCTAGTTTTCCCATCCGTAGAACCCCTAATAAGGAGATAAGAACTCCAGCCAAAGTAATCGCGGCAAGGGTATGGGTATAGCCTAGAAAAAGATCGCCTCCACCCAGGGTGGTAACTGCGGTAAGAAGTACTACCACTAAGCTATATCCAGGTCCAGAGATGGTAACGTAAGACCCACCCAAAAGAGCAACAACGACACCCCCTACAACCGCAGAAACAATACCTGCGGTGGCCGGCATTCCACTTGCTACGGCTAGACTTAAACCTAAAGGCAAGGCAATAAGAGACACTACAAACCCCGCGAATAGGTTTTTGGGTAACGATGATATGAATTGATTTCTTGTCATTTTGCTCTACAGATCAGTAAGTCTGATGGTAGATCAGACAAAATGAATTCAATGTCTCGTGTTATGATTCGGCTTAAAAGAGAGGTTTTGACAGGAGCGTCCATTACCAAAAGATCAGCCCGGGTTACCTCAGCGTAATGACCGATTGAATAACCTCTTTTGCCGAAAATTGCCTGCTTTTGAACACTAATCGAATCGGTAAGTACTGCTGGAAGCTGGTCGATGAGCTCTGCAACCCTTCGATTTTCCTCGGCCTCTAAAACTCGTTTTTTTCTAAGACTTCGAATAAGGCTTCGGTCATCATCAACAATTACCTTGACCGATTTGTTGGCAATTTCTTCTACAATGGTAGCCTTGTTTGCACCTAGACACTGGGCTGAATAGAAAGCCTGAAAAAGGGTGTTAGGGAGCGTGCTTGTTTTAAAACCACTAATCACAACATTCTTGCAAGCTACGCGTTCTACCGCAGGCTTGATTAGTAGCAATACCGAACACTTAACGGATCGGGTAAGTTTACGTGCGACCGAACCTACATAAAATCGAAAGAGCGACTCGTGCTGCACAGCTCCTAAGACCAAAAGATCGATAGATAAACTTTCGGTAGAATCTAGAAGAGTGGTGTGCGGGTCACCCGTTATCCAGTGATACTCACAAACTCTTGAGGATGATGCAGTTGCATCAACAATTGAACTTACTTTTTTCTGCTTTTCTTCAGTTTTTTCACCCACATGGAGCAGAATGAGTTCAGAATCAAAAAACTCAGCGAGACGCACTACCTCATGCAAATTACTCTCAAGGCTTGGCGAAAACGCAAAACCGAAGAGCATTCGTTTAAAAGGGTTGTGCTGGTGTAAGCTTTGATTCATAGCCCGTTTTTAGGGCTAAGAAGATACTAAATTCTATGCTTAGTCATTTAGTTTTAACACCGCCATGAATGCTTGTTGCGGGATTTCAACATTTCCGATTTGACGCATTCGTTTCTTTCCTTTTTTCTGCTTTTCAAGAAGTTTTCGTTTACGAGAAATGTCTCCTCCGTAACACTTGGCTGTCACGTCTTTACGTAAAGCCTTGATGGTTTCTCGAGAGATGATTTTTGCTCCGATAGCTGCCTGAATTGGAATGTCGAACTGTTGTCTTGGGATGAGCTCTTTAAGTTTTTCGCACATTTTTTTACCGATTGTATGTGCGTTGTCAAAGTGAACGAGGGCAGACAAAGCGTCAACAGGTTGAGCGTTCAATAGAATATCTACACGAACCAGCTTAGATTCGCGCATCCCGATCGGGCTATAATCGAAAGAGGCGTATCCTTTAGAAATGGTCTTCAAACGATCGTAAAAATCAAAAACAATTTCGGCCAGGGGCATATCAAAACTAAGCTCAACTCTTTCGGGAGTCAGATAAGTTTGATTCGTAATATTCCCTCGTTTCTCAATACAAAGCGACATCACATTACCCACAAAGTCTGATTTGGTGATAATAGAAGCTTTGATGTAGGGCTCTTCTACTCGATCTAATCCAGAAGGGTCTGGAAGATCAGAGGGATTGTTTACAATGATTGACTGATTAGGGTTTTTCTTGTTGAAGGCGTGATAGCTTACGTTGGGAACTGTTGTAATCACCGTCATGTCAAATTCACGCTCTAATCGCTCTTGAATGATCTCCATGTGAAGCATTCCTAAGAACCCACAACGAAAACCAAAACCTAGTGCTGCCGAGCTTTCTGGGGCGAAAACCAGAGAAGCATCGTTTAATTGAAGCTTTTCCATCGAAGCCCGAAGCTCTTCATAGTCTTCGGTATCTACAGGATAAATACCCGCAAAAACCATCGGTTTTACTTCTTCAAAACCCTCGATTGCGGAGGTAGATTTTCTATCGGTTAAGGTAACAGTGTCCCCCACCTTTACCTCTCGAGCATCTTTGATACCCGTAATTAGATACCCTACATCTCCTGTGTGAATCTCTTTTTTTGGTTCTTGTTTCAGTCTAAGCGTACCAATTTCGTCGGCGAAATAGTTTTTCCCCGTTGCCATAAAGGTGATACGATCTCCTTTTTTAATTGAACCGTTAAGAATTCTAAAATAGGTTTCAACGCCCCTAAACGGATTGTAAACTGAGTCGAAAACCAGAGCTTGCAAAGGCTCATCAGGACTACCTTTTGGAGCTGGAACACGATCGATAATTGCCTTTAAAATGTTTTCAATTCCCAAGCCTGTTTTAGCACTTGCAGGGATAACCTCTGAAGGATCGCAACCAAGCAGATTTACGATGTCGTCGGTTACCTCCTCAGGATTAGCACTTGGCAGGTCGACCTTATTCAAGACCGGAATAATCTCTAGGTCATTTTCAAGCGCTAAGTATAAGTTTGAAATGGTTTGTGCCTGAATACTTTGCGCTGCATCTACAATAAGCAAAGCCCCTTCACAAGCGGCAATCGATCTCGACACTTCGTATGAGAAATCTACGTGGCCGGGAGTGTCAATAAGATTCAAGATGTATTCTTCACCTTCATAGGTATAGTTCATTTGAATCGCATGACTTTTAATAGTAATCCCTCGCTCTCTTTCAAGATCCATGTTGTCAAGAAGCTGATCCTGCTTCTCTCTTTCAGTGACAGAACCTGTAAAATCTAAAAGTCGATCAGCCAAGGTGCTTTTACCATGGTCAATGTGAGCGATAATGCAAAAATTTCGAATGTTTTTCATAGCCAAAACAGGGCTGCACATAATGATTTGCAGGCAAGCAAAGATAATCCATTATTTTTGCTATAAAATCGAACGGTTTGGTGAAAATTGCAGACATAGAACTTCCTGAATTTCCACTGCTTCTAGCTCCAATGGAAGACGTGAGCGACCCCCCGTTCAGAGCCTTGTGTAAGGAACAGGGGGCAGATGTGGTTTACACCGAATTTATTTCTTCTGAAGGCCTTATTCGAGATGCTGCAAAATCGGTGATCAAACTAGACATTTATGAAAAAGAACGACCCGTAGGTATTCAGATTTTTGGCGCTGAATTAGACTCGATGCTTGAGGCCGTAGACATTGTTGAGCGATCTAACCCCGACATCATTGATATTAACTTCGGGTGTCCAGTAAAAAAGGTGGTGTGCAAAAACGCCGGAGCAGGTATTTTAAGAGACATTCCACTTATGGTGAAATTAACCGAAGAGATTGTTAAAAGAACAAAACTTCCGGTAACTGTAAAAACCCGATTGGGCTGGGATAGCGATTCGATAAAAATTGTTGAAGTAGCAGAAAGACTTCAAGACGTGGGAATCAAGGCGATTTCTATTCACGGCAGAACCCGAGTTCAGATGTATAAAGGCGTTGCAGACTGGGGGCCTATCGCTGAGGTAAAGAATAATCAGAGAATGCACATTCCTGTTTTTGGCAATGGCGATGTCAACACTCCAGAAGCGGCCATTAAAATGCGAGATGAGTTCGGTTTAGATGGAGCAATGATCGGTCGAGCGAGTATCGGATACCCCTGGTTTTTTAGAGAGGTGAAACACTTCATGCAAACCGGACAACATCTAGACCCACCAACCATGCAAGAAAGAGTCGAGGCCGCCCGAAGACACCTCAGCATGTCTATTGACTGGAAAGGTGAAAAGCTTGCGGTTTACGAAACCCGAAGACATTATACCAACTATTTCAAAGGAATACCTAATTTCAAGCCATTGCGAATGAGCCTAGTAAGCGCAGAAACTTCAGACGTGGTTTTTGAAACTCTTGAGAAAGCAGGGAAAGAATTTGCAGACTTTGATTTTTCTACGATCTCATAGCCTTTGATACTCTGGGCAATTTACGAGATGAGATAAGAGCAGCGAGAAACCCGAACAACAACAAGGTTGTGAACACTAGTAAGAGGTTGCTTACACTTATTGAGACAGGATAAGATAGTTCGCTTGAGAGTCTAACCCATCCTAGCTGGTTTTGACCGATAACCAGAGCAAGACCTAATAGAATTCCGAAAACAGCCCCTAATGCGCTAAGTGCTGTTCCTAAAAAAAGGAAGATGTTTTTAATTTGGCTGCTTGTAAGCCCCATTTGTTTGAAGGTTGAAAAGCTACTGCTTTTATCAGCCATAATTAATCGGATAGACCCCGCCAGACTAAATAACGCAAGCACGAGAACCATTGAAAATATAAAATAGGTAGCCCAATACTCGGTGTTTAAAAGTTTAAAGAGCGATCGGTTTTGATCTTCCCTGTCTTGCACCATAATGTCACCACCGACAAAGTCGCTTAAATCAGAGGCGATCGCCTCTTTTGAAAGAAAGGTCTCATTAATACTAAGAGAAGTAAAACTATTTTCAGGGAGACCACCCAAATACAGAAGGTCTTCATAACTAGCTACTCCAAGTACTTGAGTCTGATCGTCTTCAAGAAAAACCCCCCTCACCTTAAGTGTTTGCTGTCTAATCTCATCTGCGCCCATTTGAAGCCTAATAGCTCTGTCTCCCGGGATTAAACTTCCCACGCTGAGCGAATGGTCATATGCCTCCCCTCCTAATTCGTAATAGGCATTTAGGCTAAGGAGCATTTCGCCTTGTGAAAATGAGCTTGTTCCATATAAAATCTCAAGAGAGTCAGAAGGAGTAGGGTGATAAGCAATAAGATCTCCTGCCGCCATTTCGCCATCTTTTTGAATAAGACCGACTACTGAAAGTTTCGAAATTACTAATGCTTCATTCGCCTTACTCCATTCTTGAATTCTTTCTAAATCGACGGTGAAAACCCCTTGGTTTAAAGGGGTGATTTTAATAGCAGGTGAGCGCTCATAAGCATATTGAGCGCTGAGCGATCTTAGCCCTTCAAATGCCGAGAGAACTACCGTTAAGGCTGCAGCGGCGACCACCACAACCATAAGGCTGAGGTAGCTAACAAGATTCACCAAAGATTGATTGCTTTTTGAAAGCAAGTACCTCCAGGCGATATAAATTGAAGTTTTCACTTTTTTTGACGACGATCGAGCAGGCTGCGATCCTCGATAGGGTTTTCTTCTCCTTTTAACGAACGCTCTATTGCCTCGGCCTTCTTAGCAGTTTCGTCTATAAAAAATAAAAGTTCAGGAACTCTTCGCATCTGATTGCGGGTACGATTAGCAAGCTCGTGACGAATTAAAGGAGCATTAGATTGGATACCTTCAAAAAGCTCTTTGCCTTTTTCTTCTGGAAAGAAACTTAAATACACCTTAGCAATCATCAAATCAACGGTTACCGCCACTCCTGTCACCGAGATCAGTAGCCCAGAAATACCAGAGTCTTTTGCCGCCTTCTGAAGAATATCAGCGAGGTCACGTTGCAGTAATGCCCCTATTTTTCGTTGTCTTTCACTTTCCATAAAACAAAAATAGCGAATATCTTCGGCCGGAGCGTCTAGCTTTGTTTTTAGGCTTGGAACACCCAAAAATTAACTGTAATTTTAACCCCCGTCTTTTGGTCCTATAGCTCAGTTGGTTAGAGTAGCTGACTCATAATCAGTTGGTCCCTGGTTCGAGCCCAGGTGGGACCACCACCAACAACCCTAACTCCCTACAGATAAGGAAGTTAGGGTTCTTTTTTTCTCCAAAATTGGGTTTGGGTATCACTATGGGTATCAATAATATGAATTTAACCTAATTGATATTCACGAAAAAAACTTTATTAAGGTCCTTTTTGGACTCGAACCAACTAAAACAAATCAATTTTAAGTTTCTATCCCATATGGGACAGGTTTTAATGACACAAAAAACCTTCTGATCAAAACTTGTACATAAATAGGAGAAACTACTGGAAGGGTTTGTGATATGTTGGGGAGGAATTTTGTGAGGTATGACTTACAGAACTTTATTGTCAAAATCTGATTGGTGGGTGATTATATCTTTCATGATCAATAACAGTATTTGCTATTCCCGTTTTACAATCACTATATGAGATTTGCCTGATATTATAAACTATTACATCTACTAAAATAAATAAGATAATTGTTTTTAGTTAATTAAATGAGGGTACTCTTCTTCTCGATGCTGAAAACGGAGAATTACTTCCTTGACCACTACTCCTTCCAAAACATTAATTGCATTATTAATAGTAGCATTATTCTCCCAACTTTTCTTCCCAGCTACTACCTCGGTTAAATATACAATTAATGCAGCAGAAATCGAGCGAGATGCACTCTCCCAAAAATAACTAGGAGTATGATCTACGGCATAATAATCTATTGTACCAACCTTAAAGATTGGGTGTTTAAAAGTTGTTGGTTTAGCGAAATAAAATCCCATCCCTTCATCGCAGCTTACATCAATGATTAAACTTCCATCTTTTAAACTATCCAACTCATCTTCAATCACAAAATCAATTGGGTCGTCAGTATTTTGATATGTTCCATTAATAATTATTTCCGCAGTACTTATCAAATCCATCAATGGACGTTGAGCCCCATCGTGCTCAATTATCTTTAAACGTGGTTCATTCGAGCAACCTTTCACTATACGAACGTATTCTACATTCAATATTTCTTCCCGAACTTCATGATCTGGACGTTGTATACAAATAGTAATATCTCGAAATCCATGTGCTTTTAAGGCGTAGATTGCTCCCCTGCTTACCGCACCAAAACTAAAAATAATCACCTTT
>Ga0209653_1000533_pt1 | contig 33721 bp, 33 predicted proteins | sample SaaInl6LU_22_DNA_FD_184644 | JGI IMG/M metagenome (GOLD analysis project Ga0209653, IMG submission 184644) | Marine microbial communities from expanding oxygen minimum zones in the Saanich Inlet - ESP_116LU_22_DNA (SPAdes) (version 2) | ecosystem: Environmental > Aquatic > Marine > Intertidal...
TTATCTGTAAAACGATACCCTTAGATATAAAAAAACTGTAATTAACTGAATTATATATAATTACCGGTTTTACTGGGAAACTAGTCAAACCAAATTACATCTTAACTAGCTTTATAGAGGCATTAGTAGATGCACAGTAATCTGTAAGAAGTAAGTCCCTGGAAGAAGGCTGCTCATATCTATGCGTGCTGTCGTCGAATAAAATATCAAGCTATATTTTTTATAATTTTTCCATTTTCGCAAAGAACTATCAATTGGTCATCATCATCTGTCTTGTAATTATATTCCTTAGGATTTTCTTTGTTAGGATTTACAATAAATTGCCGAGTCAATTCTTTCTCAATTTTTAAGCGTTCGATTATTTCTTCCCTATCAATTACTTCTATTGTTGAATTTTGTTTGTCATAAAAAACCGATTTAATGCCTATCAACTGAATGTTATATTTCCTTAACATTGGTAGGAGCTCATCATATGTATACCCCACTAATGACGCATGTACTTTAAGATCAATGGTGTAAAACTCGTTATTGTCATCAGAATAACTGAGTAGGTCTTGTAGAACCGTTGACAAGCCTTTTGTATTCATAGTTTGGGTGATGATATTATTTCCTATTTCTGTAGTACATATAACCTCATTTACGTCAGAATCTAACAATGAAGATTCAAATTGCCTATCGTTAACTTCAGCAATGATGTATATAGAATCCTTAGATATCCCGTTTTCTTTATTGTTTTTGTTTCTGCAGAACCTTGAAATTGCAAGAGCCCGGAGCAAAGTTCGCTCGTCAGCATCTGACTCAAGTCCATCTGCAAAAAGAACAATTGAAGCCGCCTTATCAATATTCGCCTGCTCTAAAGTGTATACGTCTCTCGTTTTACCTTTTACATAATCTAACTGACCCTTCTCAATAAGATTCCTTAAATTCTGATTGGACTCAAGAACTTCCGTCAAGTCAGCATTAATAATAGTAATTTGACACTTTTTGTTTGAGAAATCAGATATTGCCTTAATCGAATTCTCAATAAAATCGGGTGTTCTCAAGTTCCATCCACAAATTACGTAATGACCTTCGTGAATCACTTTATTTTTGCCTTCCATTCTTTTTTTAATTTTTATGTTCGTTAAATATTCAAATAAAATACTTGCACCTAACCCCACCCATCCAAGGTAGATAGCTAAAGTGGCTAAAAACTTGCCTAATACACTTATTGGGAACAAATCATTTTCGAATCCTGAAAGAATCAGTATCAATAGCCAGTGGTGAAATTGCTCAGTACTTAAATCGAGCAAGGGGCTTTCACCTACTTTTTCAATCCTCTCAAAATATAATATCGTTTCAGCAATAAGGAAATAAGCAATAACTACAAATAATAAAGTGAAGAAAAAATGCTTATAGCGTCTCCATATATATGCAAAACTTATTTTCAGATAATAAAAGACTGCAAAGAGACCAATAACTAGAACTAAGATTACCGAAGAAATTGAAAACATTTAATATATTTTAGTTCCGTTCGTTGAAATTGTTGTCGCCATTTTAATATTTTTTTTTACAAACTTAAATGGAGATAAATAAACGAAAGATACATATTTGACAAAAATATTTATTCTAAGAGAAAATAGTCTATCCAATCTCCCAATTTCCTCTCTTTATTTACATATCTATAGTAGGTATAAATAGTTATGGCAAACAAAACGGGCATCAAGTACGGAGGTAGAGTCTATTAGACTCTTATCGAATCTTTAGACTTACGATCTTGTCAACTAAACCACCCTTGCAGATTTGTAATCACGAAGTGTGAAAAGATTCAAGTCTCAGATTTAACTTGCAAGTTATTTTTTTAGTTTTAAATACCCTTTGATAGCAACAGATTTAGCTCAACAAAAAAGCGGAGAACCAGTTAAAATTAACCAATTCTCCGCTAGAGTGACCTCGTCAGACGGTTTGTCAAACTTTTTAGAGGATATAAGGGCTTTTTTGAAGTAGGTAAATAAGAGTAGAGTTGCATTTTTTAATTATTTACAACGGTTTGGCTAAACTGCGTTTTAATGCAGTTTAGGTTTTGTTTTAAGTAGTTAATTATTATAATTGATATTCAAAACCTATAAGAAATTGGCTATCTGTATTTTGAACGTCTACATAAGGGGTGGTATGATGTCTTAATTGAGATGTAATATATGTTGAAACATTTTTAAACTTATAGTATACCCTAGGCTCAATGAATAGGCGGACATCTTGCAAGTTTTTTAGATTTAACTGATAATACATACTCATATTTACAAATGCTTTCTTTGTTAAATTAATCCTAAAAAATGCATTGTTACTAAATCTAATGTTTTCTATTGTCACTTCACTTAAACTATCTCTTGAATATAGTTCCTGTTCGTAAAAAAGGCCAGTAGATAGATCGAAATAATTTTCGTCTGAAGAAAATAAGTTGTGCCTATAACCACCTCCGGCTAGAAAACGGTAGTTTAGTTTTAATGATTTTACTTTTTGTGCTTGGGTAAAGACAAATAATGAATTATTCTCTATGTAGTAATTATATCGTAATTGACTAATAAGGTCTGAGGATAAAACAATGTTATCTTCTGATAAATAGTCGTATCCACCTATAAATCGGATCAAATGTTGATTCACTTTTCTTCCTATCTGCACAGTAGTGTTAAGCTGTGCTAAGTTGATATTACCGTATTGAAAATCCCCGGACAAACCAACTCCAAAAGAGAGAGTGCTGTCATTATTATTCATCATATTCTCAGTGTTCACAATTGTCTGGGCATTAATTGAAATAGTATAGCTGACAAATATGCTGAAGATAATCAGTCGCACAGTTTTTATTGATTTTACGATTTCGGTTGGCATATTATTTGGTAGATAAATAGTATCAAACTAGAACGAAAATAACCCAAATTCTCATAAATTAAATATGGAAGAACAACTAAAGAGGAAATAGAGAATTAAAAGCGGAATAGTGAACTGAGTTATCGAGATGTGCAAGAATTACTAAAAATGCGAGGTGTTAAAGTAGCTCATTCCACTATTCAAAGGTGGTTGTTTAAAGTCAGTACATTGATAGTTAAGCTCTACGCACACGAGAAAGAAACATGTATTTGTTAGTTGGCCAGATGGACTAAGTAGGCATTTTCTATTTATTAAAAATAATCCTTATTTTCACATAAAATACAACTTAATAAACTAACCATTATGCATTTAAAAAATGAAAAATATAAACCATAAAATAGGCCTCATCTTAAATGATGACACTCCTGAAACTTCCATAAAAAGAAGAATTGGGATTTTCTATCCTTTTTTTAATTCTGGTTTCTTCTCTTGAGGTTATCCTAGAGTCTGTTGTTTCACTAAACTTAAAGTACTATCATCATTTTTTTTTATTGATGCGAATTAACTCGTTATTTGTTGTACTATATATTCCATCAATTCACTGTAGTTTTCTTTTAACTCTGAATACGCATTATATTCAATAATTAAATCTTTATCCTTTGATATATAGATGTTTTCACTTTCCTGTAAATTATATGTTGATTTTATATTTTCAAATAAAGATGAAACCTTTCCGGTGTTTTTCTTTACCCAAATTTTCATTCCCAATGCTTTTCGAGAGGGATTAGAGCAATATATCAGTTGTTTTTTACCTCTACCTACACGGGTCTCATCATTGAAAGATGTCCCAGTTTTCGCAAATGATATTCTGTATTTAGTATTGTTTTTTTCAGCCTCACTTAGCGGAGACCACAAGGCAGCGTAATTTTTAATGGCCTGATCTACGTAACCTTCCTCTTTTAATTGAGTTAGTTTGGTCTCCACACCATCAAAAATTGTTTTATTACCTACTTTTTGAACGGCTTGTTTGGTTTCGATATCGTCATCAACACTAGTTATAGAAGCAAATGTCATGGCTTGGTCCAGTTCTTCCTCTAGGGTATCTTTGTACTTATCTCTAAGAATATTTAATAACTCTAATAGCGCAAAGGATCGTGACTTTAGATAGGGGTCTTTTTGACAAGCACCCCAAATGACTTGTTCCCATTCTTCATCAATAAGCTCAGACTCTCCGAATTTTTTTATTTTTTCTTGAACATCATCCCACTCTACCCCAAATTTATTACCAAAGCCCTTGTCCCACTGAAGAAAGTTAGAATTTTGTGATAGCAATCTAAATATTTTTGGATACGATATCTGAATTCCTAAAATAGCAAACAACATAAAATCGTCGTCTTGCTGTGCTTCCTCATCCGATTCCACTTCTTTTAAATGATTGATCAGACTAAAAGAGTTTAGATAGCGCTTTAAACTTCTTGGATTAAAACCAATGGTATGTCTCACCGCGCTGGTATATAATTTTTTATCATCTTCCGAAATTTCGATCCCAATTGTTTTTAATTTTTCAACCAAAAAGTTTTCAATGTCGTAAGTTCCTGTTGGCATGGAAAAAGGGACCTGAATAATTTTATCGAAAAAAGATCGGAACTCCCGTTCATTCTCTTCTGTTTTAGGCCCAAACTTTGATTCCAATCCTTTAACGACCACATCATAATCGATGGCTAAAATGAAAACACACTTAGGGATATCAAAAATATTTTTGAGCGCTTCTAAGACCTCAACAGCATCCCCTGGTGGGATTCGATCTAGATCATCTACAAAAAATACCACTTTTTGTATAGGGTTTTTTGGATCGTTAATTAAGTCATTGATAATATCAGAAATTAGCGCCTTTATTTCAGCGATTTCAGCAATTGCTCTTTCTTGACCAGAAATTCCTTCCGCTGCACCTTTTACATCAATTCCGGTTTGGTTAGCAACAATTTGATTGGCCAATCCTCCTAAAAATTTAGCAGCGGACTTAAATTTTGCTTGAGTCTCATCTTTTAACGTCCATACGCCACGATCGATACAAGATTGCTTTAATTTTTCTAGCATGGCTCTTAATACCCCGGGAGTTGTTTCATTGGCATCGCGAAACATGCTGTATTCCCAAGTATTAACCCAAGAACAAGCAATATCTTTGTTATTAAAATCTTCCAATAATAAAGACATTAAAGAGGTCTTTCCCGTTCCCCATTCGCCTTGCAATCCAACTGTAATCGGGGTATCACTACGCGTAATAAAATTAGATAACGCTAAACTATATTTTTCTACTTTTAATAAATCTTCTGATTTAAGTGAAATCGGTTTATCAGTGATTGAACTCATTGGGGATATTTATTTTTATATATTTATTAAAATGTTTTTTTTGAATTGGAATCAATACCTCCGAATATAAATTTTATATTTTAATTTTTTGATACAAACTTGATACATGTTTTATTTTTTTATTTTATGTATTATCAGATAACAAACTAGCTAAACATACAAGGTGATGTGAAACTTATTTCTTTGGGCGATAACTTTATATTGCCAAGTAATATAGATTTAATAAAAACACAAAATCACCTTCAAAGAAAAAAACCTGAAGTTGAAATTATAGAACCTAATCAAGAAGTTTCGGATGCGTTTTTGCCAGCCCCAAAAGAAGTAGTCGAAGAATTAAAAGCCCCGACGGAAGAAGTCCAGATAGAGCAGGAAGATAAAGAAACTGACATATATTTTAAAATACAAGACCCTGATGGATATACTAATATGAGAGACGCACCAGGTGGAAGTATCGTTCGAAGGGTACTACCTAATGAAAAATTTAAAGTTTCTGGAGAATCTCGTAAATACAAAGTTGTAGAATTTGATAATGGAGAGATAGGGTATATTCATAACTCGCGAGTAGTTGAATACCGATAAAATCACAGCCCAATAGATGTAAAGCGACTTTATTGTATAAAAGCGGCACATTTAAAAATGTCTATTTATTATTTTCTGTTCTACAAATTTACGTTTTTCATAAGAACATACATAGGGCTTATTCGCTTCAAGCAAATATGAATCGTATTGTCCCAAAACATCATACGACAAACCTTTTTTGATTAGTGAGTGCTGTGAAGACACCAACATTTTAATTAATTTGAATGCCTCTCTACAATGCTAGTATTGACAGTCGTTTGTAATTCAGAATTAAAATCGTAAAACACATCATTTAACTCTTTGTAAATAATAGAGACAATACAATAATTATCCATTGCTAGTAGCGTCTTATCTAACTTTTAGTCTAAAAATTTAGACCACTCCGATTTATCAGTTCGATAAATTACATTGAGTAGAGCGGAATAATAATCAAATATTAATATTCTTATCTTTAATATAAAACAAAAAGCCTTCCGCAATTAGCGAAAGGCTTTTGTCTTAATTATTCTCTTTCAGATGATCACTGAAGGTGAAATACCGCTAGGCTATGAGTCTTAGAATCGCATTTTCAACCCTACAGCTAAATTTAATCTTGATAATTCAGAAAGATCAAATTCACTTTTAACATCATTACCATCTGTAATCTCATCTGATGACATGTTTACTAGGTTTATATTAGAAAACCCTTTCCCAAAAACTAGGATATTTCTGAACACAGCGTAGTCCACACCTATACCAGCTCTTAAGCCTAAAGTGTTAACTCCATCTAAGCGGTATGTGCCTGTCGGGTTATTAGCTGATTCATATGTGTTTTCTAAACTAAGCATGCTGTAGTTCAAACCACCGAATATATTCGAAGATAGTCTTTTATTAAGATCTGCTCTATATCCAGCACCCAAACTAAATGAAGTCATACTGAAAAGATTATTATTAAGTGGTGCTTCAGTAACATCATTATAATTAACTGTGATATCCAATGTGTTACCCTCCTCGATAGTATAACTCTCAACTGAACCATAATACCATATACCGTCGCTTATAGAAGGAAAGTATCCTATTTCGATGCCGCTATAACTTCCAGAACCTAGTGATAAAAATAATTCAGACCCTTTAACGTCAGATACATCTTTATATGTAAATTCATCACGCTTCACATCAAAATTCATTCGATTGTAATCGTAAACTGTGGTAGACAAGGTTTCGTTTTGCTCAATTTTTTTAATTGTCGCTGGAAACCCAGAAACCTCATATTCAATTTTTGACACATTTGAATTTTCCAAGGAAGTTATTTTTTTATAAACTGGGTTAATTATGATATCACAGCTATGTTCATCCATAAATTTAGCTTGGGCATTTTCTTTGATTTCGCTCGCATTTAAATTTAAATCTGCGGTATAGGTAGAAGTTTTCTTCTCTTGAGAGATATCTAAGTCTGCAACCATTGGTTTTATCAATACATCAGGAGTGTTTACATTTATCTCTGGTGATTTTTGATTTCTCTCACCGATCACACGTGATTGAGTTCTGCAAGAGGATGACAACGCAAGTAAAAAACCTGCAATTAGTAGTACGTTTAACTTTTTCATGTTTGTTTATTCTTAAATTTATTCGTCAATTATAGTTAAAAAAAAATTATTTTTGAAACATGAAGAAATTTTTTGGGCTCGTGTTGGCCCTAAGCACAATAGTATTCGGTTGTAAAGAAGAAAGTACTGATCCGATCGAAGAAGGCGGTGGGTTACCTATAGTAACTACCTTCATTCCAGCAGTTACAGATACTGCTGTGATTTTATCTGGAGAGGTTGATTTCACTTTCGCTGACATCCTTGAAGGTTTAGATGATAATACCATAAGAGGATTCTGCTGGAGTGAAAGTCCAATCGGAGGAGGCACAACAACTGACGAATTTATTTTCATAGATACCGCCCAAGGAATAGGCTCATTTAGTGTTAATATAATTACTCAAATTCAAAACAATAAAGACTATTATGTAAGAGCATTTGCTGAGAATTCGGTAGGTAAGGTTTATGGTGATGAAATTAGTTTTAGGTTTGATTATGCCCTAGAGCCACCAGAAGTTACTGCGTTTAATGCCAAAGTAACCAATACTGAAGTGGTCTTGTCGGGAGAGGTCAATTTTACTGATGGAGATGCTTCTACTAAGAGAGGGTTTTGCTGGAGTTTAAGTCCAAACCCAACAACTGACAACTTTGTTTTTAAAGATACCGCCCAAGGAATAGGCTCTTTTAATGTTGATATAGCCTCACAAATCGAAACCAAAAAAGACTATTTTGTAAGAGCATTTGCTGAGAATTCAATAGGTAAGGTTTACAGTAATGAAATTAGTTTTAGATTTGCCCCCCCAACTGAATTACCCCAAGTTGTTACAGCTAATGCTATAACAGGCCCTTTGGGGGTCACCCTCGGAGGCGAGGTCACTTTTACTGATGGTGACGTTTCTACAAAAAGAGGACTCTGTTGGAGTCTAAGCCCAAACCCAACAACTGAAGACTTTACTTATACAGATATTAGTGAGGGACTAGGTTCTTTTGAGACTACACTTAATGATCAACTCCAAAGTAATAAAACTTATTATGTAAGAGCATTTGCAGAAAATTCGGTAGGTAAAGCGTATGGTAATCAGGTTCTTATGGGATCGACACATTTTAATCCTAACTCGGCTTTTATTAATTCAAGAGGTTGCATCGAATGCGACAATTACGCAGTTGGAGATACATTCACATTACTGGGCGTCGTACCTGGGTTAAATAAGGATATTATTGTTGCAGATAGGTCTATGATTTTAGCAGCGCTGGCCGCTGGTAAAAATTTGAATGAGTATTGCACCTCTAAAGTGACTAATATGGAAGCAATGTTTGCGAGTCAATTCACCTTTAACCAAGATATTAGAAATTGGGATGTGAGTAATGTGACTAATATGCAAGAAATGTTTGCTACTTCTTATAGCCAGGATTACTTTAACCAAGATATTGGGAATTGGGATGTAAGTAGTGTGACCAACATGATTGGTATGTTTTATGGCGCTAAATCCTTTAGCCAAGATTTATCACAGTGGTGTGTATTAAATATCAGTTCATACCCACAGTTATTTGCTTGGAATACTGCAATGGTCAACTCATATTTGCCAGTGTGGGGCACTTGTCCTTGACAATGACCTATTAAAATATGTATTAAGCCTCTTCTTCAGAAGGGGCTTTTTTATGCCATCTAATTGCCCAATTACCAACTCCAAACAATCGGGTTATACACCCATTCTGAGCAAAGACTGCGAATAGCAAACCGGTATTTTAAAAGGGGTACGTAGGTGTTATTCTTACGGTTTGCAAGAAGGATATAATTGATTAGTTCTAATAAAAAGGATGGAATCAATGTACACTTGTTACCTATGTGTTACCTGATGGCATAAAAAAACCTGTAATCGACTGTTAAACAATCAGTTACAGGTCTTAGTAAGTAGCCCGTAGGGGAATCGAACCCCTCTTGCCGAGATGAAAACCCGGTGTCCTAGCCGATAGACGAACGGGCCATTTAGTGCTCGTAGTACAACTGCTTTTCAACAGTTGCATTGTCCGGCTCCGAAACCTTCGGAAGACGCTTTTACTTAACATTTTAAGAAAGAACTTATCTCCTATTGCGTTAAGCGAGTGCAAAGGAAATACGAATATTTAACAATACAAACTTTTATTAATTTTTATACTTAAAATATTTTCATCCTATCACTCCACTCATTCTCCCGTTTATCACATTTTACCAAAATAAAATAACTTTGCAACTGAATTTCAATAAACATATAACATAAACAAAATCATTATGAGAGTAGCAATTAACGGCTTTGGCAGAATAGGAAGACTAGCATTCAAATGCTTGCTAGAAAAAGACAATGTGGAGGTAGTAGCCATAAACGACCTTACCGACAATAAAACACTGGCACATTTGCTCAAGTACGACTCCGTACAAGGGAAATTTGGGGGTACGGTAGACTATACTGATGAGCATATCATTGTAAACGGAACCAAAATAGCTGCTACCGCTGAGCGTGACCCAGCTAATCTTCCGTGGAAAGAGATGAACATAGACGTAGTACTAGAAAGTACTGGTTTTTTTAGAAGCCCAGAAACAGCGGGTAAGCACATAGAAGCTGGTGCCAAAAAGGTGATTATATCCGCTCCAGCAAGTGGCGATGTAAAAACTGTGGTACTAGGTGTAAATGATGACACCCTAAGCGGTGAGGAGGTTATTGTATCTAACGCAAGTTGTACAACTAATTGCCTCGCTCCTATGGCAAAGGTATTGGACGATTTAGTAGGTGTAGATAGTGGATTTATGACTACCATACACTCATACACCAGCGACCAACGTCTGCTAGATGCTCCTCACTCTGACCTCAGAAGAGCTAGAGCTGCTGCTCTTAATATCATACCTACAAGTACAGGTGCGGCCAAAGCTGTAGGACTTGTATTGCCTCACCTCGCAGGCAAGCTAAATGGCAACTCACTTAGAGTGCCTACTCCTACAGGAAGTGCTACTGATTTTGTAGTTACACTGAAAAAAGATACTACCGTAGAGGAAGTAAACGCGGCATTCAAAAAAGCGTCAGAAACTAACCTAAAAGGAATCCTAGAGTACAGCGAAGATCCATTAGTATCTTCTGATATAGTAGGAAATCCACACTCATGCATTTTTGATGCTCAAACCACTATGGTAATGGGCAACACTGTAAAATTAATGGGTTGGTATGACAATGAAGCAGGATACAGCAACAGAGTTGCAGATCTTATTGCTAAGATTGGATAACATCTGAAACTAATTATAAGACTAAAGGCCGTGCAATTGCACGGCCTTTTTACATGCTAAAAAACTGCTGTTCACAAAAAATACTAATTTAGCCACGTGCTTACTAAACTAAAATCACTTGGACCAGGACTCCTGTATGCAGGAGCGGCTATTGGGGTATCGCACCTTGTACAAAGCACAAAAGCGGGTGCACATTACGGGTACATACTCATAGCAGCCATAGTACTTGCTCATTTATTCAAGTATCCGTTTTTCGTACTCGGGCCAAGGTACGCCGAGGCCACAGGCCAATCTCTGGTGTCGGGATTTGGCAAATTAGGCAAATGGGCCATATGGTTACTCCTGCTGCTTACACTCAGCACCATGTTCAGTGTGCAAGCCGCGATCACGGTAGTAACCACCGGATTAGTCCAAAAAGCAATAGGACTTACATCCCATACAGCTTTTATTTCACTAACCATACTTATCGTTTGTTTTCTCATCTTACGGGTTGGCAAATTTTCGGCACTTGAGAACCTCATGAAGGTTATTATGATTGTACTGGCAGTAACTACGGTCTTTGCATTTTGCCTTTCGTTCACACTCCCCTGCATTCTACAGGCACCCTCTACTAAGGTCTTCGACATCTCTTCTTCTTCAGACTTAAAATTCCTACTAGCCTTCGTAGGTTGGATGCCCGCACCGCTTGACTTGGCTATTTGGCATAGTATCTGGGCTCTTAGTAATACGCCTACGAAACACAGTGAATTTGATTTTAGGGTAGGATTTTATGGTACGGCCATACTCGGCATATGCTTCTTAACGCTAGGTGCCAATACGATGTACGGCACCGATATCCAAATTGCCACAGCACCAAGCAAATTCGCTTCACAGTTGGTCGATATTTTTACAACAAGTATGGGAGATTGGTCATCATACATCATATTGATAGCGGCATTCACTACCATGTTTAGCACTACTCTTACTTGTTTTGATGCTATGCCTAAAGTAATGAATCATATCACCACAGAGTTAGGTGGGGATTCTTACAAAAACACCCACACCTTTTGGCAAGTGATCCTACTTACGGGGACAGCTATTATTTTATCTTTTTACTCGACAAGTATGGGATTATTAGTTCAATTTGCCACCATCGCCTCCTTTCTTACCGCTCCTCTTTTGGCGTGGATGAGTTACAGAATCGTTACTCAGCAGCCAGAACTCTCACTATGGAACCGCACTGAAAAAGTACTTTCTATCATAGGGATAGTACTGCTAAGTTCACTAAGCATACTATTTGTCAGTACATTTTTGTACCATTAAACTAGCAAAACAAGCATTGAGCAGCACAGCTGAACATAGCAACTCAAGTAAAAACTTATCGCAACACACTAGTAAAGAGACTATTGAACTTGCAAAACATTCAAAAAGATCAAGGGAGATGACTTAGCCGAAAAACTCAAGCTAAGCAAGCCTATGCGAATACTTGGCATATCTGGTGGGCTTTTCTGGCATTGTATTCTGGCTAATAATTCTTACTGTAATCGTATCTACTACCCATAGATTAGGAATAGATGTACTGAATACGCAAGTGCAAGAGGTGATAGACTTTATCCCTGATTTGCTTACCGCTTCCACTATCATCATAGGTTACCTTATAGCCCCTAAAATAAAAGCGGTATTAACTTCACTGGGCAGCAATGCAGGGCGTGTGTTGGCCAATGTGCTCTACTATTTCATAATGATAATGATAATGATTACTGCAATAGACCAATTAGGTATTGACACCGATCTTATATCAAAAAACATACTCATTATAGTAGGTGTAATATTATTGGCCGGTGGGGTAGCATACAGATATGCAGCTAGAGAAATTATCCGTAATATGCTTTATTCTCTTATGGTAAACCAATTTTTGTAGCCGGTATGCTTATCAAAATAGGCGGACTAGGAGGTAGGATGCTAGAAATCAATAACGTGTCTATAAAACTACAAACTAAAGAAAGTATTATGATAATGCCTGCTAAAGAACTCATAGCTGATAGAGTAGAAATATTGCCCGAAGAATAAATGCACATTACTACCGGCAATATTTTAATCTCGGGACCTTTCATAGAAGACCCCACTTTTAGCCGAAGTGTAATACTCATTGCCGAGCACAATGAGCACGGTTCTATAGGCTACGTCCTTAATCAGAAGACCGACTATGCTCTCAATATGCTGATAGAGGGCATTGACATAGCCAACAAAAACGCCTATCAAGGAGGTCTCGTAGAGCTAAATAGTTTACATTTCATACACACCTATGACCATTTAACCGGAGCCACCCAAGTAATGCCCAATGTGCATTGGGGTGGAGATTTTGATGAAGTATGCAGCGGCATTCAGAACAAAGTGCTAAAACCTCAAGAATTCAAGTTCTTTGTAGGATACAGCGGCTGGGCACCTGGACAACTTGCTCACGAACTTAAACACCATTCGTGGATTACAGGAAGTCTAGATGCTGACCTAATTTTTAATCTGAATATTGACGATGAGCATCTCTGGAAAATAGCACTCCGCACCAAAGGAGGATCTGAAGCGTTGTTGGCCAATGCACCTAGCGACCTTTTACTAAATTAGTAAAGTTACAACTCCCTCTATCTCGACCAAAAAGTCCTTATCTTTGAACTAATTATTACAAACCAACATGGAAAACAGTATCTTACTCATGGCCCACAATATCTTGCGATGGGCAGTTTTATTATTCGGTCTTTATACCATTACCAAAAGTGCTCGTGGCCTTATGAACAAGCAAGACTATACGCCTAATCACAATATGGCTGCGACTTTATTTGTGGCTAGTGTCCACCTTCAAATACTATTAGGGATACTCTTATACGTAGGTAGAGAATGGGCAGCAAATCTCCCTAAAATAGGTGAAATCATGGGTAATACAACCTTAAGATTTTGGACTGTAGAACACGCTGCAGGAATGATCCTAGCAGCCGTAATTATTCAAATAGGACGCACAAAAAGTAAAAAAGCAACCGAGACGGCCAAAAAACATAAAACTGCACTCATCTTCTTTACCATCGGACTACTTATCATACTTGCTATGATTCCTTGGCCTTTCAGAGCAGAGGTAGGACGTAGTTTATGGCCTTAATTAATCAAAACCTTAACACCACTTCTATATTGAAACAAGAAACACTACACGCCATAGCCGATATACTGGGCAATGGTTACAAATGCTATGTAAATAACAGCACCCAAGAGGTACTTACCGCAGAAAACGTATCGCTCGAAGATCAAAAATCGGGAGACTATACTGAGTATGTACCATTAGAAGGACCCGTAATGTTTGGATTTATGCAGGACTACATCCAGAATGTAGATGATTTTGAAAAGCAAAGTGAGCTGCTAGAAGCTATAAGTTTTGAACATCCGTTTAAAAACTTCAAGACTAGAATATACAGTACAGGGTTGGCAGATGAATGGATTGCCTATCGCACTGAGCAAATTGCTAAAGAAATCGCCTAACTAAAGTTCTTCTAGATTCTTGCGAATCAAGTCCTTTAACTCATCGATATTATTGCCATCCTTGGCACTTACAAAAACAATGTTATCATTCAATTTGGCCATCCACGTTTTTCTGAGTGTTTCTATATCGTAAATCGCCTCATCCTCAAAAATATCGTCACTCGTAGGGTCTGGCTTATATTTATCTATTTTGTTGAAAATGGTGATGATATTCTTCTCCCCTGCTCCTATTTCGGCAAGGGTTTCTGATACGGTTTCCATCTGTTCTTCAAACTGGGCGTGACTCACATCTACCACATGAAGCAAAATATCAGCCTCTATTACTTCGTCTAGCGTACTCTTAAAACTCTCTACCAACTGATGAGGCAGCTTGCGTATGAACCCTACCGTATCTGACAATAGGAAAATGCACGGCTTGTACGTAATAGGGTCGGGAGGGAAAACCACTTTACGCACCGTACTATCCAAGGTAGCAAATAGTTTGTCCTGAGCCAGTACGTCCGCCTTGGCAAGTAGATTTATAAGCGTGGACTTGCCCACATTCGTATAGCCTACCAAGGCCACGCGTTTTTGACTTTCTCTATTTTTACGACGGGTTACAGCCTGCTTGTCTATATCTCTCAGTTCCTGTTTCAGCTTCGCAATTTTATCCCTAATCACACGCCTATCTGTCTCTATCTCCTTCTCTCCAGGGCCTTTCATACCTATACCTCCTTTTTGTTTTTGTAGGTGGGTCCACATACCTGTAAGTCGTGGCAATAGGTACTCGCTCTGTGCCAGTTCTACCTGCGTACGTGCTTGAGCTGTACGTGCATTTTTGGCAAAAATGTCAAGTATCAGACTGCTTCGGTCCACTATCTTACAATGAATAAACTCCTCAAGGTTTCTAATTTGAGATGGACTAAGCTCATCATCAAAAATGGCTAAGTCTATCCCGTGCTGCTTTACATAAGCTGTTACTTCCTCTATTTTACCTTTACCGATATACGTTTTAGGGTTTGCATGCTCTAGCCGTTGGGTGAAGCGTTTCAGTGTTTTAGCACCAGCAGTGTATGCCAAAAACTCCAACTCATCCAAGTATACTTGCGATGATTTGAGCGGGACATTTTTAGGCTCTACTCCTATAAGTATGGCTTTCTCTGGGTGCTTTTCCGTATTTAATTTTGATTTCAATAGATGTATATGTATTTATATGTCAGATATTACTTCAGAAAATGGAACTCACATCCATCCAGTTTTGCTGCAAAATTTGGCGTGGTTTTCACGCATATAAACAAGTTCTAATTTATTATCCGGGTTTAAATTTCGTTATTTGTGGATACCTAGTATGCAGCAAAGATACATCCAAAAAATAGCCTTAGGCATGTTGTTGTGTATGACGACCTGTATTTCTGCCCGCGGGCAGGTCCTACAATGGAGTAATCCTACTAAAATAAAAGACGGTGCCATATTTACTAAGGTGATCGGTGAAAATAAAAGAGGCATATATATTCTGAGGTATCGCAATCGCTTTTTGTCCAAAAATGTAATAATAGAGCGATACAACCAGCTACTTGTACTAGAAAAAGGAGTAAGTTTAGAACTACGTAAGTCCCGATTACTCAGGTTATTCTTTACCTCGCAAGGGTTGCTCACTATTAAAACAAAGTACGTACGTGCCACTCAAGAGAACAACCTTGTGGCCCAATGGTACGACCACGACCTAAATCCTCTGAATGAGCCCATCGTAATAGCTACTGCAGCGGCACAAGACTTTGGAGATAGAGGAAATTTCAGACTTCGAATGAGTGATAATCAGCAGCATATTACCGTAATGCATACAGAGCCAGATGCGAGAGGGAACACGCTAATTCATCAATATTATTTCTCATTAGATTTAAATTTAATCTCGAAACAAGAGATTCAAACCATTTATCCTTACAAGGACATGGCGGCGTTAGACCTCGTCACTACCAATGATTTGAAAACCTGCATATTAGCTAACGTAGCTCCCAGACCCTATAAAAAGAATACTACTTCCAACTATCATCTTTTTTACTTAAAAGACTCCTCCATACAAGACTATGCTCTGCCTGACAGTGTAGATTTGATATCGCCCCGAATCGCCTACAATCGTAAAGATGACGCAGCCATAATCGCGTCTTTCTTTTCGTACAAACGCATAAGAGGTCTGGCCGGTACTATGTTTTTTGAGGTGGATAGTGACAGTCTTTATAGTGAGACGACTTGGAGTCCATTTAGCGATAGTTTGTTACTCGATATGAGATTTAATAACTTTTCCGAACTCGGCATTTCGGAAGGATTTAGCATTTTGAATACCATACCAAGATCGGATGGTGGAATGCTCATTGTTGCCGAGCAAAAAGACATCGCCACAGAAAATGAAATTATTTTGGTAAATGGGCTACCTCAGAGTACATCCAAAAACATTTATAATTTCAACGAGGTACTTGTACTCAACTATAATGATACAGCAGGACTAGATTGGCATAAAATCATCACCAAAAACCAAATAACCGTAAATGATGGCGGATACTATAGCTCTGTAGTAGTATATATAGGGCCACAGTTTGTGCAGTTACTTTACAATGATCAGCTACGCAACTCTGGTGATGTGATGCAACATACCATTTACAATAACGGCAAGGAAATAAGTAAGAGATTACTCAAAGCGGAATTAGATTTTATAGCCATATTACCCTCAGAAGCAAGACAAGTGGCTACCAACAAAATCATTATTCCAACATCTAAAAATAGACGTTTCGCCCTCTTAAAACTCATTTACAAGTGATATCCTTACTTACACAAAAAATTAGCTCAGCTATTATTACCTCTGTGATAATTATACTCTGTCTGGTGTTGGTTCGAGGAGATTTCAATGCCCTCTACTTGCTCAAGGTGACGTTATTTTTCATTCAATCTATTATCCTATCATTACTATGTAAGCGATATAGTATACTTTCCGTTAACACACATTTACCCTTGGTACTTGCGAGCACTTTTAGTGTTTTTATAATTACCGACATTAGCTTTAATCATTTGATGTTTGGAGGGCTATTTCTTATTGCGATGTTATTAGCATACGAACCCAAACTCATAGCAGCAGTTTCGTCTTCTTATATGATATATTTTGGGGTCATACTGGGTATCGCTCAAGCTATTAGCAATACAAGCGTACTTCTTATTATTCCAGTTTTCATCTTAGCACGGCAGGCTGGCTCCCATCGCACACGCCACTATATATTGGCTATCACTTATCTGCTTATGGTATTGATATGCTATGCAGGGATGCTATATGTCATTGAGTTACCGCATCAAATCGCCCAATTAACTCCCCAGTTATCTCTCGGATGGAGCAGTCTAGATTTCAACCTATTATCACTTGCAGGACCACTAGTAATCATCCTGACCCTTATTCACCTCTTGAAGCTAAGAAGTTATAACTTCAGATATCCCAACAAGCTTATCATTACCAACTATATGATGCTTTTACAGCTCATCATTCCGCTTATAATAATTGCCTTTAATGCTAATACAGCTATACTTCCCTATTCGCTTATGGCACTTGCGGTTATGCTGTCATTTGCTTTCGCATATAAAGATACAAGCCGCGTGGTAAATGCAGCTTTTGCGAGTCTCATCGTAATATGCATTGGGTCTTTCGCAGCTTTACACATTTTAATCTTGTAACAATACGTTTATTTAATTTTCTTTGCCATCTATCATTGGGGCAGTTTGAACTTTCTGATTTGAAGTCGAAAAAAACCATTTGCTCGAGGAAGGCAAATGAGTATTCCAAAACTTTAGAACAAAGCAGGAAGTAGCAAATACTTCATTATTAAAAAAATACAAGGTCATGAATGAGGATGTAAAAATAGTATTAGACGAACTAAAAGAAGCAAGTGACAAAGCACTAAAACACGTGGCAGCTGAGGTAGGTAAACTACGTGCGGGTAAAGCAGCTCCGCAAATGCTCGACAGCGTGATGGTAGAATATTACGGGAGCAAGGTGCCATTAAGCCAGGTAGCTAACGTAAATACACCTGATGCCAAAACAATAATGGTGAAGCCTTGGGAAAAAGGTATGATAGACGAAATAAGTAAGGGTATTATGTATGCCAACTTGGGGCTCAATCCACAAAATGACGGAGAGCAAGTAATCATCAATGTACCTCCGCTTACCGAAGAGCGTCGTCTTCAACTGGTAAAACAAGCCAAGGGAGAAAGCGAACACGGTAAAATAGGATTGCGTAGTGCACGTAAAGATGCAATAGACACTATAAAAATGCTCCAAAAAGACGGACTAGGAGAAGATATGGCCAAAGATGCCGAGGCTGAAGTACAGAAAGTAATAGACACCTACAGTAAGCGTATAGATGAGACTATCGCCGCCAAAGAAGTAGAGATAATGAAGATATAACCTAAAGGTGTCGTGCTAACAGGTACGCTTCGATACGATTTCGCCTGCCGCAAAATCGCTCAGCGTGACAACCAATTATCAAAATGTTAACAGGAAAATACAGGAAGAATGTAACAGTAGGTACTGAGGTGGAGATAGTGCAAAAGCACCATCAACGAAGCGGTGAGCTTACTGATGGTTTCGTAAAACGTATTCTCACTAAGTCTCCTGAGCATCCTCACGGGATCAAAGTAATGTTAGAAACAGGGGAAATAGGGAGAGTGAAGAATGTGATAGAGGAAGAGTAAAAGACAATGAAGACAAATACCGAGGCTTTAGAAAAATTTCGTCAAAGACATTTGAAATATGCTGTAGGAAATATCCTCAAGGATTGCGTTACAATGGGACCTATATTAGGTTTTGCAGTATTATATAACCGTGAAATTACCTGGCAAGGAGTTTTATATGTAATAGTAGCCACTATTGGGTACAGTCTATTTACTACATCTCTTCATCGCTACTTGCACCGAAAAGATAAATTACATATCCCGCCTGAGCCTAAATACAGTACTAAAACCTACCAAGAACACAAAGCGGATAGAGAAGCTAAACATAAAGACTAAGCCTAAAGAAATGAAAAAGGCCAGTGAAATTCACTGGCCTTCTCTCTATCAGTCTGTTTATAAGAGCTTACCCCTTCGCCACTTTTATACTACATCCTATAGCTTTGGTAGTGGCTGGAGTAGGGTTCTCCCCTTTTTTCAACGCTTCTATGGCATCTTCTAGGTATTTTTTGGTAACACCATCTTCTTTGGTAGAATTGTCTATCGCCCCGATATATTTCACTGTACGCTGAGCATCTAGCAAGAATACATGGGGTGTTTTGGTAGCACCATATTGTGGATACACTTTCTGTCCGTCGTCAAATAGGTACAAGAAATTGAACCCTTTTTCCTCTGCTCTCAATTTCATATTCTCAAAATTATCAGAAGGGTAAGCAACGGGATCATTAGGATTGATGGCTACTACTGGATATTCCGAACCATACTTATCTTGTAATGCGATGATTCTATCCTCATAGGCTAAACTGTACGGGCAATGATTACACGTAAATATCACAATGTATCCTTTGGCACCATCTATACTCGCCAAGCTATGCATTTGATCGTCTGTTCCTTTTAGAGAAAAGTCTGTAGCGGTATCGCCAACGTGATAACCTGAGTGACTCGTCATCGCCACTAATACTCCGATAGCCACTAGGCCAAAAATCATTTTTTTCATACTATTTTAGCGTTATTATTTCGTTTTTTAATTCTTCGTAAGACTCGTATGACGTTTCATAGAAATATCGTTTGCCATTTTTGATAACCATTGTAGCCGGAATTGCTCCAGTCCATGTACTGTCTACCTTATCTATCCACTCATCGGCCTGTGGGTCTGCCAAAATTACGGCTTTACTCTCAATTTCCCTCTTGGCTAGTAATGCTTTTACCGCATCTACCTTGTCATCAAAATCAAGACTCACCAGCACCAACTTGAGCGGCTGATCCATACTGTCTTTTGCCAATTGCTCAAAATACGGTAACTCCTGTACACACGGTCTGCACCACGTCGCCCAAAAATTGATAACATACGTCGTATCGTTGCTCTTGTTTAGTAAATAGTCTTGCTCAAACTCTGCGTAATCAACATACACCTTTACTTCACGAGCAGATTGGAAGCTAGCCAGCGAAAGAAAGAGGATGAATGACCATTTCATAAGCATCTAACGTGATGTTTATCTATTTGTTTTTGACCATATCTAAGGCTACGTCTACTATCATGTCTTCTTGGCCACCTACCATTTTACGTTTGCCAAGTTCCTGTAGTATATCCGCCGTATTGAGTCCATATTTTTGAGCGGCACGCTCGCTGTGTAGCAAGAAACTGGAGTAAACTCCCGCATATCCTAGACTCAATGTTTCTCGGTCTACTCGTACCGGTCGTTCTTGCAATGGACGAATCACATCATCGGCCAAGTCCATCAGTTGTAGCAGGTCAGAGTTTGTTTTTACCTCCATCCTATTGAGTACTGCTATGAGTACTTCGAGCGGGCAATTACCCGCACCTGCTCCCATTCCTGCCAGTGACGCGTCTAGTCGTGTTGCACCGTACTGCATAGCAACTATCGTGTTGGCTACCCCCAAGCTGAGGTTATGGTGGCAGTGAATCCCAACTTCGGTATTGGTGTCTAGCACATCCTTAAAAGCCTTGATCCTATCCGCTACGCCATCCATCATAAGTGCACCCGCACTGTCTGTTACGTACACACAGTCAGCCCCATAGCTTTCCATGAGTTTGGCTTGCTCGGCAAGTTTATTCGGTTCGTTCATGTGAGCCATCATCAGAAAGCCGCCTACATCCATACCTAGTTGCTTGGCTGCTTCTATGTGCTGCTTACTCACATCTGCCTCTGTGCAGTGAGTCGCTACTCGTACCGAGCGTACACCGAGTTCGTACGCTTTTTTGAGGTCTTCTATGGTCCCTATGCCCGGTAAAAGCAATGTGGTAAGCACCGCGTGATTCAATTGTTCTGCAACGCCTTCTAGCCAGTCCCAGTCGGTATGAGCCCCAAAGCCATAATTGAAACTACCGCCACTCAGTCCGTCTCCGTGAGATATTTCTATAGCATCTACTCCAGCTTTGTCCAGTGAGATAGCCAAGTCTTTGAGCTGCTGCTTTCCGTATTGGTGACGTATGGCGTGCATTCCATCTCGGAGGGTTACGTCTTGTATGTAAATCATAAGTTTAAGTCTAATTTTAAGATTAAGTATAAGTTTAAAGAGGCGGTTAGGAGTTCCCTCTGTTTTTAATTAATGTAATTAGTATTTTAATAAGCTGGGTGTTTTCGTCTAACAATCTTTCCCTTTCTTGCTTACTACCAGTATTTCGTCTTTGCATTATTCTTAGGTTTAGTTGAGTCTCCTTCAACTCTTTGAATGCTATCCGACCTTTGTTGAAATAATCCTTATCTGTTCCAGCCCCTTGCATTTCGCCAAAGTTTAGAGCAGAACTTCCCGCAGACCTAATTTTTTGATTAGCAAGATAGTCATTTGAAAAACTACGCGGTAATGTCTCGCTGAAGTCCATAATATCAGCCGCAAAGACAATAAATCGTTCTTCTAGATCAAATTTCCTCTTCGTCATAAATATTAAGCTTATACTTATTCTTAAACTTGAAAAAGCTTCTCCCCCACCGCCAACGCCGCACTGGTCATAATGTCCAAATTCCCCGCATACTCTGGCAAGTAATGCCCTGCCCCAACTACTTGCAGCAGCACCGTCGTTTTCAATCCACTTTTATGCCCTACGCCTTCTATGAAAGCAGGCTCATCTTCCGATATATCATCAAACTGCACTTCTTGGTGAAGCGTATAACCAGGCACATATTTCTGTACCTCAGCCACCATATCGTGTATGCTCTGGCGAATAGTTTCTCTATCTCCTTGTTCACTGAGTGTAAACACAGTGTCTCGCATCACAAGTGGCGGTTCGGCAGGATTTAGGATAATGATAGCTTTCCCTTTGGTAGCTCCACCTACTTTTTCTATGGCTTCAGAAGTGGTTTCTGTAAACTCATCAATATTTGCTCGCGTACCGGGTCCGGCAGATTTGCTTGCTATACTAGCTACTATCTCGCCGTAATGAACTTTTGCAATTCTGCTTACTGCAGCAATGATGGGTATCGTAGCTTGTCCACCGCAGGTTACCATGTTCAAGTTTACTCTTTTATTGTCAGGCTGAGTGTTCGCATTAGCGAACGTATCGAAGTCCAAATTTAATTTGCTTCGCAAATCCTTATCGAAGGAAACCGCTGGAACCACATAAGGACCAATAGCTGCAGGCGTTAAATCTACCATTTTCTTTTCAGGGAAATCCTTCATTTTACCAAAATTATATACGTGAGCTTTGGCACTCGTAGCGTCAAAAACTATGTCTATTTCTTTCCATATGGGCATTTCGATTAGTCCATCTATGCCTGTGGCACAAATTTCAACACCCATTCGTTTGGCTCTGGCTAGTCCATCACTCTCTGGGTCTATACCTACAAAGCACCCCATTTCCAATACGTCCGAGGTTCGCATTATCTTTATCATGAGGTCTGTGCCTATATTTCCGCTTCCTATTATTGCTGCCTTTATCAAGTCTAAGTTTATAATTAGGTTTAAGTTAATAAGTGACGAGCTTAAGCTCCTCCTTTTCTATTTTTTATCTTCTGTTGTAAGAACACCCCTTTGAGGCGTGTTCCTACACAATTTCCAATTTTACCGACCCCAATCCGTCGATACTCGCCTCTATTTTATCCCCTTGCGAGATAGGCACCATAGGTCCCAAAGCACCGCTAAGCAACACTTCTCCTTTTCGCAAAGGATTTCCTTGTGCGGCCATTTTTTGTGCAAGCCATAATGCTGCATTTAGTGGGTTATCCATACAGGCTGCTCCACTTCCAGTAGATGCGACTTCGCCATTTTTGGTCAAGGTCATTTTGCAGCCTACTAAATCTTGGTCGTCTAAATCTATTTGTATTTCTCCGAGGACATAGTGACTGGCACTTGCATTATCAGCTATAGTATCGGTGATTTTTATATTCCAATCGGCTACGCGACTACCTACTATCTCTATGCTCACCCGAGCGTGGTCTATAGCTTCTATAAGGTCCGTGATATTAAAGTCCCCTTCCAAATCTTGACCCATCACAAATGCAATTTCGGCCTCTGCCTTAGGCTGCATCAAATCGGCATACGCTAATTTACCATCTCTCACTTCCATGGGCTCAAATAGCACCCCGTAATCTGGCTGGTCTACACCTAACTGCTCCATTACCGCAAAGGATGTAAGACCGATTTTTTTACCCGTAACCTTTTCTCCATTTGCAATCCGGCGTTTTACATTAATCTCTTGGGCAGCATAAGCTGCGTCTATGTCCTCGGCCGATATAAGTGTTCGTACGGGTGGCACCGTGCTCATTGTAGTATGTGCTTCCCAAAGTACATCTGCTACTTGTTGTATTTCTGGTTTCATCTCTGTTTTATTGAAGTAAAATGGCCGAAAGTAAACTCTCAGCCATTCGTATTTTTAATTCTATTTCGGGGTACTTCTTATAATGTGCCTCTTAACTCTTGCTCTCTTTCTATTGCTTCAAAAAGTGCCTTGAAATTACCTTTACCAAATGAAGTCGCTCCTTTTCGCTGTATGATTTCGAAGAAAAGTGTAGGGCGGGGTTCTATTGGCTTGGTAAATATTTGAAGTAAGTACCCTTCATCGTCTCTATCTACCAAGATACCCAATTCTCTGAGCGGTGCAATATCTTCGTCTATCTCTCCTACCCTATCCAGCACCATCTCGTAGTACACATCTGGCACTCGCAAAAACTCAATACCACGGGCTGTAAGTTCACGCACTGTTTTGATAATATCATCCGTAGCTACTGCAATGTGCTGCACACCCGGACCTTCATAAAAATCAAGGTACTCTTCTATCTGCGATTTCTTCTTACCATCTGCAGGCTCATTTATCGGGAATTTTATCCTTCCATTACCATTACTCATCACCTTACTCATAAGAGCAGTGTAATCCGTAGAGATATCCTTATCATCGAATGAAACAATCTGAGCAAACCCTAGTACATCTTTATAAAAATTGCACCACGTCATCATCTCACCTAGCTCTACATTGCCCACCATGTGGTCTACGTATTTCAACCCGGTAGAGGTTGGTTTGTAGGCAGAGTCATATTTTTTGTAACCCGGTAAAAACACGCCATTGTAAGCACTTCGCTCTATGAAAATATGCACCGTTTCACCGTAGGTGTAAATTCCTGACTTTATAATTTTACCATCCGAATCTTCTTCTGATGTAGGCTCCATATAGTGCTTAGCTCCACGTTTTATTGCTTCGTTATATGCCTTAGTAGCATCTGGCACCCATAGGGCTACTACCTTCACACCATCGCCATGCTTGTCGATATGCAGACCTATATCTGTACCACTACGCAGTGGCGAAGTAAGTACTAATCTTATTTTATCCTGCTGCAGCACGTAGCTCTCTCGGTCGGTAATACCGGTTTCTAGTCCGGCATACGCCAAATCCTGAAAACCAAAAGCAGTTTTGTAAAAATGTGCTGCTTGCTTACTATTACTTACGTATAACTCAATGTAATCTGTACCTAGTAATGGCATAAAATCTTGAGCTTCATCATATATTTTTGGGAGGTCTAATGTTTCGTTACTCATTGCGTTAACTTTTATTTATGTTACAAAATTAATTCTATTTGATACTTGTCAGTTAGAGCCTGTACTATTTAGAAAAGTGTTTGATTATGGATAAAGCCACACCGTGTTCCTTATTGGTTGCCGTTACATCATTCACTACAGCTTTTACCTCGTCTCTGGCATTGCCCACGGCTACACCCATCCCTGCGGCTTCCAGCATTTCCATATCATTATAATTATCGCCAAAAGCGATAACATCACCCCAATTGAGCTTTCTATACTTATGCTCAAGCAAGGTCGCAATGGCTGATTTTTTAGAGATCTTTTTACTAGCAATTTCTAGGTAGGTATCTTTGGATTTGTACACGTGCAAGTCGTCATTGAGCGTAGCAATAAGCTCATCGTACATTACGGCTATTTCCTCAGCAGGACCCATACACATTACTTTGTGAGCACCTTTATTGGTTTGCTCGTATAGTGCAAGTGTATCCTCTAGCGACTGTAACTTAGGAGTCACCTTGGTATTGTTTGCTTCTCTATTTGCCCAGTAATCCATTGCAGGCACAAACCACTCATCATTATTATATATGCTCACATGGATTTCGGTATTTATGCTCAATTCTGCGATCTTTTTTACCTCATTAAATCCAACTTCCGTACTGCTTAGAATCGTATCTCCGTCTAACACCAAACCGCCATTATAGGCAATAAGTGGACTTTGTTTTATGCCTACTTCTGCCTGCAAGTGAGTCATTGCCTGAGGCATACGCGACGATGCTAGTATGATATCACATTCATCTTTTATTCGCTTAAACTCGGCAATGGTCTCGGGTGCTAACTCACGATCTGCGTTGAGTAAGGTGCCATCTATATCGGTACATAATAATTTGAAAGACATTGTGCAAGAATAAGAATAATCATAAGTTTAGGATTACGTAAAAACCTAAATTTATAAACCATTTGAGAGAAGTAATCACCAATATAATTCTTCAGAAACTAGAAGTTCCCGTTCTATTTCACATTGTGTTTAAATTCATTCTAACGACACAGGATCAACATTCCCTTTCTCAACTATACTTACATTTGCCCAAAGCACATAAAAGCCATGTCAACAAAACTTAAAAACTACGCAGCAGGAAGCTGGCAAGAGCACAAGGGAGACGGATTTGAACAATACAACGCCATTAACGGCAACCTAATAAGCACCGCTAGTAGCGAAGGGCTGGACTACGAGGAAATGGCAGATTATGCTCGTAGAGTAGGTGGCAAAGCACTTCGTGCAATGACGTTTTATGAGCGGGGCTATATGCTCAAAAAACTGGCTCTACACCTGGACAGTATTAAGAAGAAATACTACAGCATAAGTTACCTCTCTGGTGCTACCAAGAGCGATAGTTGGGTAGATATAGATGGCGGAATAGGAACACTTTTTACCTACGCGAGTTTGCGTAGACAAATGGGTAATCAACGCTTTTATGTAGATGGCGATACCGCCAAAATAAGCACCAACGGCACTTTTGTAGGGCAACACATCATGAGTCCCAAACAGGGTGTAGTGGTACATATCAACGCTTTTAACTTCCCGATATGGGGAATGCTCGAAAAACTCAGTGCCAACTGGCTGGCAGGGGTTCCGGCCATCGTGAAACCATCCGAAATTACCTCCTACCTTACCCAAGCGATGGTAGAAGATATCGTGGCAAGTGGCATTATCCCTGAGGGAGCTATTCAGATAGATTGTGGTAAGGGTCACGGCATTATAGATTCGCTTGGCTCACAAGACTTAGTCACCTTCACCGGAAGTGCCAAAACCGGCCGTATGCTCAAGAGTATGCCGCACATCATAGAAAATGCGATTCCATTCAATATGGAGGCTGATAGTCTGAATGCTGCCATACTCGGAGAAGATGCTGCCCCCGGCACTGCCGATTTTAATATTTTCATAAAAGAAGTACGCCGCGAAATGACCACCAAGGCAGGACAAAAATGTACGGCCGTACGTAGAATAATGGTGCCAGAAAAATACCTAGAAGACGTGCAAATAGCCTTGAGCAAAAGCTTAAGCCAAACTACAGTAGGCGACCCTGCGGCTGAAGGTGTACGCATGGGTGCTATCGTGAATAGAGCACAACTCGATGTGGTACGCAATAGAGTAGCTGCTATGGCGGAGAAGACACCTATTGTGTACGGAGATTTAGACAACTTTGACCTGATAGGTGCCGACAAAAACAAGGGAGCTTTCCTTGCTCCTATTCTGATGCTCAACTCTAACCCTATGAATAATACGGATAGTCACGAGGTAGAATGTTTTGGCCCTGTAAGTACGCTAATGCCATACACTGACATAGACCAAGCGGTGGAATTGGCTAAAATGGGAAAAGGATCTCTGGTGAGTACCATTGCCACTTCTGATGTAGATATCGCTACGCAATATGCTGTAGAAGCTGCTGCCTACCACGGCAGAATATTGGTACTCAACGAAGAATCTGCTCCCGAAAGTACGGGCCACGGGTCTCCTATGCCACAGCTCATGCACGGCGGACCAGGAAGAGCTGGAGGTGGAGAAGAACTAGGAGGAATAGGAAGTGTAAAACACTACCTGCAACGTACCGCACTGCAAGGTCATCCGAGTATGCTGACCGAAATAACACAACGCTACCAGTACGGCGGAGCTTATAAAGAGAAAGACGTACATCCATTTAAAAAATATTTTGAAGATATAGAAGTAGGCGAAACCGTAATCACTGCTAAGCATACCATCACAGTGACAGACATCGTAAACTTTGCCAATGTGAGTGGCGATAATTTCTATGCTCATATGGACGAAACCTCGCTAGAAGGGACCACGTTCGAAGGACGTGTAGCACACGGATATTTTGTACTAAGTAAGGCTGCGGGTCTGTTTGTAGATGCTAAAAAAGGACCTGTATTGCTCAACTATGGACTAGACGAATGCCGATTTACAAAGCCGGTATATCCCGGAGCGACCATTGGTGTACGATTTACGTGCAAAGAAAAAATAAACCAAGAGAAGAAAACCGAAGACGATGTAGCCAAGGGTATCGTAAAATTCCTAGTAGACGTATATGACGAGACCGGAGAAACAGTGGCACTTGCTACCATTCTTACGATGGTGAAGAAAAGGAATCAGGAGGATGAGTTGTAGGGGAGACTTTAGATATTAGAAGTGAGTATTGAGACTGATTTTACATATGAGATTGTAGTTCACAAAGAATCCGGTTCATCTGTTAAAATGCCAATTAGTTGAGGCGGATATTCATTATCTCCCGTTTGCGGCACTAAAGCAAAGCATAAAGAGTTCAGGCCATATCTTGAGGGAGGATTCCCATCTTATGGCATCTGTGATTGTGGTATCGAATTTGAATATTCAGTTCATACAACAGAAAAAGACTGGAAAAATTACAGAAAACGGTGGTTTAATGCTGAATTAAAATTTGGTAATAGTCGAACCTTGAAGAAAGAAGATAAAATTAAGCAGTTAAAGAATATTGGGATTGCAACCAGCTAAAAATCTCACATTTCATATCTTTAGTCTCACATCTAAAAATATATCTTCGCACCACAATGAACGCAGTAGATCAAGGAGACGTAACATACAGTATAGATAACGGCATAGCAAGCGTAGAATTTCACCATCCGCTGAGCAATAGCCTACCTGGTAAAGTATTGGCTAAGTTGGCTGATACCATAACGGAACTGGGAACAAATGATGATGCACTCGTTATCATAGTACGCAGTGCAGGTGAGCGAGCATTCTGTGCAGGAGCAAGTTTCGATGAGCTGGTGGCGATAGATGATTTAGAAGTAGGTAAGGTGTTTTTCTCGGGTTTTGCCAATGTGATCAATGCTTGCAGAAAGTGCCCTAAACTCATTATAGGCCGTGTGCAAGGCAAAGCAGTAGGTGGCGGTGTAGGACTCGCAGCCTCCTTCGACTATACGCTAGCAACCAAGTTTGCGGCTGTAAAACTCAGCGAACTCGCCGTAGGCATAGGGCCTTTTGTGGTAGGACCAGCAGTAGAGCGTAAGATGGGACTCTCTGCTATGAGTCAACTAGCGATAGACGCTACCGAGTGGCAAACCGCTGAATGGGCAAGAGCCAAAGGACTATATGCCGACATATATGACACCACCGAAGAAATGGACCACGCTATATCTACATTAGCCAATAAGCTAAAAAACAGCAATCCTGAAGCTATGCGATTGCTCAAGCAGGTGTTTTGGCGAGGCACAGAAGACTGGGACACTTTACTTGCCGAACGTGCTGCTATGAGTGGGCAATTGGTACTTTCTGACTTCACCAAAAACGCCATAAACTCATTTAAGAAAAAATAGTTTTTGAAATTTTGAAATTTTTTTGCTTTATTTGGATTTAACACTTTAACCAAAAACAAAAATGCAAGAAAAATCATTGTTCGAACACTTCAAAGAAGTGGTTACTCAAAATTATGCTAATTTCGAAGGTAGAGCTCGCCGTAGAGAGTACTGGGGCTTCATCCTATTTTACTTAATATTTTATATTGGTTCTGCTGTTGTGTTTTCGTTGATAGATGAAAGCTTAGCAGCAATAGCTGGAATATTCGCTCTTGCGATGTTCATACCTAACTTAGCAGTTGCCGTAAGACGATTGCACGACGTTGGAAAAAGTGGTTGGTTTCTACTAATCGGACTGATTCCACTAATAGGAGGCATTTGGCTTCTTGTGCTTAATTGTACGGATAGCGATGCAGGTACTAATGAGTACGGTCCTAACCCTAAAAATCCAGCTAATGAATTGGACGAGATAGGAGAAGCATAGTCTTCCATTAATTTAAAAATACACTTAAGCCATCTGCCTAACAACAGATGGCTTTTTACTTGAAGTTGTTTAAATCCATTGTCGTATGAAACAAAAAAATCTAGCAGAATACTTTTGGGAATGCATCACCGCCAAATACTTCCAATTTAGCGGAAGAGCAAGCCGCTCTGAGTTTTGGGGTTATACGTTATTCAGCATAATAACCAGCTTCGTACTAGGTCTAATAGACGACGTAATCATTGATACTATGTCTTATGATTACTACCTGTTTGGTGCCACAGATATTGGCACTATTATCTTGACCATTCCGGGAATTGCTGTAGGCGTGCGTCGTTTTCACGATAGGGACAAAAGCGGATGGGTGCCTATAACGATGGGTATCATTGGTAGTTATGGCCTCATCTTCAAACTAGTGAGTATTATTGTACCGAGTGAATTTTGGCTTGAAGCCAATTATATGTACAATGCTTCTCGCATTTGGTCTGGTTTTGTGTTAGTAGTGATTATCGGACTGGCTATTTACTACTTGGCACAAGTAGTGCAGGCTGGCACCTTGGGCCGTAATCAATATGGTACAGACCCACTAAATCCCGAATTAGACAACGAGATAGACCTCATAGGCGAAGAGTAAGCTCCTGCTTACATATTCTGTGTATAGTAATTGAAGTCCTTGAGCACATCATTGATAAATCGCTCGGGCTTGTCTTTATTCTTAATGCCCATCACGGTTTCTAGTTTCACCACCAGTTTTCGTATGAGTTTCACATCTCTCATCTTACGGGCACTCTCAAAGGTTTCTTTGATGATACGTGCATCATTGTCTGACAACTTGAGTACTTGAGCGTACTTGGGTTTATAATTATCACCTACCTCACGAAGTATCGTGATGTTTATGCTCTGCTTAAGCTTTGACTTAATCACCGATGTGCCGGCCACCATATCACCCAGTCGCTGCCCACGCCTACTACGCACTATGCAAATAAGCCCTATTAATCCAATGGTATAAAATGAAAATATGCGAAGCATCACATCCCCAAATACGATACCGAGTAACACCATCGCATAAATATCTACCATTCGGAATATCCACCGAATAAAAAACTCCACAAACCCGGGCTGAAAACCATCTATCTTCACCACCTTGATATTGGCAAGGTACTTACCCATGGTGTAGCCGCCGCTTAGCGTTTCGCTGATAAGCGAATAAAACAATACGGGCAAACTGATAATAGACACCCAACCCCACACTACGCGGTCATAATCATCTCCAAATGCCCGCTCAAAATCAATATTGAACAGCGAGAGAAACCACCACACACCCACGTAATACACGATAATGATGATAGAATCAATCACAAAGGCAAGTATCCGTTTTCCTAAAGTTTCACTTTGCAAGGATAGTATGGTGTTAAAAGTTGTTTTTACGTTTAGATTTGCCACTATAAGATTACGTTAAACGTTTGAGAGAAGTTTCATTCATAAAACAAAATAAAGCGAATTGGCTGGAGTTTGAAAATTATCTTTATTATAACAAGCAGGTTCAGCCCGATAGACTGGCCGATTTGTTTGTACAACTTAATAATGACTTAGCCTACGCACAAACCTATTACCCCAAGAGTAAGGTAAATGTATACCTCAACGCTCTAGCCAGTAATGCGTACCTCAAAGTAGTAAAACCCAAAACCACCTACGGCTCTATCATCGATTTTTGGACTACGGATGTGGCCATTATCACCTACAAATACCGCAAACTGCTCTGGGCTACCTTCAGTGTGTTTTTCATTATGCTGAGTATAGGGGTGCTTTCTGCCTTGTACGACGAGAGCTTCATTCGCTCCATACTTGGCGACCACTATGTAGATAGTACGCTGGATAATATAAGCAATGGCGACCCAGCGGCTGTATATAACAATGGTACGTCTTACGGGGACATAGGCAGTTTTCTTGGAATCACGATTAACAATATACGCGTAGGACTACTGATGTACATCTCGGGCATTACCCTAGGCATAGGCACCATCAAAATACTCTTTAGCAATTGCATTATGCTGGGTTCATTTCTTACTATGTTTTACAAAGAAGGGGTGTTTACCGAAAGTATGAGTGCGATATGGATACACGGAGCCATGGAGATATTTGGCATGGTGATAGAAGCCTCTGCAGGTTTGCTACTAGGATTAGGCTGGCTATTTCCCGGCACATTGAGTCGCAAGCAGGCCTTTTTACTTACAGGTAAAGAGTCGCTTATGATAGTAATGAGTACTATCCCATTTACCATAGCTGCTGGATTGCTCGAGGGATTTGTGACACAGTATTACAACGAGATGCCTTTTGGGGGATCACTACTCATCATATTTGGCACCTTGGGTGTTATATCCTATTACTACTTGATATATCCTATCCGTAGGTATAACAATATAGCTCTCCGACTAGAAGACATAATGGTTAACAATGAGGAAGTATAGTCTGGTTTGCATATTACTCCTTGGTCAGTTGGCTTTTGGCCAGTTTGACGATTACGAAGTGGAGGCTGAACTGTATGAAACCGTCATAGAAGAAGATGGTGTAGACGACATAGACCGTACCGATTTTACCCGCGGGGACTACCTAGACGCAGATGTGGAATACAAGTCTGACTATACGGGAGCTGAATACAACTACCGCGAGCTAGAGGACGAAGAGAAAGAAGAACAGAACGAAAAACCATCTCATCAGAAAGATACAGGATCTACCAATTTTGGCCCAGTAATCGGTTTTATTTTTAAAGCCATATTACTCCTCGTAGCTCTGGCTGGCTTATATTTTTTATACCTCGCTCTTAGTAATCTCAGACTAAACAAACGCGGCGAGAAAAACAGAGTAATCTCCGCACAAGAAACGGAGAATGACATAGCACAGCCCGAAGAACTAGACGACAATAGTCTGGAAGGATTATTAGCAAGAGCCAAGACTGAGCATAACTATACGTTGGCAGTACGGTATTACTTCTTGATGTATTTGAAAAAACTACAAGACCACAAGGTAATCACCTATCACCACGACAAAACCAATGCGGAATACCTTACCGAAATAGACGATGCTACTCGCAGTGAGCAATTTGTAAAAATGAGCTACATATTTGAGTACGTATGGTATGGTAAGAAAGCGTTGACTGCGGAGCTTTTTGCTACGGTGGAACAAACATTTGTAACACAAATAGATAAGGTAAAATGAAGGTGAAAAATTTACATATTGCAATCCTAGCAAGTCTATTGCTATCTGCCTGCAACATGCCTTCTGACTGGACTCCCTACTACGAGTCGCAGCACAAAACACCATACGGCACCAAGATATTTCAAGAGCAGCTCGAAAATATTTTTCCAGATGCCTACACCGATATACTCAAGGATAGAACAGACGAAGTATTAGCCTCGGAGGCTTATGGATTAAGTACGTATATGTACGTCAATCCTAAATTTTATCCAGACTCACTGGAGTACGCACAGTTGGAACAGTATGCCAAAGAGGATAACGCACTCTTTATCGCTACCGAAGACCGCAATGCTCACTGCATAGAGAAATACAGTATAGAAATAGAACGAGATTCAGCTGCAGAGTTCCAATTTACTCTCGAACGACTGAGCACGGTAGACCAGCACTTTACCCTCAAAAATAGAAGGGAAACAGCCAATTACTTTAGCCAAATACCGCCGTATGCCACGGTACTGGGTTCGGTAACGATAGGCGATAGCACCTACCCCAATTTTATCGCGATACGACTGGCAAATTATAACAATAAACTTTATCTACACGCCCAACCCGACGTATTTAGCAACTACCATATGCTCCAAGACGAAGACGGTAGATATGCTCTCAATACACTCTCATACCTGAAATACACCGACTATTTCGTGTGGGACGGTTATGGCACAAAACGACGATACAACACCCCACCCAGTGAAGGTGACACTGCCGGATTGCTTCGCTACATATATGGCAGTAAGCCACTCACCTTTGCTTTCATCACGCTCATAGCATTGGCCTTATTGTTCTTTGGGTTTAACTATAAGCGAGTAACCCGAGCCATACCCGTGCTAAGACCTGAGCGAAATAACAGTATCGACTTTATGAACCTGGTGGCCAACCTCTTTGTAAACGAAGAAAATC